>Ga0114998_10003542_pt1 | contig 11571 bp, 5 predicted proteins | sample ArcticOcean_MG_C_5_FD_87044 | JGI IMG/M metagenome (GOLD analysis project Ga0114998, IMG submission 87044) | Marine microbial communities from western Arctic Ocean - ArcticOcean_MG_CB4_138 | ecosystem: Environmental > Aquatic > Marine > Oceanic | place: Arctic Ocean: Canada Basin | collected...
AAAATGGAGCCACCTGTCAGAGTCGAACTGACGACCTGATGATTACAAATAGTTAATGCATAGTAAATAAATATTACATAAATTACTCTTTGTTAATATTTTGTGATTTTATTAATATTTCTATTATTTTGCTGTGCCTAAAAAGTGCCCATTATTTGCGGTCATTTTGTAGAAAACTTCTAGAATAAGTATAAAAATCTTGTCCGACTTAGTTTCAAATTTGAGTATGTAACTCCATGCCAAAACCTGTTCAGCCCATACCTATTAAATTCGTCTACGAAGAAGGTATTTTTGGTGGATCAAATAAGCTAGAGTCAATTAATGGCACCTTCTATAAGACTCCTAAATTTGAACAAAATGTTCTTAAGCTCGGATAACCCACTCTGGAGAAATGGATTTCTTTCCGTTATTTGCTAGACCATCTTAATGCTTGGAAGTGAAAGCCTTGCGTTTACCTAAGTAGTTCTTCCTGATGTATAAATTACGATAGAATCGGCTTCAAAAACTATGAATAACCAGACATCTTCAGAAGAAAAGCTAAACAGCCACGTTGACCGACTTCACCGTTATCTACCCTTCAGTCCGATCATGGACCAAGTTTTTGAGGAATATACCTCAAGCGCCGACTCCCTTAATCTCGACACGAAAGCACATGATTATCTGCTTACTTCCGTTAGATCAAAAGCTAGGCTTGTCATCCTGACAGGTGACGCTGGCCATGGGAAGACCCACCTTTGCCGTCGGTTGATCGAGAACCATCTAGGTTACAGCGAACAGGATGCTAGGAGGTTAATCAATTCCAACTGCAACGGCTCCGAGATCGTGTCCCATCAAGACGGAACACCTGCCGTAATCCCCCTCAGAATCTACAAAGATTTCTCCGAGCTTTCAATCCCCTTGGCTGCCTTGGAGATTGAGAAGCTAGTCTCTAGGGAAAACGAAGTAACCATCATTTGTGCGAACGAAGGACGACTGCGGGCTGTGCTAGAGTCTTCGAATGCCGGCGCAGTGTGCTCAAAGCTCCTAACAGATTTTACTGAATCATTTAACGATGGGCTAGCAAGTCGAGATGGACGGGATCACATTATAAACCTAAACTATCAATCGGTAGCATCGGATAATGGCTCAAGCCTAATTGCTCGAACGCTAAAGGAGTGGTTGTCGGGAAAGCGGTGGGGTATTTGCCAGAAATGCATTCATCATAATAGCTGCCCTATCTACCGGAACCGTAATTTACTGACACCCCAAACCGACAAGAAAGGCGAATTGCGGCGGGCCAAGGTTGAGGCCATTTTCGCAACGGCGGAGCGATTGGGGTCAGTAGTCACGATTCGTGAGATGCTTATGGCTACAGCCTATTTCGTCACTGGCGGCCTCACGTGTGAAGCCGTCCATCAACGAGCTCGGACGCAAAAAAAAGGCTGGCAGCCGAAGTTCGCGTTCTACAACCTTCTATTTCGAGCGCCGGATAGTTCCATTAGGGAAAAACTGCACAGGATCCCCATCCTTCAGGAAATAACGAAACTCGACCCTGGTCTCAGAGCTCTCAGAGTTGTCGATGAGCGAATCATCAACGAACAGGAGCAATTTGATGCAGGCGACATCGATGTAGTCTTTCATTCAGGAGGCGGGCGAAAACAGGATGTCGTCGACGCCTCCAATGGTATCGACGACATTATTGGTAATCCTCGAAGTCGGGCCGAGCGCCACAAAGAAGCCGGTTTTATTGAGCTTGTGGTTCGCTCGCTTCGTAGAAGAGCCTTCTTCGATGATGATCTTACCCCACAGGCGCTGATGAACCGACTGGGCTTCGAGAACGGCGGAGAATTCCTTGAAATCATCAGTGGCCAAATTCCACCAGCTCGTATGTCAATACTGAAGAACCGAGTTCTTGCCGGACTCCACATGTTGCAGGGGCTTAGAATGGGTGCGAAGGAGACTAACCTCCACCTTGTTGATCCTGCGTTCGGAAGTGCTACCTCTCATGCTGCCATCATCGCCCGCCGAATATCAGCTCCATCAGTAAAACTACTACCAATGGCTGACAAGTGGGACACGGCATCCCATGATCCAACTCACGCAATGACCAGTGCAGTAGACTGGTTGGATCGGCACATTGTCCTCAGAATTAAGGAAGGCAACGAGAAGCACTCGGACTTCCCCCTCAATCTGATGATGTTTGATTGCACCACGAGAGCAGCAGGAGGTTATGTTGCTGAGGAATTTTACGCCCACGATGTGCGACGAATCACAAGCTTCCTCGGACGTATCGCCGAGCGAGGTAGCGGAGGTGATGATGATGAGGTTGCGCTATTCCTTCATGGCCGGATGCACTCTGTGGCAATCGACGATGGCGTCATTCAAGTGGGAGGAGGAAACTGATCATGAGCGACGAACAACAACCCCTCAAAGGACCTGATGTATCTCGGAGTATTTTCGGAGGTGTGCTTGAGTATGATGGCGCCGGCCATTATCCTGGCCTTGAGTTACTGAATCTCATCATTGGGGCCGAGGGAGACGAAAAATTTCCGCTCGGTGAAACAGTTTCCATTACACGCACAGCACATGACTTCGCTAGACGCTTGGTTTGGGATGATGGATTCGAGCACCATCCAGAGAGGCGCAATATACTGGTTGATGAAGCTACCGAAGATGCCATCCGTAGACTGATGGAGTGCCTGCAACTTGATATCCCGAGCAGCAGTAAAAAACCGAGCTGGGAACGCGCCCACTTTTTTCCATATTCCCAATCCCTGATTCATTGGGATGCACGTGAGCGAACTAGAAGAATACAAATTCAACGCCGTTACCTACGCGGAGGTGGAGCGCTGGCATACCGAGTACTACGCCTAGACCCAAATAGTAAGCGCCTCGACCGGTGCAGATCAGGTTTCGACTCCCTTTTCTCGGACCACAACTCTCCTCTTGAGCGTCTGGTAGCTGTCCTCGCCAGTCACGGAAACAAAGATAACGAACCTAGCGTTGATAACATTGAGAGAGATTCTTTGGTTCGAAATGACTCTCTCGACAATCTGTATCGCGACGGCATAGTCAAAATCGTCGAGCACCAAGAACTCTCGGTTGTAAGTCGGATAAAGGCCCTAATGAACTGGACAGGTTTTTGGTTGATACTAGCCCAGCATCAACGTGCGGCGGAATCCATCGATGCGGCTGCCCCATTCCTCATTGTCGACTGCTCCGGAGTCCACACCCAGCTCAGGAGGGCTTCTCAGCGAAATCTGAAGGACGCCCAAGCGCTTATTGTTCATGCCGTGGACGAGGCTGTAAGAAACGCGAGCGGAACCTTAGCTAAAAAGAGGCGCGACAACATTAGGGGTTTCTTTTGGGCAACAGCCGCCACGGTAAAGCTACTGAACGCATGGAGGGGGCGCCGACACTTTACTCTTGGCTTGGAGATACTCGAACCTCTCGTTCTGGCAGCGACTCAAGGTAAAGCAGAGCTGACCTTTGAAGAGTTTGTAGACGATTGGCTTTATGGCAAATGTAAGCTGGTCGTTGGTCGTAGTGCTGCAGAACAAAGTGGACTACTCGCTTCATTCGACGCCAGCATCTTCGAGGACAACGAAAACCATCTAGCAACGCAAATGGAGGCCGCCGGCCTTCTCACGCAATACTCAGACGCCACACGCATGGTAAGCACGGGAGGACTCCAATGAGCACTAATAATTCAACTCCTTGCGACCAAGTCATTGGCGCAACCGCATTCGACATCATAGCGCGCAGGGTCGGGACGGCCCCGCAGGATGAACGCCCGTTCTTTCGAGTGAAGAACCTCACTGATGGTGAAGCTATCGCGCTAATCGATACATGGATTGCTGAGACACCCAGAAAGCGCCTAGCGACTATGACCTTGGTAGTGGCAACGGACTCTTCGGCGGCGTTTCCTTCACAGTTTCGAGCTGATCCAGAACGGTCGATAACAGACTATCGAAACAACAACCAAACGGGACTCGTCTACATCGAAACTAAGGTTGAAAGCGACGCACAGGGCTTGAAATCAATCTTTTCTCTTTCCGACAGAAACTTCCTAGATGGAAGCTTCGACGATGAAGGATCGAGAGTCCCCCAACGCATTGTAGAGAACGCTTGGGTTGTCGCAGGTGGAGACAAAAATGGACTAGGCGTTCTGGTTGCCAAACGGATTATTCAAGTTCTTGATCACGTCCACCCGAAGCCGTTGTCGATCTCGGTGCGGATGTTCACGACCTTCGCCTTGGCCGTTGCAACGGAGCACCTTGAAATCGGCGGAAACCTCGACTCTACGGAGGTGGATCAACTGGTGGGACGTAACCTCCTTGAATTTGGATTATTTCCCGATGAGCAATGGAGAGCTGGTGTCACTGATCGCCGGATCGCTAGGACTATTGAACTGAACTCCTTGCGAGCCGAACTGGCTAGCAGCTCCAGCTCAGATCTCGATATTGACAAAATGTTGGAGCAAGTCAAAGACGCGAATTTCAAGAATTCAGATGGAACTGAATATTCTGATACTATTCAAATTAAGTGGAGGAAGCTATGTGCTATCTATTTAGAAAATCCGAGCCGAGAAATAAGAAGCCAGATCCCCTATCGGATTTTCGAGCAGCTGTTCGCAAAGGATGTTAAGGGGCTCCAACTAGGTGACCGAATCGAGAATGAACTCCAGCAGTCCGATTCAGATAGGGTTGCTGAATTTACCGATCTTGGAATCCAAAGTGGCTTAAATAAACGTCAGCAGGAAGACGCATCTAAATTACTCGATTCTGAACCTTCGGATGAGCTGCTACGCCCTCTTTCCACCCTCCTATCGGCTCAAACCCTGCGGATGGTGGAGCGTGCGGCGCGGCCGAATCCGGAACGGTTCACGAACCCGCTCATCAAGATAGCTCAGGTTGCTCAGGTTCTCTTTGCTCGGAACCAGCGGACATCGGATGACTGGCAGCTTTGCGTCAAGCCCGCGATCAGTGACTCCGACAATCCTCCCGCTGCCGGCCTATTTGCGTTTCTCTACGGAGCAACCATTTCATCGGTCATGAGTGACTCGAAGATAGATACTTCTGGAATCGAATTGGTTGCTGATCCACGGCTGACTAAAGTGAGTAAGCCACCAAGGGTCATCGAGGAGCAAAATGGTGAAGATGACGAAGATAACGAATCGCAGGGAATCGTGTGGGCACCACTCCCTATCGAATTTTCCCTCGTTTCATCGTCAACTAAGGAACAGATCGACATTGAAAGTGGATTTGAGTGGTTCCCAGAAGCTGTCGAAAAAACTGCGCTCTTGTGGCTACTGCTGACTGCTGACGACGTTATGGGGACGGGAATGCAGCTGCGACTTCCGGAAGAGTACGGACTCGATGAGTGGGTCAATCAAGTAGTGTCTAGGAATATTCCAATCACGAGTGCCGCATCAGAACCTCCCCTCGAAAATGTAATCGCTAATCCGATTATTCGGAAATTCCAAGAAATTACTGAGGAATTCCGAGAGGAATCGAAGGTGAGCGGCCTGAGCAGTGCGCTCTTGCAGGACTCCTTTGATCAGTGGAAAGAAGCACTGATTCAGGCAAAAAATGAATTTATACCTGACGGTCGCATCGACGAGCGAATCACCGCGATTCTAGGCATGAACTGCCTTGCTTTAGGAAGCGGACGAGTGCTCATGTTCGCTTCCCACCCCTTCCGACTCCGTTGGCTCGGAGCTTATTTGGTAAGATCTGAGAACCTTGCAATTAAGGCTCTCGCTGGAGAGCTTCCCCTCAACAGACAGAATAGCAGCTTCTACCTCGACTGGATAGCATCCCTCTCTCCTCACCAACAACCGGCAGTGACCTGCAACTCGGCCGGAAACCTAATCCTCGCGTCAGGGGAACTGGGATGGGGTGAAGAGTTCGCTCCTTTACAAAGTGCTGCAGCGGTTGTCCAAGAGAGCTCCACTGATCCATCCGCCATCGATGAGATCGCAGCGCAGGTAACCTCTTATCTCGAGGCGCACCCCTACAAGAAGGACGGACTATCTCTCCTTGTCGTATTGACCACTGGGGCGAAGTTCCCAAGTCAACTTGTGAAGTCGATTCGCAGCGGAGACTGGAGGACCACATCCGTAAGTGTCCACATTCTGGCTCCTTTACAGACGTGGGAGAGCGTGAGCAACCACTTCGAAGCGATGCCAGGGGAGAACAGGATGAACAGTAATAGGAACCTTTTCCCTCCCATCCAAATCAGTTTCCACGATCTACAATCGGTCGAAAACATCCACGAAGCCCTCGACGGGGTTATATGCGATGTTGCCGTAATCCCAAAGTTCTTGCGAGACGAAGTGGATATCCAAGAAAACACAGAAGCTCCGGTTCAGAAAGATGGCCGATTTGAGGCCCTCGTTGACAGCGCGACACATGTCTATGGCGGAAGTCAAGGAGGAGCAATCTCAGTCTCTATGCGCCCAAAGGGTTCGGCTCCAGCGATTGATGCATGGTCAACTCTCGCCGTTCGACAGCATAGAACGCGTCCAGTTGCCCCCTCACAACCAGAGAATACGGACTTCGCAGAGATACGGATCAATTTTTCAAAAACCGCTCGCCTATTTGAAGAAGTCCACAAGGTGGCACACTGGGTCGTAACCCTTGAACGCTACATTACCCGTGAGCAAATTGAGACTCTGGAACCTCGGCCCGATATTCTCACAATCAGAGATAACGTAGGTATTAGCGGGCTCTACACTTTGATTGTCTCTTCGCACTCAGGCCGAAGGTTCATAGTTGACCGACTGACAAGAAAACTCCGCAGGATCACGAAGGACACTCGAGAGCAGACTACATCAGCGGCCCTGGCCGAATCGATTTACGAAGAAACGAGATTGATTGCCCCTCGTTTGGCCCTTCAAGCGATGGGCGTATCCCGCGTTACAGAAGAAATCCTCGGACTAAAAATTGCGCGCTATCTATCTGAATTGCACCGTCCATCGAGACCCACTGACGGTGTTGTGGCATGGATCTCTCTCGACGAGCACCCTGAGTGGTTCAAAGGCGCCAATTCCACACGAGCAGACCTGTGCCGGATCACGCTCACGAATTCTGCTCATGGATTAGTGGCTGATTTCTTGGTATTAGAAGGAAAGCTCCGTCAAGGTTACGACAGCCATGGAGAGGAGCAAGTTGCTGCAACCCTTGCTCTAATTGAGGATATGTTGCCAAGGTCCGACTACGATCCGATTGATGCCGACCTATGGAGAGACAGGCTGGCTTCGGCCATCGATGATGTTGCACCAGAGGCGAAGAAATTCTTCGGGCCATCGGCCATGGACCCAGACGCGAGACATCTCGATCTCCCTCTTGGAATTCGTGAGAATTTCAGGGCGGGTCGGTTTGAGGTAGGATCCCTTGAGGGGCTATTCTCGATTTGCCTATACGAATCAGAAGGAACATTACAAATCGTGGAGTTAGCAGATAAGCGGATCAGTGTGGCTCGCTCCTATCGCAATGAAGTCTTAGGTTTGGTGGAAGGGACAGTTGCAGCTGACGCCGCTCTTGTAAGCACGGGACCATCAAATGCCCCTACTCTCGACCTGCCAACTCTACCGACTAAAGAGTTGGAGGCACAAGACGAAGGAGCCGAGTCCACTTCTTTTCCCACAAATGAAGAGCCCCAAAAATCTTTTATTGCCGCTCCAAATGTTGAAACATCGGAGGCAGATTCTTCAACCGATGCAGACGCAGGGGAAAGCGACGCCTCACCCACTAAGGGCAGGCTCAGCAAAGCGGAACTTGAGAGGCGCTACCAGGTAATTCTCGACACTTATGGTCAGTTTGATATACCTATACATAAACCCTCAAACACCAATGATTGCTTTATCGAAGGCCCAGCATCCGTACTCTTTCGTATTCGCCTAGGGCAGAAAGTAGAGCCCAAGACGATCTACGCAAAGGCTGACTCTCTCAAGCTCCGACTCGAGCTACATTCAAATCAAAACATTTTATTTAGCAATAATTTAGGTAACATTGATATCGATGTCCCGAAGAGAGAAAAAGACCGTTATTTCGTCAAGGCGTCAGATATGTGGAAGTGCTGGACGAGGCCGGAGGACGATCTCGCAGTTCCAATAGGAGAAGACCATCTTGGTGAACTAGTAGCGATTAATTTCTCCTCTACAAACTCTCCGCATTTACTGATCGGAGGCACTACAGGGAGCGGCAAGTCAGAGGCTTTGAACACAATCCTCGCAGGTCTAACGGAGCACTATACCGAGAAAGAGTTGCAGCTTCAGCTCATCGATCCGAAATCCACTGAACTACTGCAATTCGAAGATCTCCCACATCTTATCGGAACTATCGGATATGAAGCAGACGAAGCGATCAATTTACTGAAAAATGCCGTGGACGAGATGCAGGCGCGTTATAAACGCTTTCGTGGCGCAAAAACAAACAGTCTTCCAAAATTCAACCAGCTCTCGAAACTGGAGGACAGGCTGCCGTGGTGGGTGATCGTGTTAGATGAATATGCTGACCTGACCTCCGATGCCGCCGATAAGAAGGAAATAGAAGCCCTACTGAAACGATTGGCTCAAAAAGCTCGTGCGGCCGGGATTCATGTCATCATCGCGACCCAGAAACCCAGTAGTGAAGTCATTAGCACCAGTTTGAGATCCAACTTGCCAGCCCAGCTTGCCTTACGAGTCAAAAGTGCTACCGAAAGCCGTGTAATTATGGACGAATCCGGCGCAGAAACACTGAACGGTAAGGGGGACGCCTTCTTCAAGGCAAATGGAGAATTAATTCGAACTCAGTGCGGTTTAGTGCCTGAATAACAAGAACCCCTGAAGAGCATCCCTCTGGCATCAGATACTCTCGCCCCAAATTATGAGGTAAGGGATAGATGAATTACTAAAAGTCACATTTGTAAAAACTGCAGCTAAGGAGATTTCAAAAAAATGAAAGCGCGCGGAGAGGATCCCGACCATGGTCGACCCTTCTCGGCGGACCACCTCGCTAAGCGTAACCCTCCGCAGTGGGGCAAAATCGCAACTATAAAGCAGGCGTCACACGAGTCGAGAGACTGAAGGAAGCCGAACCACTCCGATCTGTAATATCTTAGCAACCCAGTTGATTTGATATTCTCGACATGTCCAGTCGAGTTGTTCAGTTACCTGTTTTACTGATATTTCCTCAATTTCGTATCGCATGAATAAAAAACTTACTATGATCGACCTATTCGCCGGTGCCGGCGGTCTGTCCGAGGGCTTTATTCGTGCTGGATTTAAGCCAGTTGCACACGTCGAAATGGATCCTGCAGCCTGCAATACACTGCGAACACGTGCTGCCTATTACTGGCTCAAAGAAAATAGACAGCTGCCTATTTACTATAAATATTTAAGACGTGAAATCACACGATCTGAGCTCTACGCCAGCGTTCCTGATGCAGTTTTAGATTCAGTTATAAAGGCACCAATCGGTGCAGAAACGAATCGCGGTATATTCAAAAACGTGCAAGCGCTCGCAGGAAACAGATCGTTGGATCTGCTCGTCGGCGGCCCCCCCTGCCAAGCCTACTCGCTCATGGGGCGGTCAACTGACCCAAACCGAATGCAGGGTGACGAACGCAATTACCTATTTAAATATTACATTGAATATCTAGAAAAATTTGAGCCGAAATATTTCGTTTTTGAAAACGTCACAGGACTAATTTCAGCAAAAGATAAAAACGGAGAAAAGTATCTAGATAAAATCAAAGCCGCATTTCGTCACGCGGGATACCAGATTGCACTGGAGACATTAATTGCTAGTGACTTTGGAGTTCCTCAACATCGTAAACGCGTCATCATTGTCGGCAGAAAGGGAATGGACATCCCGACATTTCCAAAGCTTAAAAGATCAAAGCACGCAGAAACGATCACTCAGCTATTTGAGGACCTACCAAAACTAAAGGCTAGCGAAGAAAAGAACTTGTATGTTTCTAGCTCTGACAAACATTTAAAAAGTCTAAACAAATTAGGCTTGAGAAGCAAAAAAACCTCTGCGCCGCTCACGTATCATGTCGCTCGTCCCAACATCGAACGGGATCTGCAAATTTATGAAATCGCAGCAAATGGCTGGATCAATGAACGAAGGCGAATTCAGTATAATGAACTCCCGGTGGAGCTTCAGACACATAAAAATATCCACTCATTTAGTGATCGCTTCAAAGTAGTGGCAGGAGATGAAAATGCCTCACACACAGTCGTCGCTCACATTGCCAAAGACGGACATTATTATATCCACCCTGACCCAGAGCAAAACCGATCGATCTCCGTCCGAGAAGCCGCCCGCCTACAAACTTTCCCTGATGATTTTTTCTTCGAAGGCATGTCAGAAAAACTATCAAGAACCGCAGCCTTCAAACAAATCGGGAATGCTGTGCCAGTTCTACTGGCACAGCGGATTGCAGATGCTCTGCTAAAGCAATGGGATGATTAGCTCCTCCCCTGTAAGCTTATTTGATTTAACTCCTTCTCAGATACATTCCAACTAATCTGTACACACGTGTATATGCTTTTAGTTGCGCTAAGTAGAGGCACAGGATCACGTATAAATTGAATAATCGGATCATCCGACACATTCCGTATGATCGCCAAAAAATAAGTGTCTGGATTCGCGCTAGCGACACTCCATTTTTTACTTGGTAAGAACCTACCTAATGACATTGATTCAATCCTAATGTCCTCGATGGCCAGCAATGGGAGGTAAAGATCGCCTATGCAGATGGGCTATTGATCGAGTCGCGCGGTAGTAATGCCTACCCGGGCCTGCTCGACATCGATTACACGATCTATGGCAGCGAATCGCTGGACTGGCGCTTATTTACCTGTGCCCTCGCTTGGCTGACAGACGGTTGCTGGACCCGCTAATGATCTAGGAGCTGGAAAAGAAAATGGGGGCATTGGCTTGCCAGTGGCTAATCTTAATTATCAAATCACGTATGCCTCTAAACCTCTTCTTTCTAATTGCCCTAGCTTTGTTAAGTCCTTCGTATTTATGTGCCTCAAACGAAGATCACCAACCCTTTGAGCCAGGCGAGTGGCCGGAAACCCTCGATCTGAATGAGCTTCATGCCTCTGAAGATGCTGCAGATAGCGGGCACAAGCTATCTGCTGAAGAAAAGACCGAAGACGGCGATGCTGGACTCGTACCAGGCGAAATTTTTGAGAGGTTTTACTCCATCCAAAACAAGCGTTACGAAAAGATCGCTCTTCGTTCTATGCTCCAAGGCGACGATTTTGGCATCTATCTGTCATTTATCGATAGTGAGGCAAGCGATGAGGCCTCATCAGATCGCTATTGCTTTTCCCAATATTCGCAACGAGGTGCCCTTGAAAGCTACGAAGGGGACCTGAACGGGGACACGTATCCTGATTACGTCTTTGTAAAGTATTCTGGCGGCAATGGAATTGCCTGGGGACATGCCGATGTTGCGCTTGTTCTCAGTGAAGGTGATAGTGACTTCTCGGTTCAGGTTGTGGAAAGTTACGTCCCTGAGCCAAAAGATTTTATTTCACTCAATGGGCAGACTGCATTCATTCATGCATCTTTTCAGCATGGTGGT
>Ga0114998_10003543_pt1 | contig 11571 bp, 6 predicted proteins | sample ArcticOcean_MG_C_5_FD_87044 | JGI IMG/M metagenome (GOLD analysis project Ga0114998, IMG submission 87044) | Marine microbial communities from western Arctic Ocean - ArcticOcean_MG_CB4_138 | ecosystem: Environmental > Aquatic > Marine > Oceanic | place: Arctic Ocean: Canada Basin | collected...
CATCACCCTATTGGTCAGACCATCATGTCTGTTGTGCCATCAAGAATTAAACAAGCTAAGGGAAAAATTAGAAAAGTTGAGAAAATATACGAAGCAAAAATTGAGCTTACTCTTGAATGGATTGAAGGGCTACCTAAGCGAAAAGTTAGGCTGAGAAAGTTAGCTCATGCTTTACTTTTAAATAGTATAAGAGATTCTGTATTAAATATTTTCGTATCTAACGGTCACGAATGTGCTCGTGAATTAGTTTCCCTGGGGGTGGTTATTGAAAAAAAATGGATTCCAGAGAAAGGCCAATCTGAAGAACCCCCTTTATTAAATGCCCAGCAAAAAGAGATACTATCTGCTTTAAAAGAAGAGCATGGCAATGTTTCTTGGCTAATTCATGGTATTACAGGTAGTGGTAAAACTGAAATTTATCTTCAGCTGCTAGATAACTTTGTAGATAAAGACCAATCACAGGTATTAATTTTAGTCCCAGAAATAAATTTAACACCTCAGCTTGAAGCGCGATTTAAGCTGAGGTTTCCGGATAAAATTTTAGTTACTTTACACAGTCACTTATCAGGTATTGAACGGCTTGATAATTGGAGAAAAGCAAAGTCAGGCGAGGCTCAAATTATTATTGGGACGCGGTTAGCAGTCTTTACCCCTTTACCAAATCTTAAGCTCATCATTATTGATGAGGAGCATGATGGATCCTTTAAGCAACACGAGGGACTTCGCTATCATGCTAGGGATGTAGCTATGATGCGTGCCAAATATGAAAATATTCCTATCGTGCTAGGTACCGCAACACCTGCTCTTGAAACCTGGTTTAATGCAAAAGGAGAACACGCAAAGTATCGTTATTTAGAGTTGACCCAGCGTGCTGTAAAAAATGCAAAATTACCTTCTATCCATACCATTCCTATGGGCGATAAATATGGCCCTTCTTTATCAAATATTATTATTGAGGCTGTACAGTCTCGGATTGATCGCCAAGAACAAGTATTAATTTTTATTAACCGAAGAGGCTATGCTCCAGTTTTAGTCTGTTCAAATTGTGGATGGGCTGCTAATTGTGAAAGATGTAGCACTAGATTAGTGGTCCACTTAAAAACTAAGCGATTAAAATGTCATCATTGTGGTTATGATAAAAATATTCCTATGCAATGTATGGATTGTGGAAATACTGATTTACATCCAATCGGTTTGGGCACACAAAAAATAGAGGAAAGCTTGAATCACTTATTTCCTAATGCGAACATTTTGAGGGTTGACCGAGACACTACTCGAACAAAAGATGCATTAGATCAATTATACCAACGCATGAATAAAAGAGAAATTGATATTTTAGTTGGCACACAAATGTTGGCGAAAGGCCATGACTTTGCACACTTATCATTAGTAGTAGTTCTTGACGCAGATAATGCATTATACAGTTCTGATTTTAGAGCGCCTGAGCGATTATTTTCACAGCTTATGCAGGTTGCAGGCAGAGCTGGTCGAGCTGAAATTAAAGGAGAGGTATTAATTCAAACTGCTTTCCCTAATCATCATGTTTATGAAGCTTTAAAGGCCAACGATTTTTCAGATTTTGCCGAAAGTTTATTGGGGGAAAGAAAGCAGATGAAATTATCTCCCTTTAGTTTTAATGCTTTATTGCAAGTGGAAGCTAAATCATTGAATCATTCTGTGGCTTTTAGTAATATCGCCTTGGAAAAAGCTCAAGCATATAAATCATCGGTGACCCTATATGGACCAGTTCGTCCGGTTATGGAAAGATTGAAAGGATTTGAGCGGCATCAAGTTTTTTTGCAGGCTAAAAATCGAACAGAATTACAGAATTTATTAAAGCCATGGATTAAAGAGTTAAGAGCACATCCTTTGTCCAACAGAGTAAAATGGTCGATTGACGTCGACCCCATTGAATTTTAATTTTATGAAACCATTCGGATACAATAGCATTATAAATAATCATTATAGCCAGCTATGCTCAATTCCAGAGAGTACGCTTTTTAAGCATAATATGCTGGTTGAATTTTCGGTAACTACATAAATACAGATGCTAAAATTACCACCAAAAGTTATGACTTTTTCAGCCACTGACCCAAGTGGTGGTGCTGGACTTCAGGCTGATGTTCTTACATTAGCGAGTATAGGATGCCATCCTTTATCTGTAACTACGGGGATTACTGTTCAAGATACTATAGGAGTCGATAGCCTCATGGCATTAGGTAGCGAATGGGTAAATGATCAAGCTCGTTTAATTCTTGAGGATATTGATGTCGCTATCTTTAAATGTGGTGTACTTGGAAGTGTTGAAAATATAACAGTTATGGCAGAGATTGTAGCTGATTATCCTGATATTCCTCTTATTATTGATCCCGTATTAGCTTCTGGTCGGGGAGATGACCTAGCAAGTTCAGAAATGTTATTGGCTATGACAGAGTTATTATTTCCTCAATCATTATTAATTACACCTAACAGTTTCGAGGCTCGACGATTAGTTATTCAAGAGGAGGAAGAATTCTCTGATATTACTATTGACGAATGTGCCGACCGATTCAGAATAATGGGCTGTAAAAATATACTGATTACAGGGACACATGAAAAAACAGATTCTGTTATTAATAGTTTTTACGATCATTTGGGTCAATCCACACCTTTTTATTGGGATCGTCTTCCTGGTAATTATCATGGCTCGGGATGCACTTTAACATCAGCTATAGCCGGATATGTTGCACAAGGACTAAGTTTAGAGGCAGCGGTAGAAGAAGCTCAACAATTTACATGGCAAACATTAAGGAATGCATTTAAACCGGGTATGGGACAATCTATTCCCGATCGGTTTTTTTGGGTCAATGATGAAGAGGATGATGATGGTAGATACAACCATAATTAAGGGTTTGTATGCCATTACTCCTGATCAGGAAGATAATGATTTTTTAATAAGCCAGGTATTGCAGGCAATTAAAGGTGGAGTTAAGCTGATTCAGTATCGGTCGAAAATATTACATCCAAACCAAAAAAAGATACAAGCTACGGCTATAAAAAAGCTTTGCGACGAGCAAAATGTACATCTTATAATTAATGTTGATATTGAATTATCGAAACATTTAGATGCATTTGGCGTTCATTTAGGTAAAAATGACGACACTTTAGAGAAAGCTAAAAGTATTCTAGGCCCTGATAAATGCATAGGAGTATCTTGTTACAATTCGTTAGAAAGAGTTGCAGAAGCTTATGAAAAGCAGGCAAGTTACATTGCTTTAGGAGCATTTTTTCCTACAATTACGAAGCCGAATGCTCCAAGAGTGTCTTTAGAAATCCTCCGAGAAGCTAAAGGCATGGGTGATATTCCACTGGTAGCTATTGGAGGAATCACTTTAGAAAATATTAGAGTATTAAAAAAAGAAAAAGTAAATGCCGTAGCTCTAGTTTCTTCAATTTTTAACTCTTATAATATTGAAGAAACTACGAAACACTTTTGCCAAATATTGGAAAACTAGAACTTTATGAGTAAAAATCAAAGCCTATACGAACAATCTAAAAAATATATTCCTGGAGGTGTCAATTCACCTGTCAGGGCATTTAACTCGGTAGGTGGAACCCCTATTTTTTTTAAGCGAGGACTTGGAAGTCGTTTATGGGATGAAGAAGATAAGGAATACATCGACTATATTAACTCCTGGGGGCCTATGATTTTAGGGCATGCCAATGATGAAGTTTTAGCAGCTGTGCATAATGCATCGAAAAGCAGCTTATCTTTTGGGGCACCAACTTCTCGCGAATTAGATATGGCGCAAGAAATTGTTAAATTAGTTCCAAGTATTGAACAAGTTCGTTTAGTAAGCAGTGGGACAGAAGCAACCATGAGTGCTATTAGAGTAGCAAGAGGATTTACAGGCAGAGATACAATTGTAAAATTTGAAGGGTGTTATCACGGACATGCGGATGCTTTATTAGTAAAAGCTGGCTCAGGTGCGTTAACATTTGGTCAGCCTAGCTCAGCTGGCGTGCCTGCTGATGTTGCTAAACATACGCTTACACTTCCTTATAACGATAGCCAAGCTCTTGAGGAACTTTTTGGTTCTATTGGTGGAGAAATAGCCTGCGTTATTATTGAGCCTGTAGTAGGAAATATGAATCTGATCATTCCTCATCAAGAATTTCTTGAAACATTAAGAGCGCTTTGTACTAAGCATGGCGCCATATTAATTTTTGATGAGGTTATGACAGGTTTTCGCGTAGCATTGGGCGGAGCCCAGACATTGTTTAATGTCATTCCAGATATGACGACATTAGGAAAGGTTATTGGAGGAGGTCTTCCAGTAGGGGCTTTCGGAGGAAAGAAGGAGATTATGCAGCAACTCGCCCCTTTAGGCCCTGTTTACCAAGCAGGAACATTGTCGGGAAATCCAGTAGCAGTAGCAGCAGGTCTAAGAACCTTAGAATTAATTCAGAAGCCAAACTTCTTTGAAACATTAAGCGCTACGACAAAAAAATTAGTAGATGGATTAACTGCGTCAGCTCAAAAGAGAAATATCGATTTTTGTGCTCGTAATGTTGGGGGTATGTTTGGATTATATTTTAGTAAAAATCCTCCCAATAGTTTTGATGAAATTATGGACTCTGATAGAGAGAAATTTAAACTTTTTTTTCATCTGATGCTTAATCAAGGAATTTATTTTGGCCCCTCAGCATTTGAGGCAGGTTTTGTTTCGGCAGCACATTCTGCGACTGATATAAAACAAACCATTGACGCTGCAAATGTTGCCTTCGATCAGTTGAAGTAACTATTAATGTTTTTACTCCAAGATCATTGAATAAGCTGGTAAAAAGCTTTAAAATTTACCGTTCCGGTAATAATTTATATAAATAGAATAATGACGCACTCAATTACTCCAAAGAAACAAGGCCTTTATAATCCATCAAATGAGCATGACTCTTGTGGTGTTGGTTTTATTGTAAATAGCAAGGGAATCAAAAGTCATAAAATTATTTCACAAGGTCTGGAGATTCTTACTAACCTAACGCATAGAGGTGCGACGGGATACGACCCAAAATTAGGGGATGGGGCAGGAATACTTATTCAAATACCTAATGAACTACTTCTAAAAGAAGCAAAAGTATTAGCTATAAAATTACCTGTGGAAGGTGAGTATGGTGTTGGTATGTTATTTTTGCCCCAAGCAGAAAAGTCTAGAGCAGCATGTGAAAGTATAATTAGAAAAGTGATTGCAGAAGAAGAGCAGGTTGAGCTAGGTTGGAGGACGGTTCCAGTCAATGATAAAGATATAGCTGATGCGGCAAGAAACGTAGCGCCAGTAATTAGACAGGTAATTATTGGTCAAGGTAATGGTGTTAATGGACAAATAGCTTTTGAAAGAAAGTTGTTTGTTATTAGAAAAAGAATTGAGCATTTGGTTAAAAGCTTAAATATTTCCGACTCTGCTAATTTTTATATTTCCTCTATGTCCTCAAGAACGATAGTTTATAAAGGTATGCTTTTAGCAAATGAGGTAGGCGCATTCTTTCCAGATCTTATTGATGAATCTGCAAAGTCCGCCCTTGCTTTAGTTCACCAAAGATTTTCAACGAATACATTTCCATCATGGGATCTTGCTCATCCATATAGGATGATTGCCCATAATGGTGAGATTAATACAGTACGAGGAAATGAAAACTGGCTTAATGCCAGACAAGAAAAAATGAAGTCTATGTTGTTGGGGAAAGATTTAGAAAAATTATGGCCACTCATCACTGAAGGCCAGTCTGATTCAGCAAGCTTTGATAATTGTTTAGAATTATTGGTAGCAGGAGGCTATAGCCTTCCCCATGCAATGATGATGCTAATCCCAGAAGCTTGGTCTGGTAACAAACTAATGAGCCAAGAAAGAAAATCTTTCTATGAATATCATGCAGCAATGATGGAGCCATGGGATGGTCCAGCAGCTGTAGCCTTTACGGATGGACGAATGATTGGGGCAACGTTAGATCGAAATGGCTTAAGACCAGCACGTTATTTAATGACGGATGACGGCGTTGTGATGATGGCATCAGAAATGGGCGTGCTTAATTTTCCTGAAGAAAAAATTATTAAAAAATGGCGACTAGAACCAGGAAAGATGCTACTTATTGATCTTGAGGCTGGAAGAGTAATCGATGATACTGAGGTTAAAAATTTGCTAGCAAATGCAAAACCATACGAAACATGGATCAAACAATCTAGATTTCTTTTAAGTGATATAAAAAAATCGAAAGTTAGTTTCAAGTTAAAGGGGTCATTATTAGATACTCAGCAGGCATTTGGTTTTACTCAAGAAGATATTAGTTTTATTCTCAAACCAATGATTACTGACGGGCAGGAGCCATCAGGATCAATGGGAAATGATGCAGCACTCCCGGTATTATCTAACCGTCCCAAGGTGCTTTATAATTATTTTAAACAGTTGTTTGCCCAAGTAACAAACCCTCCTATAGATCCAATAAGAGAAGAGCTGGTCATGTCTTTGGTTACTTTTATCGGCCCTCGCCCTAATTTATTAGGTATAGAGGAAACAAATCCCCCTGCGCGTTTAGAGGCCAGTCAACCTATACTCACCCTTGAAGATTTAGAGGCATTAAAAGATATTAATCAAACAACTAAATCGCAATTCAAGTCCAAGGTAATTGATATAACTTTTAAGGTTGGTGACGATGAGTCTTATGACCAGGCTATGGAAAGAGCTGTTGTTAATATTTGTGAAGAGGCAAAACAGTCTGTTATAGACGGCTTAAATATAATTATTTTATCTGATCGCGATACAAACAGTAATAGTTTGTCTGTTCCAGCATTGTTGGCATGCTCTGCGACACATCAATCCTTAGTAAAGTCAGGCATCAGAACAAATACAGGCTTAGTAATTGATACGGGTTCTGCCCGAGAAGTACACCATTTTGCTTTATTAGCAGGTTATGGCGCCGAGGCTGTCTGCCCTTGGCTTACTTACGAAACTATTAAGACACTTACCGAAGATTTTAGCGGCGCTCAAGAGAGGTATATTAAAGCTATCGGTAAAGGCTTTAACAAAGTCATGTCAAAAATGGGTATTTCTACATATCAGTCTTATTGTGGGGCTCAAGTTTTTGAAGCTGTTGGTCTGAATCAAAAATTTATCGATAAATATTTCAAAGGGACGTCTACTAATATTGAAGGTATTGGTATTAAGGAAATAGCAGAAGAGGTTCATCAAATACATAAAGCTGCTTTTGGTCTTGACCCCGTACTTATTAATGCACTTGATGCAGGTGGTGATTATGCATTTAGGATTCGTGGTGAAGAGCATATGTGGAACCCGGAATCTATTACTAAATTGCAACATGCTACAAGAAAAAATCAATATGACACCTACAAAGAGTACGCAGAATTAATTAATAACCAAACAAAAAAACACAAAACACTACGTGGACTTTTTGAATTTAAACAAACAAAATCTATTCCAATAGAAAATGTTGAATCTGCTAAAGAAATAGTAAAGCGTTTTGCTACAGGGGCTATGTCACTTGGTTCAATATCTACAGAAGCCCACTCTACACTGGCAGTTGCGATGAATCGTTTAGGGGGTAAATCTAATACAGGTGAAGGTGGTGAAGATAAAAAACGGTTTATACCTATTACCAAAAACTCTTCAATAGCAGAGCATCTTGGTGAAGATATTATTGAGTCAAACTATGCATTACTACCTGGTGATTCGATGCGATCAAGAATTAAGCAAGTAGCCTCTGGTCGGTTTGGTGTAACAGCAGAATATTTAGCAGCTGCAGACCAAATCCAAATTAAAATGGCACAAGGCGCAAAACCTGGGGAAGGCGGACAACTGCCAGGCCACAAAGTTAGCTCTTACATAGCTAAGTTGAGATTTTCTGTTCCAGGAGTAGGTCTTATATCACCACCACCACATCATGATATATATTCCATTGAGGATTTAGCACAATTGATACATGATCTTAAAAATGCAAACCCAAGCGCTAGTATCTCTGTGAAATTAGTTTCCGAGACTGGCGTAGGAACGGTTGCTGCAGGTGTAGCTAAAGCTAAATCTGACCATATCGTCATTGCTGGGCATGACGGAGGAACAGGGGCGTCTCCCCTCTCTTCAATTAAACATGCCGGGACTCCTTGGGAGATTGGTTTGGCAGAAACCCAACAAACCTTAGTATTAAATCAACTTAGAGGGCGGGTAGTTCTGCAAGTTGATGGGCAAATGAAAACTGGTAGAGATGTTATTGTTGGTGCGTTATTAGGTGCGGAAGAGTTTGGTTTTGCTACTGCGCCACTTGTAGTTGAAGGCTGCATAATGATGAGAAAGTGCCATCTTAATACATGCCCAGTGGGTATTGCGACCCAGGATCCAGCACTGAGAAAAAGGTTTAATGGTCAACCTGAACATGTAGTTAATTTCTTCTTCTTTATTGCAGAAGAAATTCGTGAAATTATGGCATCACTAGGCATGCAAAAATTTAATGATCTGATAGGCAGAAGTGATTTATTAGATATGAAGAAAGGCATTGATCACTGGAAAATCCAAGGATTAGATTTTAGTAAAATTTTTTATCAGCCTGATATGGGTTCAGATGTGTCGCGATATAATGTTGAACAGCAATATCATGGATTAGATAAAGCACTAGACCTTGAAATCATTAAAAAAGCTATGCCTTCGATTGAAAAGATAGAGCCCACGCAATTTAATATAACAATAACTAATACTAATCGTACAGTCGGTACTATGCTATCTCATGAGATAGCAAAACGGTATGGCAATGATGGGCTTCCAGATAATACAATTAGAGTAAATCTTGAAGGTACGGCTGGTCAAAGTTTGGGAGCTTTTTTAGCAAAAGGTATAACATTTAACCTTCATGGTGAGGGAAATGACTATGTAGGTAAAGGTTTGTGTGGAGGGCATATTATCATTCGCCCACCAAAAAACTTTAAGGGAATAGAAGAGAAAAATATTATCGTTGGGAATACGGTAATGTATGGAGCAACCTCAGGAGAGTCATACTTCAGAGGCATTGCGGGTGAAAGATTCTGTGTGAGGAATTCTGGTGCCTCAGCTGTAGTTGAAGGCCTTGGTAATCATGGTTGTGAGTATATGACTGGAGGTACTGTAGTAGTTTTAGGACAAACGGGGCAAAATTTTGCTGCTGGAATGTCAGGAGGAATTGCATATATTTATGATCCAGAGGGAACATTTAAGCGATCTTGCAATCCATCAATGGTAACTTTAGAAAAAGTAGTAAAAGAGAATGAGCAGGCAAAAGGACCAAAACACTTAAATTTAACTGATGAAGTCATATTGAAAAAATTAATAACTAGCCACCATGTATTTACAAATAGCCCAATAGCAATCGATATATTAAATAATTGGGATATATTACTTAATCAATTTGTAAAAGTTATGCCTATTGAATACAAAAGAGCATTAAATGAACTGCATGCAGAAACAATTAAGGAGGTAGCATAAATGGGTAAGATTACTGGATTTATGGAGTTTCCTAGGATTGCTGAAGAGTATATTGCTCCTGCAGAAAGAGTAAGAAATTATAAAGAGTTTGTGCTGCACTTATCTGACGAGGAAGCAAAAACACAGGGAGCTAGATGTATGGATTGTGGCATACCATTTTGTAATAACGGGTGCCCTGTTAATAATATTATTCCTGATTGGAATGATTTAGTGTTCAATCAAAATTGGAAGCAAGCAATTGAGGTGCTTCACTCAACTAATAATTTTCCTGAATTTACTGGGAGGATTTGCCCTGCTCCTTGTGAGGCAGCCTGCACATTAAATATTAACGATGACCCAGTTGGTATTAAGTCAATTGAACATGCCATCATTGATAAAGCCTGGGAAAATAATTGGGTTATCCCTCAGCCATCAAAAAATAAAACTGGTAAAAAAATTGCAATTGTTGGTTCAGGCCCAGCAGGAATGGCAGCAGCCCAGCAGCTGGCTAGAGTAGGACATGATGTTGTGGTTTTTGAAAAAAATGATCGTATTGGTGGATTATTAAGATACGGCATACCTGACTTTAAGATGGAAAAAGTACATATTGACCGACGTGTTAACCAAATGGAAGCTGAGGGTGTTACTTTTAAAACTAATCAGAATGTTGGTGGTAATGTTGATCCAGATAAGTTAGTTAATGATTTTGATTCAGTTATTTTGGCGGGTGGTGCTGAGTGGCCAAGAGACCTTCCTATTCCTGGAAGAGAGTTGGATGGTGTTCATTTCGCAATGGATTTTTTACCAAATCAAAATAAAGTTGTTGCGGGTGATGAGGTGCTAGATCAAATTACAGCGACAGGAAAGAATGTTGTAGTTATTGGAGGTGGTGATACAGGGTCTGATTGCGTTGGTACCTCAAATCGTCATGGAGCAGCATCTGTATATCAGTTTGAATTAATGCCCCAGCCACCTGAAAAAGAAATCAAGTCATTAGCATGGCCTTATTGGCCTCTTAAAATGAGAACATCTAGTTCTCATGAAGAGGGATGTGAAAGAGATTGGTCTGTAGCAACCAAATCATTTATTGGTGAAAATGGAAAAGTAAAAGAGTTGGTTGCGGCCAGAGTTGAATGGAAAGATGGCAAGATGCAGGAAGTGCCAGGCTCAGAGTTCACTATGAAAGCTGATTTAGTCTTATTGGCGATGGGTTTTATAAGTCCTCAACAAACTATTTTAGATAAATTTAGAATTGATAAAGATGCACGAGGAAATGCAAAAGCAGAAACGGAAGGTGACAAATCGTATACGACTTCAAGAAGTAAAGTATTTACAGCAGGGGATATGAGAAGAGGGCAGTCATTAGTAGTATGGGCAATAAGAGAAGGGCGCCAATGTGCACGCTCCGTGGACGAGTTTCTAATGGGTAAAAGTAATCTTCCCCGTTAATTAAAAATTATGAAATATATACTAATACCTATTATTTTATTACTGTCAGGGTGCATGACAGCAGTTGTTGATACAGCAGGGAGTGCAGTTATATCTACTGGAGAACTAGTCGTGGATACTATTGATCTAATTACTCCTGATATTTTTGATGATGACTAACATAAAATAATACGATGGATTCATTTCAAAACGATACTTTTCTTAGAACTTTAAAGCAACAGCATACCTCATATACTCCTGTATGGATGATGAGACAGGCTGGGCGATATCTACCTGAATATATAAATACTAGAAAAAATGCTGGTAGCTTCCTCGAGCTTTGTAAAGACAATGATTTTGCAACGGAAGTAACACTTCAACCACTTGACCGTTATCCGTATCTTGATGCCTCTATTTTATTCTCAGATATTCTAACTATTCCAGATGCGATGGGATTGGGCCTATATTTTGTGGACGGTGAAGGTCCAAAATTCGAAAGACCCTTGCAGGACGAAAAAGAAGTTCAAAAGCTCGATATTCCTAATGTAGATGAAAAATTACATTATGTTTTTGAAGCGGTACGATCTATTAAAAAAGCACTAAATCAACGAGTACCATTAATTGGATTTTCTGGAAGTCCTTGGACTCTTGCTACATACATGGTTGAAGG
>Ga0114998_10003545_pt1 | contig 11565 bp, 9 predicted proteins | sample ArcticOcean_MG_C_5_FD_87044 | JGI IMG/M metagenome (GOLD analysis project Ga0114998, IMG submission 87044) | Marine microbial communities from western Arctic Ocean - ArcticOcean_MG_CB4_138 | ecosystem: Environmental > Aquatic > Marine > Oceanic | place: Arctic Ocean: Canada Basin | collected...
TGGCGGCGGCCGGACTCGCAGTCGCACGGCTCGCCAAGGTTGCAAAGGCTGCGCAGCCTGTCAGCGCGGGCAGAGCAAGCAGCCCGCCGACACCTCAGATCAGCATCGTCATCCCGGCTCGCGACGAAGTCGACCGCCTCGGCCCGCTCCTCGACACGATTGTGGGAGCGACCGGGGTTGGTGAAGTGATCGTCGTCGATGACCAGTCGAGCGACGGCACCGCCGAGCTGGCGGAACGACTTGGAGCGCGGGTGTTGCAGGGCAGCGAGCTTCCGGCGGGCTGGGCCGGCAAGGCCTGGGCATTGCAGCAGGGCATCGAGGCCGCAACAGGCGAGTGGGTTGTCACCCTCGATGCCGACACCCGCCCCGACCCTCGGTTGCCAACGGCGCTTGTTCGTCGGGCGATAGACGATGAGTTCGACCTGCTGACCGTTGGCGGCCGGTTCGACTGCCCCACGCCCGGGAGTCGCTGGCTGCATCCGGCAATGTTGACGACGCTCGTTTACCGCTTCGGCCCACCCGGTGTTGCAACCCGGCCTGGCCGGGCGATGGCGAACGGCCAGTGCATGACGTTCCCTCGACGGGCGTTCCTCGATGCAGGTGGGATGTCTGAGGTCGGCGGCGAAGTGGTCGAAGACATCGCACTCGCCCGCCGTCTTGCTGTCAGCGGCGCATCGGTCGGCTTTCTCGATGCGAGCGATCTACTGACGGTTCGTATGTTTGAGTCGTTCGACGACACCTGGGCTGGATGGGGCCGATCGCTCGCACTTCCCGGCGTCGAGCCGATCGCTCGCCAACTCCTCGATCTCGGCGTCATCCTCTTCACCCAGGCGCTGCCACTCCCGCGGCTGCTGCTCGGGCGCGGCGACATCCTCGACGCTTTCCTGCTGATCAGCCGGATCGGCACGCTTGCCGGCACGCGAACTGCCTACACGGTGGCCGACGCACCGTATTGGGCGAGTCCACTCGCTGACCTTCCAGCCACGTTCGCCATCGCCAAGGGCATTGCCCGGCGCGGCCCCCAGACCTGGCGTGGCCGCACCTACGGCTGAGCCGCCCGCTTGCGATCGGTCAGCGCGGCCATGGCAAACCGGATGCCAATGATCGTCATCAGCACGCCCATCGCTACGGTCCGGTATGGCCCCTCGAGCACAATATGGATCAACGGGAGCGCAAGTATCCCGACCCGCGAGCCCCACGCGAACGATCGGGTGATGGCGAATACGACGAGAACCACGCCAACGCCGATTGTCACCGACAGCGGCGCAAACACAGCGGCGCCGCCGACAAACGCCAGAATGCTACGACCGCCAACGAATCGAGCGAAGACCGGGAATGCATGGCCGATCATCGCTGCACCGGTGGCGACGTAGGCAACTCCCCACACACCAGGGTCGGCGATCAACACAGCCACGGTTGCGGCCGCAGCGCCTTTTGCGAGGTCGCCGACGAACACCGGAACCGCTGCCCATTTGCCGAGCGTTTCGCGCGCGTTCCAGAACCCAGGGTTGCGGTCACCGACTTCGCGCAAGTCGATTGCCGAACGGCGACGTGCCACGAGGTTGGCGACCGGGATTGAGCCGAGCAAATAGCCGACCACGACGACGATAAGAACATCGACGAAGGTGGTGCTGAACGAACTCATTGATGACAGCATGGCTGATACATGGCCCGCATCGCATCGTTCCACCTGATTCGCGAACGACGGGGCCGCGCCGTGTTGGCATTGGTACGCCTCGGGCTCGATCGCCCGGTGATGTCGCGTATCGATGGCCTACATTTTTGGCGACTCATGGGAAGCGGCAAAGGCAGCAACACTGGGACGGGCGCCGACCTCCGGCGGACGGCACTGTTCGCCGTGTGGGAGAGCGAAGCCGACCTCGACAGGTTCATGTCATCGCATCGCGTTGCGAAGCGGTGGCAGCGTGCAGCCGAGAGTTGGCACGTCCGTTTGAAGGCAGTCGGCGGGCACGGCACATGGCGCGGCATCGATCCACTGGATGGGATTGAGCCAGGCGACAGGTCCGGGCCGATTGCAATCATCACCCGTGCCGATGTGCGGCGGCGCTCGTGGAAAGCGTTCAGCCGGGCGGGTGTCGAGGTCGACGCCGAGTTACACACGGCATCCGGTCTGATCGATGTCGTCGGTGTCGGAGAGGCCCCGGTGGGCCGGCTCGCAACGTTCAGTTTGTGGGAGTCGATGGGTGCGGCCCGGGCCTATGCGTATTCGATGCCGAGGCATCAGCAGGTGATCGAAGAGACCCGCACTGGTGACTGGTATGCGGAGGAAATGTTCGCTCGTTTCGAGCCGTACGAGTCGTCGGGAACGTGGGACGGTCGAGATCCACTCGAATCCCCGCGAGGCTGACCCGGCCTCGGCCGATATATTTGTCTCGTCCTTCTTGGCAACGAGTCGGAATTGCCCAGATAGCTCAGTTGGTAGAGCAACGCATTCGTAATGCGTAGGTCCCGAGTTCGACTCTCGGTCTGGGCTCCACGTTTCGCCTGATAAGAGCCTGTTTTGGGAGTTGAACAACTGTTTGCCGTTCACCGCTTTGCGCCGCCAAACCCCACTCTTCGCGGGACAGACGCTGGACAGCACTTCTCGTGTGTGACACTCCTCTCTGTTTGACTACATCCATCCCTCGGCCAACTCGGTCATCGTGAAGCTGTCAGCCAACCGGGCTTACGACATCTCGTCAGAAGAGCACACCAACCGTGACGTCGAGAACACTGCGTTTCCGCGAGGCCTCGACCGCGACATTGAAGTTGTCGGACCGTTCAGGAGCTGGCGGCCCCACCGGAGTTGACTGCATCTTCGAGGTACCGCCGGAGAGTCTGGGTCAGTCGGTCGTAGGCGGCGCGAAGCCGCTCGCCGGGCCAGTCATCCGTAAGCAGCTCATCCGGCAGCATCGGGTCGGTGCGCAGATGCCGCGCTGCTGCGATCAAAAGCAGAAAGCGATCACGCATCTGAGCTGACGTCGGCTGCGACAGAACTTCCGCTGGCTGAGCCTCGATCGCCTCATTGAGGCGTAGCGCTTTGCCCGCCCATTCGCTGAGCCCAAATGTCTGCTCAACATCGGCCGGCATAACGTCGGCGATCGCGCCCTGGAAGGTCAGGCATTGTCGAGCCATGACTGAACGAGCTCCAGGGTGGCGCTCTCGGTCAAGGTTGGTCGGCCGCGCCCAACACCCATCGCGCAGCGCCCCAAGACGAAGGCGAGTGGCAGCCGCCCGGAGCTCGTGGCGTTGCGCGGCGGAACGAGACCCGGCTCGGACAACAGCGATCTCCCACGTCCCGTCCCAGTTGATGCCAGGTGGCCGAGGCCGAACCGCACCGTCGATGTCATGTCGACGGTCGGCGAGCTTTCCGCTGAGTTCGTACACACCATCAGAAGTGCTGAGTTCGCCCTGAGCGACCATGCGCGACAGGCTGGTCCGCACCGCACCGTCGGCGATGCCGAGCAACCGTCCGGCCTGTACGAGATGACTCACTGGGAGACGCCCATTCGGGGCACCGAGCAACGCCGTGGCGAGCACGGACCGGGCGGTCAGAGGACGCGATGGTTCGAACCCTACGGCTTGGGTTCGTGCTGTGGCCACGCCCTCATGATGGCCCACGACGTCGCGCAGCAACGCGATACTGCGACTCACGGCTATTACATTCGCATTGACATCTGTACATCGTTTCGTGATACTCGACTCATGGGATTCTCACGATGACATCGTCTTTCGCAACCGATGCCGACGTTGTTGCCCGCGTGCTTATCCACGTCCGCGACTCAACGACAGATCTTGGTGAGCCGTGGTTTGAACCTGTCAGCAACTACAGCGATGCGGCACGATTCCAAGCCGAGCTCACCGCGCTGCGGCGGATGCCGACGGTATTCGCCCCAGCAGCTTCGGCGGTTGAACCGGGCGACTATCTAGCTCGAGAGACATTCGGGGTCCCGCTCTTCGTCAGCCGGGGACGCGACGGTCGTGCTCGCATTTTTCGTAACTCCTGTCGCCACCGAGGCGCAGTGATGGTCGACGGGCAGGGCTGCGCGCAGGCGCTCGTCTGCAGCTACCACGGCTGGTCGTACCGCCTCGACGGTTCGATCGCACACATCCCTCACGCTGACGGATTCCCAGACAGCATCGCTGACGAAAGGGCGTTGGTCGAACTCGCCAGCTGCGAGGCCAACGGCCTCATCATCGTCGCCGGACCCGACGGGGACGCGTCAGCGACATCAACCGGCCTCGATGCACCGCAATTGCTGCTCGCCGACACACTCGCCGGGCATCGTCTCGTCACTATGACCCAGGAAGAACTGCCGATCAACTGGAAGGTCCTGATTGAGCAGACCCTTGAGGGTTACCACATCCGTTCGGCGCACCGCTCGACGTTCTACCCCTTGCAGTACGACAACCTGAATGTCATCGAGTTCTCCGGCATGCACAGCAGAGTCACCTACCCCTATCGGAATATCGAACGCCAAGCGACAGTCAGCCCCGCTCAGCGAAGGCTCCGCGGGTACTCCACCACCGTCACGCACCTATTCCCCAACACCATCGTGTCCACCTTTCCCGAGCTGACACTTGTCTCGATAATCGATCCGCTGGCGATCGACAAGAGCCTCATTACAACATTCATGTTGACCACTGCAGCGCCAAACCCGGACGGTGAGGAGTTTGCGCCCGATGGCCTCTCGCTTGCGGCCGAAGGAGCCGTCGAGGACACCAAGATGTCGCTTGCCGTACAGAGCGGGTTCCGCGCTGGCGCTAACGACACCATCGTGTTCGGCCGTAACGAGAGCGCAATCGGCCACTTCCACCGCAACCTCGACGACGCGCTGGACGCCGATGGCGTGGACGCATCAACAGCGACACCGGTTCAGCTCGCACCCTGACCGCGTCGCGTCCGGCGGCGGCTAGCGCCCAGTCTTTTTGGAGCAGCACGGGCGGCTGCGCCGTCCTGTAACACGATCATCTACGAGTTCACGACGAACGCGACGGCGAACTCATCGGCTCGCATGTGTCGTCGTCAGTCTGTGCGGTAGAGCCCGATGGAGCATCAGCACTCATAGAACCCGACCCCTACCGCCGATTCCGTCTACAGGGCCGCGCGAACGTCGACATCGAAGGCCACTCATTCCTCGTCCTCGTCAACTATGAGGACGTGAAATCGACCCCACGTCACTGGCGAGCTTTCACCTCCGACACACCTTTCGAGGTCCCAATCCCCCACGAACACAATGTGCGCACGGTGAGACAACTCCCGATCGAGACGGACCCCCCGCTCCACACCCAGTACTGCCGACTCATCGAGGCCCCGTTCACCCGAGCCGCCGTCGAGGCCCACGTGCCACCTGATAAGAGCCTGATTTGGAAGTTGAACAGCTGGCTGGCGTTCACCGCTTTTCGCCATCAAACCCCACTCTTCGCGGGACAGCCGCGGGACGGCGCTTCTCATGTGCAAGACTCATTTTTGTTTGACTACATCCATCCCTCGGCCAACTCGGTCATCGTGAAGCTGTCAGCCAACCGGGCTTACGACATCTCGTCAGAAGAGCACACCAACCGTGACGTCGAGAACACTGCGTTTCTGCGAGGCCTCGACCGTGGACTCGACGACCAAGCGGGGAAGTCCAAATGACGCGGTCAGACATGGGTGATTCACCGAGCGGTGACTTGCTGATCGAAGCGGAAGAGTTCGACGATTACGGTGGTTGGGTGCTCGACTCGCAGTTCGACATGGAGATGGGGTCTCCGTATCTGCTGGCGCACGGCAGTGGCCGACCAGTCGCGGACGCCCGCACCGTCGTTGACATCGCGCAGGCCGGTTCCTACTCGGTGTGGGTGCGGGCCAAGGACTGGGTTCCAGCCCATCATCCCGGTCGCTTCGAGTTGTCGCTGGGCAACAAGCGGCTGGCCACCGAGTTTGGTGCAAACGGGAAGGATTGGAGTTGGCAGTCCGCCGGGGAAATCGACCTAGACGCCGGCCCGCTCCAGGTCACCCTGCACGACCTGACGGGATTTGACGGTCGCTGCGATGCGATCTTCTTAAGCTGTAACGGCGGCGCTCCGATTGATGGCACAGACCCCGACGCACGGGCATGGCGTCGCCATCTGCGTGGTATCCCCGATGAGCCGACCCCTGAAGGACCCTTCGACCTAGTCATCGTCGGGGGCGGGGTGACTGGTTCGGTCGGCGCTCTCGTGGCAACGCGCCTCGGGTTGCGTGTCGCCGTGGTGCAGAACCGGCCCGTGCTCGGCGGGAACGCCAGCGTCGAGATCGGAATCGGGCCCCGGGGGGAAAAGGGAGCCACGGTGGCCGAGGCCATTGCCCGCACCCCCGACGGCGACCTGCAAGTCGGTCGGCTCCTCGAGTCGGAACCCGATGCGACAGTGTTCCTGCATCATCAGGTCTTCGACGTGTCCATGGACGGCGACGCCATCGAGTCCGTCGATGCCCGCGAGGCGATTTCCGGCCGTGAGATCCGGATCTTGGGGTCACAGTTCATCGACTGCACAGGCACCGCAATCCTCGGAATGCTCGCTGGTGCGCCCACCATGTTCGGCATCGAAGGCGCTGACGAGTACGACGAGAGCCACGCTCCGCCAGAGCGCCTCGATCAACACCACGGCCACACAATCTTCTTCCGCACTCGAATGGCTGACGAGCCCGTTGATTTCCCCGACGTTCCTTGGGCGATCGAAGTGGCGAAGGACTTCGCCGATCTTGGCGGCCAAGCCAAAGAGCCCGGTAAGGACAACGGTGATGGTCCCGTAGTCGAGGCGTTTCGGCCTCCCAAGGACGACAAGTTCGCCAACCTCACGCGTCGCTTGACCCACTTTTGGGAGTACTGCCAGTGGCGCGACCCGTACACCGAGGGCGAACACATTCGCGACCACCTACTTCGAGCGGTTTACGGCACCATGTCGAACGTCAAAACACGGGAGCCCGACGAGTGGACGAACCTTGAGTTTGGCTGGGTCGCCCACGTCCCGGGTCAGGGCGAGTTCCGTCGCTACATCGGCGACCACGTGCTATCGGAGAACGACATACGGAACCACACCAAGTTCCCGGACGCCGTGGTCCGGAACTCCGGTGCATTCTGCCTTCACCATCCCATTCATGAGGACTACGACTTCCGCCTCAAGGACTGGACATGGGACGAACGCGACGACGAGCCCTTCGACATCCCGTTCCGCTGCCTGTACTCCGCGCACGTGTCGAACCTGATGATGGCGGGCAAGCACATCAGCGTCACACATGTGGCAGGTTCTGTCTGCAAGTTCATGGGCAACGGCGCCCAGCATGCGATCGCCACCGCCGCAGCAGCATCAATAGCCACCAAGTACGGAGCAACACCGCGTCAGGTTCACGACAACCACCTGAAAGAACTCCAAGAACTCGTCGCAGAAGTCCGCGGCGCCGACTGAGCCGCAACACGGTCTTACGCACGCAACCGACCGGGACGCTCGCGATGCAGGACGCTGCAACCCGGATCGGCTCCTGGCGCCTCCACGAGTGCGCGCTGTACGTGACACTCGAGCCCTGCGCGATGTGCGCAGGCGCAATGCGTAGGTCCCGAGTTCGACTGTCGGTCTGGGCTCCACGTTTCGTCACGCGCGATATAGCGCGAGCTTCGTTAGTCAGCCGGTCGGGACGTTGAACGCTGTGTCGAGGCCGATGATCGTGTCTTTGCCTTTCACAATGTCCCAGCCGATCACGCCGACCAGGTTCGCGTTGGACAGGTTCGCGTTGTTCAGGGTCGCGCCAGACGGGATTAATCCCGTCAAAATTGCGTTCGGTAGGCTCGCGTTTGCGAGTGCTTCGGAGTAGTCCTTGAGGTTCACGTGGGTCGCTTTGCTCAACCTGTCGATCCCGACGCCGTTACGGACGCCGCGCTACTCAGCGTTCAACGTCCCGGCACCCATCACAGCGCACACCACAACAATCACTACCGCTACCCGCCGCACCCGGCAAACCTGATAGCGGAGCTCGCAAGCAGCGACGGGGCCGAGTAGCCGCCCGCTATGCGTTTGGGACGCCGTTGTGTGCGGACCGTTCAGTCGGCGGGCTCTTCAGCTGGGATCTGCGCGACAAGTTCCTCAGTGCGCGGGATCGCGTTTTCAATGATCCACTGGGCAGTTTCGGTGAACGACGACTGGTACACCGAGGCCTTGGAAACCGTCGACCCCAACCTCATCGAACGAATTCTCGCCTACAACCACGACGACTGCCACGTCACAGTCGCTCTCCGCAGAGGCGTGCCTCATGTGGATCATGCTCACGGTGGATGAGCGAGCGAGGCGGCGAAAGCAGCAGCACCGATGGTGCAGCTGACCAAACCGTCAACGGTTGTGTTTAGTCGCCGGGTCGAGCGAACTCGATCACCTGCTGGAAGGTGGGCCGGTTCGTGGCGCGGAAATCATCGTCGATCAACCCCGGGGCGAATCTCAGCCGTTGCCCTTCGCTCAACCAGGTGGCCGGATCATCGCCTCGTTCGACGGCGACTCTGGTCACCGCCGTGTCGATCGCTGTCCACAACGCATCACGACAGGTGTCGATGTCGCCGATCCCGCAATACTGCACGGCAAACGGGCCGTCGACCGGCTCGCCGAGCAGCGCTCGTAGGTCCTTGTCGACGAGGCTTTCGTCGTTGATGCCCCGTCGGTTGAGCGTCAGGGCCTCACCGAGCACCGGCTCGGCCACCGCGGTGACGATCGATCCGAAGACAGCGTCGAAGATCAGCGGTCCGGGACTGTCGTGGTTGCCGTCGTTGTCGGCGTCGAGCCGTGGAGCATCGTCGGCGATCCACTCATCGAGGATCGTGACTACTTCAGCAGCCAGTTCGGAGGGCGCGTCGCCCCCGGCGAGTACGGCGCTGATCACAGGCCACACCGTCGATCGGATGTCCTCGGTCGCTGAACGGTTCATGACACCGACAACATCGGTCAGTTCGGACTTGTCCGGCCACTGGTCGAACGCCTCTACTCGGTGCACTGAGCCGTACTGGTTTCCATCGCCGTGCATGAATCCTGGTGCCGACTGGTTGTTCCAGTTGAGGAGTCGATCTGTCGGGTGTCTCGTGGCGTGTGGGTGCTCGCCTTTTTCTAGGAAGCCTTGCCACTCGTACTCGCCGGTCCCGAGGGTGGGGAGACGCCGGTCGAGCCCTTCGGCACGCACCGGCAGCAGACCGGAGGCGAAGTAGCCAATGCTGTCCCGGTTGGCGTAGCCCCAATTGAACGTGAATCCGAACTGGTTGGCAATTTCGAAGAACGACTCGTTGGTGTCGGCATCGCCTTCTGTCATGTTTTTCAGTGCGCCGAGGTTGAGGCCGTCGCGTCCGAAGGTAGATCGCTGGCTGGTCAATGCAACCGGCATTCCTTCCGATGTCGCTGTCCCGATCAGGGGTCCGTGCACCGAAGTCGGGTAACGGATCGGGACATCGCCGAGCGTCCCGGCGTTGAACTCCTCGAATGGAACGCATTTGCCGTCGAACTCGTAGTGGGCAGACTGGCGTGACGGGGCCGATCCATCCGGCTCGCAGAGAATCTCGACGAACACGTCGCGCACGTCCTGGTTCGCTGAGGTCAGGCTCCAGGCGTAGTCCTCGGTGCGACCGAGCAAGAGATACATCGACAGGCCCGGTACCGCAGCGCCCTGTGCCTCAATGCCAGGACCAGAGAGATGGATCTGCTGCACGATCTCGGGGTAGTAGTACCCGAGTTGTGGGCCCATCACGGCGAGCGCCGTCTCATTTGCTGAGGCCGCGGGGTCAACGATCAACCAGTTCGACGCAGTTCTCGTCGGCGGGCCCGACGCAGCGTCATACACGACACTGACATTGGTCTCGAGGATCGAGATTTTCGCAGACTCGCGCGGATCGAAGGAGATTAAAGAGCCTTCGTCGATGATCACTGAACCGGTGACGTCGCCACCGGTGAGGGCCGGGTACTCGAAACGGTCCTCGATCGTGGTCGGTGCCTCGGGATCACTGTCTGGCATCAGGTCTTCCCAGACCTGGCGACCTTGCTCATTGCCGAGCTGGTTCTGGAGCGCCGACAGGAACTCAGCGTTGCGCGCTTCGCTGCCGCCGCCGGCGCCGAAGATCGAGCCGATGAATGCAGTTGTCGCGATGACATCGTTGACAGTGGCGGGCGCCTGGTCGATGTCGTTGGCTTCCCAGTAGGCGGTCAGTCCGTCGGCGTAGGCCTGCGCATCGGAGATGATTTCCACTCCTTCTTCGCCGTACTCATCGAGGATGACCTGGATCTGGTCGGTGACCAATTGCTCGGTCGCTGCGCTCGGTATGAATGTCTGTCCGCTGGTGACCAAAGAGAATGCGTCGATTCCCGGTACGTCAGCGACCGCCACGCGAGCGGGGCCGCGGCCGAGTTGGATGAGCAGCCCACGGTCCCGAGCGGTGACCCATCCGGCGCCGAAGGCCAAGTCCTCGCGGGTCTCGCCGGTGATGTGAGGAATTCCGAACTCGTCGTAGAGAATCGTGGTGCCCGCCCTGCCGGTCGGCTCCTCAATGGTCGCGCCGATCGGTGCAAAGTCCTGCGGAAGGAAGAGGCTCTCGATGTCTTCGTCGGTCACGTTGCCTCGCAGGGGGGTCAAGTCGTCGTACAGCGCAAGTTGGTCGGTCGACTCGTCGGTCTTGGGCAGCCCGCCATAGTTGCCGGGCGGCAGGATGTAGTACGACCGGTCCTCCGTGATCGTCGCCGGGGTGTCTGCGTTTGCCTCGGCAGCAGGAGGGGTGCTGTCGACCGACTCGTCGGGCGCGTCGGTTGAAGGCGGCTCCTCGTTCCCCGGCTCGACAGCAGTGGGTTCACTCACGTCGGTTGCCGGTGTCGATTCGCTGGACTCGTCATCACTGGATGAGCAGGCGGCGACGACGAGCGCAACGGCAGTTGCGATTGCGAGCGCCCGTGTGCGGCCGTTGGTTCCGAATGTCATGAGTCCCTTTCGTGTTGGTACTTCTCCACAAACTAAACAAATTTCGCTCTGAGATGAGAGTCCTTCGTTCGGAATCTTGTTGTCGATCCCGTGCACGAATCGTTGCTGCAGAAAACATATTGCCAACCCTCGATCAGCAGCCATGCGGCCGCGAGGTGACAGATCAGGTTGACCAGAACCCGAAAACAATGGCGACAACAACTTTGACCCAGCGGTTGGCGACCTTCAAGACTGATCCCCTCAGCCAAGCCCAAGGACCTCGGGCAGCCAGTCGTCAAGGCGTTCAGTCATCACGTCGTCGCTCTTGGCAAGAAGATGGCCATCGCCCGGCAAAATGACCACCTCGCCATGGCCAGCAATCGCCTGCACCGAACGGCTCGACCCAGCCGAGAGAATCTCGTCTTGGTCCCCGTGGAAGAACAACAGCGATCGATCAGCCAACGCCACAGCCACCTCGCACCCCGCCGACTGCGTGGCGAATGTGACAACTCCGGCGACCGAACCGGCCATCACCACAGCGGCTCGAATCGCCACCGCTCCACCGAACGAGTGGCCCATCACCACGACACGTTCCGCGCCGGCATCGCGTGCCCATTCGACCCCGCACGCCA
>Ga0114998_10003546_pt1 | contig 11564 bp, 14 predicted proteins | sample ArcticOcean_MG_C_5_FD_87044 | JGI IMG/M metagenome (GOLD analysis project Ga0114998, IMG submission 87044) | Marine microbial communities from western Arctic Ocean - ArcticOcean_MG_CB4_138 | ecosystem: Environmental > Aquatic > Marine > Oceanic | place: Arctic Ocean: Canada Basin | collected...
GGCGACCCGATCACCGCGCAGGTCACGTCCCAAGCCGTTGAACCCTGCAGCTACGACCCATTACTGGGGTGCCGACAGATCGAACTCATCCCGAACTCCGGCGCCTACGTTGGCGAGCGATTGACCTTCGAGCAGTCGCTCAACAGTCCGATCCGGGGCGGCGACTCGATTCTCGTCGACGTCGTGATCCAAGACAGCGGTTCACCACTGATTTACTTTTACGATTTCGAACGCTCGACGCCGCTGTTGCTGTTGCTCCTTGTGTTCGTCACGGCAATCGTCGTGCTCGGTCGGTGGCGCGGCGTTGGCGCGCTGGCCGGGCTCGCTGTGAGCCTCGTTGTGATAGTGGGGTTCATCCTTCCAGCGCTGCTTGAAGGGTCGAACGCCCTCGCTGTTGCGCTCGTCGCCTCTGGACTTATTGCCTTCGTTGCGCTCTTCTTGGCGCACGGGTTCAACCTCGCGACCGCCGCGGCGCTGTTGGCGTCAATCGCAAGTCTCGCGCTCACCGCTGTCCTTGCGTGGCTGTTCGTCGTGACGTCAAAATTCACCGGCCTCGCCGACGAAACCGTTGGCTACCTCAGCGCTTTGGGCAGCGACATCAACCCCCAGGGACTCTTGCTTGCTGGCGTCGTGATTGGCTCCCTTGGCGTCCTCGACGACGTCACCGTCACCCAGGTGTCGGCGGTCTGGGAACTCAAACACGCCAAGCCCGACTCCAATTTCACCGAGCTGTACAACAGAGCGTTACGGATCGGACGCGACCACATCTCATCGACCGTGAACACGCTTTTCCTTGCGTACGCCGGGGCGTCACTCCCGCTGCTGTTGTTGTTCAGCGAAGCTGGTCAGTCGTTGTCGTCGGTCGCTACTCGAGAGATCGTTGCAGTCGAAGTCGTGCGGGCGCTTGTTGGCTCGATTGGGTTGGTCGCATCGGTACCCATCAGCACCGCGCTTGCCGCCGCCACACTCGCGAGCCGATCCCGACCCGCCGACGAAGTTCCTGCAGAAGCGTGATCACAACGGTGAAACGTGACGAGTGCCAAGCTCGGCCGGTCTTACCAGCCCGACCTGATCGAGATCACCGACATGATCTACATGTTCGACGGCGTTGAAGAACCAAAAACCTACGGCGCTCAAACCATGATCTTCGACTACACAGATCCGAACGAGGCGCCACCGGCCACGGGTGCCACGACGTCATCGACCACAACAACGTCGGCGCTTCCATCAACAACCGCGACCGCGAGCTGAAGAGCCTCACCCCATCACCAAAGGCCGGGTCGGCGCTCACCACATGCGGTCAACGCGAGGGGTGCTCACCGACTGCCACAACGGAAAGGACTCGGTTCACTGGGCAACGTCGTAGCCGGCATCTTCGATCGCGGTCACGATTGTGGAGCGGTTCCCACCTTCGACAGTGACGGTCTTGGCCTCGATGTCGACTTCGACGCGAGCGACGTCACCGAGCCCTTGCACGGCAGCTTCGATCGTGGATTTGCAGTGACCGCAGGAAATCTCGGGCACGGAGTAGGTGGTGGTTGCTGAATTGGTCATGTGGATCTCCTGGATCGGTGTTGGTCCGAAGGTGCAAAACGGCGGAGCCGGATGCTGTTAATGACGACGCTGATCGACGAGAACGCCATCGCTGCACCGGCAATGAGCGGGCTCAGGAGGCCAGACACTGCGAGCGGAATGGCGATGGTGTTGTAGCCGAACGCCCAGAACAAGTTCTGCACGATGGTGCGGTACGTCCGTCGGGAAAGTTCGATCGCCGTCATGACGCCGGCGACGTCGCCACACATGAGGGTGAGGTCGCTGGACTCGATGGCGACATCGGTCCCGGTGCCAATCGCAATGCCGAGGTCGGCTTGGACAAGTGCAGGTGCGTCGTTGACGCCGTCGCCAACCATCGCAACGATCTCGCCAGCTTCTTGGAGCCGCTGCACTTCGCACTGCTTATCCTGCGGGAGCACTTCGGCAATAACTCGGTCGATACCGACGGCATCGGCGATCGACTGAGCGGTGCGAGCGTTGTCGCCCGTGATCATCGCGACTGTCAAGCCGAGTCCATGGAGCTTTTTGACGGTGTCGACTGCTGACGCTTTCAAGGTGTCGGCGACAGCGATGACGCCGCGGACCTCGCCGTCCCAGCCAGCGAACACTGTGGTCCGGCCCTGGTTCTCGAGCTTGACCGCTTCGTCGTCGAGCCAGCCTGGAAGTTCAAGTGATGCCTGAGCGGCGAGCTCGCGTCGCCCAACCCACACGGCCGTGCCGTCGACGTCGGCACGGATGCCGTGGCCAATAATGGTCTCGAACTCGATGACCGGGTCGAGCGAGCCATGCGATTGCCTTGCGGCGACGGCGATGGCTTGACCAATCGGGTGCTCGCTGTCAGCTTCAACGGCACCTGCCCGGGCGATGAGGTCAGCTTCGCTTGTGCCATCGATCGTGACGATGTCGGTGACCGACATGGCGCCTTCGGTAAGTGTGCCGGTCTTGTCAAACACCACCGTGGTGATGCGTCGAGTGCGTTCGAGCACTTCGACAGACTTGATGAGGATCCCGAGCTGGGCTCCGCGTCCGGTACCGACCATGATCGCCATCGGCGTTGCCAACCCGAGCGCGCACGGGCAAGCAATGATCAGCACCGCAACCGCGGCGTACACGCCGTTGCTAACGCTGCCGCCAATGACGGTCCAGCCCAGGAACGTGAGCAACGAGATCGACATCACGACCGGGACGAACACCGCTGAAATTTGGTCAGCCAAACGCTGCGCTGCAGACTTCCCGGTCTGGGCGTCTTCGACGAGTTTGACGATCTGGGCGAGTGCCGTTTCTGAGCCGATCGCCGTCGCCCTGATGGTGAGGACACCGGAGGTGTTGAGCGTGGCTCCTGCAACCTTGTTGCCTGACTGCTTGTCGACCGGGAGCGATTCACCGGTCAGCATCGATTCGTCCACAGCGCTCGCACCTTCGACGACTTCGCCATCGACGGGCACCTTCTCGCCGGGCCGGATCTTGACGAGGTCACCGACCTGCACCGACTCAACCGGCACCATCTCCTCGACGCCATCACGCACAAGGCGTGCTTCTTTGGCGCCCAACTCGACGAGGGCTCGCAGTGCCTTGCCGGCACGGCCCTTTGCACGGGCTTCGAGGTACCGGCCCAAGGTGATGAAGAACATGATCACCACGGCAGCTTCGAAGTACAGCTCCATCCCGCCGGTCAACAATTGGTAGGTCGAGAACGTGAACGCCGAGAGCGTGCCCATCGTGATCAACGTGTCCATGTTCGCTGCGAGGTGGCGGGCGCGTTGTGCAGCGCCGACGAGGATCGGCCAACCCACGTAGAACTGGATCGAAATCGCGAGCGCGAACTGCAGCCATCGCAACCACGTGTTCTCCATTGCGAAGTCGTGGTACAGCATGGTCGACACCATGAACAAGGCAACCGGTGCCGAGATCACGGCCCGTCGGAGCCACAGCGCCCGATGTTTTGCCTCGTCGGCGTCGGCCTGATCGGCGCGCTCGGCTGCGGTTGGGCCCGATGCGACGGCGTCGCGGGCGGCGTTGTTGCGGGCGGCGTTGTCGTTGCGACCAGTGAGTTCGTAGCCGGCCTTTTTGACAGCGTCGACGAGGAGAGCTGAGTCGAAGGTGGCGCCAGGAACGGGGGTAACGACGGCTCGGCCGGTCGCGTAGTTGACTTCAGCGTCGGCAACTCCGGGCTGCCGTTGAAGCACTTTGCGGATGCGTGCGGCACACGAGCCGCACGTCATGCCGCCAACGGCGAAGTCACCCACTGCGGTTTCGACGGGCCCAGGCCCGTGGAGTGTGTAGCCAGCCTTGTCGACCGCCGTTTGTAAGCCAACTAGATCCGCTGTGCCGTCGAGAGACAGGCGAACCCGGCCCGTCGCGAAGTTCACCTCCGCGTTGGAGACGCCGGGCTGCTTGGCGAGGGTTTTCTGGATCCGCGCCGCACACGAGCCGCAGGTCATGCCATCGACGCCGAGGTCGAGCGTCTGTTCGTGAGCGACGTGCTGATCGGTCATCACTTCAACGTACGCCTTCCAGTCCAGGGCAAGGTCAAGGAAAAGGTCAAGGGAAGGGTCAAGCGGCGTTGGTCACATCGTGACCGGTTACTCGGCAGTGATGATCTGGCAGCGGTTCGCGTCGGTGCACTCGGCCGGGTCGAGCGCACCGGCACGCTTGTACATCGCTTGCAGTTCGACCCGGGCGGTTTGCAGTTCAACAATCTTGGCATCGAGTTCATCGAGACGCCACCGCAGTAAAGAGGTGGTGTGTTCGCACGTCTGGCCGCCCTGATCTTTGATCTCAAGGATCGACCTGATCTCGGCGAGTGCAAGGCCAGATGACTGAGCTTGCTTGACGAAGTCAAGTCGTTCAATCGCAGCAGGTCCGTAGGAGCGGTACCCCGATTCGCTTCGAGCTGGTTCGTCGAGTACGCCAATCGACTCGTAGTACCGAATGGTCTTCGTCGTGACACCCGCGGTGTTGGCAAGTTCACCGATCTTCATGCTCATCAAGGTATCGAGAACAGGCCCGTACGACATTGCTGTCGGCTGGAGTCTTTGGTGCTCGCCGGGAGCTACGCGAAAGAGGTTTATTCTTCATGATGCATCTTCGGTTGCCGTGCCTGCATGACGAAGCGGGACCTGTCCCTCGACCAAAAGCGCGGCGGTAATCCCAAACAGGCTCGACCACATGACGCGCGAAAAAGTCTGGACAACGATCGAGCATGTGACTGGAGCCATCACTACATTTTATGGGGCAACGTTCTGCTGACACCATGATCAATTACCTCCGTGACCAAGTCGTCTCCGCCACGACATCGCTGTTTTCTCACGGCCCTACGCCGCTCGAGAACACCTTGGACTATCGGGGCGATCGGGGCCTACTCGGCCCCGACTCCATTTCGTGGCGCGTCATCGGTGACACTGCGGCGTTTGTTGGCGGGGTCCGAGCGCTGCTCGTTCAGGCCGCCCACCCGGAGGTCGTTGCCGGCGTCGAGCAGCACTCTCGCTACCGGAGCGACCCATTCGGGCGACTCAACCGAACATCGTTTTCCGTCACCGAGACCACCTATGGCTCCCAACCAGAGGTCGAAGCCGCCGTGGCCGAGGTGCGTTCAGCGCACCGTCCGGTGCGCGGCGAGTCGGCACGGGGCGAGCCGTACAGCGCCGCCCACCCAGAATTGGCTGCGTGGGTGCACAACGTCTTGACCGACTCGTTTTTAGTGGCATACCAAACCTTTGGCCCCGAGCGGCTCTCGGTGCTTGAGGCCGATCAGTTCGTCGCCGAGCAGGCCACGATCGGGGCCCTCCTCGGAGCATCTCCCCTTCCACTCACAGCGAACGAGCTCTCCGAGTGGGTAGCGGACCATCCGGCCTTGTGCGCTTCAGCCGACCAGGCCAACGCCACTGCCTTCCTTCGCAATCCACCGCTCCCGCTGGGCGTCAAGCTGGGCTACAGGCCGCTCTCAGATGCAGCGGTGTCAACCATTCCCTCACGGATAACCAACATTCTGGGCCTGCGACCGTCCCCAGCACGATCGCACATCGGCGGCGCCGTCGTGCGTAGCCTGCGCTGGACACTCGGATCATCACCGTCCTGGCACCTGGCCCTGGTCAGGGCCGGAGCACCCGTGCCGCCCGGCCTGTTCCGCCAACCCCTCCCAGAGGACGCCGTCGAAATGATCCGAGCGACAAACACCACCCGTTCCGAAACCTCAGACTGACGGCGAGCCAATGCGCAACCCAAACAGTCGAACCGGCGTCGAGGCCATACAGTCAGCTCGTGCATGCTTCTGGTGACCCTCGCTGCCGTCTCGGCACTGGCGTTCCTCTACTACGGGAGCGAAACACTCTTTGCCGATCCACCTCGCGGTGAGTTCGATCGTTACGGCATGCCGAAGATGCGGGTTTTCGTTGGTTCGATGCAAATGTTGGGCGCTGCCGGCGTGGCGCTCGGGATCGTCGTCGCTCCACTCGGGGCTGCCGCAGCCAGTGGGCTCACATTGATGATGTTGCTCGGGCTTGCCGCTCGTTACAAAATTCGCGATGCGCCACGACTGATGATTCCTGCAGGAAGCCTCGCCGTCTTGAACGCGACGCTGGTGGTTCTGTTCATCGCCCAATGAATTGAGCGAGCGCCCGTGCAATGAGTCCAGGCTCAGCGACGCCAGGCTCAGCGACGGCGTTTGTCAGTCGCTTCCGTCGGCAAGGACCGCCGCCACGGTCGACAGAGTCAGCACCGTGATCGCAGGCATTGAACGCTTGATGGGGTCCTTGACCTTGATGTGCATGCCGATTGCTCCGAGCATAAACATTGCGAGGCCAGTCGAGGCCGGGCGGACAAGCTTGGGGGCTGCGTGCCCGGCCAGCATGAGGGTCGCCAGGCTGACCTTGGCCGCGCCAACGGCATACATCTGGTTTTTCGAGAACCCGTACTCGGCGAATTCTTCTTGCATATTGGTCGCTCCGCCGCCGCGGTAACCAGTGTCTTTCCCAAATCGGTTGAACCAGACGTTGATGATCCAGAGTGCTGCGACTGTTTGAGCGGTTCGGCCGACGATCTTCATATTGCTATCTTAGGCGACCGGAGTTCTGAAGGCCTTGACGAGCTCAGCGTTTGCACGCGTCGTCACCGTTACCGTTACCGCCACAGAAATCAGTTCTTGCGTTTGATTTTATTCTTGCTAAAATGTAATAAAGCTATACTGAGGAAAGGTCCTCTCGTGAAAAACCCGCTCAAAATGCTCCCACCGGACATCAAAATCAGACTCCCGTTTCTCGTGGCCGGCTTCATGTCGTTCCTGTTTTCGGTGTACCTGTACTTCGCACTCGGCGAAGAGAACGCTGGCATCTTCGTCGGTCTCTGGGTCCCGTCGATTCATTCGCTCGGCACGTTGATCATCACGCAGGCGAGAAATACGGTCGAAGCGACCGAGAGCGAGAGCATCAGCTCATGACAGTCGTCATTTTCGGGGTGGGTGTGCTCGTCTTCTTTCTCACCGTCTACGGCACGATCATCGCCGGCGGGGTGCAATTGACCAAGCAGCAGATCAAGGCGAGCCCGGAACTCGCTCCCAAAAATGTCGGTCAATCAGGAGATCCAGACGGTGATCTACCAACTCGAGACGTCATCCGCGCCGGCTTTTAGGCAGTGAGCCTGTGGCTACCTTCGATGCTGATCTGATTATTGCCGGAGCGGGCTGCGCCGGATTGAGTGCACTCTGGCAGGTCATGCAGCGGCCAAACGAACACCGGAATGTGATTGTCATCGACCGCAACTTTGAGGTCGGTGACGATCGTTCCTGGGCGTTTTGGGGAACCCAAAATGCACCGTTCGCCCACCTCGCCGACCGAAGCTGGGACCGGTTGAAGGTCCGATTCCCCGGATGGGAAACCGTCGGCCAACTTCAGCATAGAACGGGCAACCGCACCTCAAGATCTGGCCAGCGGCTCTACCACCGAGTCAGACAGCGGGACTACGACGCAGCAATACTCGGCGAGGCAGCCAGAAGGCCCAATATTCAATTTGTTGCCCAAGACATCACCGGGCTTCGTGACGATTGCCGAGGCGGTGTCGTTGAACTCCCTGAAGGGGAGCTCCGAGCGCCACTGGTGCTCCAAAGTACACAGCTCTCGCCGTCCGACAACGCAAATCGCGTCCGTCATCCACTTCGGCAGCATTTTGGTGGATGGGAAGTTCGGACCCAATACCCGATCTTCGATCCCCTGGCCGCAACGTTGATGGATTTCGACACGGACCAACTCGAGGCCACGGCATTCTTTTACGTTCTTCCCGAGGCACGGAATCGAGCGCTCGTCGAGTTGACTATGTTCTCCCTCGAGTCTTGCGACCCGGCGTTCTACGATGCGCAGATCCGTCAGTATCTCGAGCGACTCGGAGCCGGCGACGTGTCGATCGATCGCACCGAGTACGGCGTCATCCCCATGGATGATCGGCGCCGCGGCCAGCAATGGGGCCAGCACGTCTGGAACGTCGGCACGGTCGGTGGAATGACGAAACCGACAAGCGGCTACACCTTTCAGCGGATCCATGCCCAGGCTCGTCATTTGATCGGTCACTGGGCCAACAACACTGCGCCGACGGCACTCCCCCAACCGGCGGGTCGCTACCGATTTGCCGATCGCACCTTGCTCAACATCCTGCATCACCACCCAGAGCACGGTCGCACGATCTTCGAGCGCCTTTTCGCACGCACGCCAATCAACGACGTACTCACCTTCCTCGATGAGGACAGCACAGTTGGCAAAGACGCACGCATGGTCGCAAAGCTTCCGTGGCCCCCGTTCCTGCGAGCCGCTGCGCTCGAGTTTGGCGCCGACCTAGCTACTGCCATCACCAGGCGCCCATGACCGCGCTCGTCTCCCGTCTGGGAGCACGTCGGGCACCGACGTCGCCACGAGTCTTTCAGTCGGTGGTGGCGATCACGGCGTTGGCGACGGTTGTGGCGTTGGCGACCTCGTCGAACGACACGGTCTCGGTCGCGATTGTTGTGTTCGTGATTGCCCTGTTCGGAATTCCGCACGGGGCGGTCGATCACCTCGTCGCGACGACGTTCCAACGCACCGGGCCATCGGCATCGGCGCTCGCCCCCATCGCGCAGGTCTCGCAGTTGCGGTTTCACCTTTTCTATATCGGAGCAATGGCGGCATACGGTTTGGTTTGGCTGGCGATCCCCGGGGTTGCCCTGGCCGGATTCCTTCTCGTCTCGATCCATCACTTCGGACAGAGCGATCTGGCCCACCTCGGGATCGACCGCTGGCATCAGCTCGCTATTCAGCTGTCACGCGGGCTCTTCTTGGTCGGCCTCGTACTGGTTGCGAATCTCAACACGGTCGCCCCGGTGATCGAACGGATGGGCGGATTCGATCCGACTTCGTGGCCGTGGCTCGCCGGGCATACAGCCCTCTGGTCAACGGTGCTGGTCGGTCAACAACTCGCTGTCGGGCTCGTCGTCGCACCGCGCATCGGCGATCGGGCAACGATCAAGCGCGAGGTATTCACCATCATTTCTTTGACGGCGCTACTCGTTGCGACCGACCCCCTCATCGGATTCGCGGTGTATTTCGGATTGTGGCACTCCCTGAACCACCTCAACGTCCTCGCCAACGTGCTCGGACACCGCACAAGCTTGGCTGCATTGAGACCAGTGGAACTCGCCCGCCTCGTCGCGCCGCGCAGCGCCGTGTCAATCGCGGCGCTGGCGATACTCGTCGGTGGCGCACAGTCGCTCGGCCAGACCGAGTTGATTGTCCCGATCACGCTGGTCTTCGTCAGCATGCTGACCTTGCCCCACATGGTTGTGGTCGAACGGCTCTGGAAAGCCAAGCCTCCGCTCGCGACCAGGCAACCGAGCGGGCGAGATTGATCGTTGCACCCACCAGTGGTCCAAAGGCAAAGAATTCTTCGACCCTGGCATGTCGGACCCAAACAGGGAACGGCGACCCCGGCCCGTTGGGGGTCATGATGTCGACTGCAGCAGTGGATCCCGCTCGATACGCCAGAGCAGCGCATCGTTGTCTGACATCCACTCGCCGTACTTGATCTCTGTCAACACGGGTCTCCCAAGAAAAACAGTCGCTTGCCCGAGCCAATCCGAGACGGCCATATTCGTTGGCTACTCAGCGACGAGCGACTGCATGGCGTCGAGGTACCGATTCGTCGCGATGTGTTGGAGCCGTCGCGCTATCGGGGGGAATGCCCGAGCCAACGGATGACGCGAGCGCGACACCGCGGTGATCTCCACCGTCACGACCCCGTCTGGCGCAATGACGATCGCAAAAGACTCCTCGCCTTGTTCAGGGTGCACCGGCAACGTTCCGTACGTGAACCCGAATTGGTCGTCCTGATCGTCCACGGCGACGACGCGACACACCACGTCGATGTAGCCAACGGGCAGGGGCGCGGCCATTGCAACAACTGCCCCGATGGCCGGTTGTCCTGGGTGTGCGACGACCAGCCCTGACCTTGATTGCATGCGCCAGTCGCGAAGCGCGTCGGAGGCGCGTTCGAAGACCGAGCGACCGTTCCCGAGCCTGCGGGACCAGTGGCCGTGGCGATAGCCGGGTGGAGCGGTGCCCCCGGCGGTGATGCCGACTGGCGAGTAGGTCAGCTCGTGCGCTGCCGACGCCTCAGCGAGCGCACGCAGTTGCGAAATGGTCGGTCGAGTGACGTGCAGTGCCATGCCCCCATTCTTGCGTGGAAGGCGACAAACGAGCCACTCTCGGATCCCCGTCACGCCGCCAGCACCCCGCCAGGTTGACCCAAACGTTCACCAGGAAGAATCTGCCATGGGCCCGGACGGCCCTTGTTAAGAACGACGGCTGTCGGCGACGTGTTGGACATCATCAATGAGCCCGCCAAGCGTCTTGCCCGGGCCACCAACGAGTGTCGGCGTTCCTTGCGCACGGATCTTGTTTGCGACTTCCTCGGCCCGTACAGCGGCGTTCGCGTCAGTCACCGAGATCACTGCCACGTCGACCTCATCATGGGTTGCACAAAAGTCAATGAGTTCCTCACCGGGCAGGTCTGCTCCGAGGTGATGGACATGCCAATGAGCTTCACGAAGCGCCACTGCAGCCATCGTTGTTGGCAACGAGTGCAGATCACCGGAGAGCGCAGTAACCACGACGGTGCCCCGGCGGCGGCCGCGCGGATTGGGGAGCAGGTCGCCGAGCGCACGCTCGATGATCGCCGATGCTCGATGCTCTACCCAGATCGTCAAGTTGCCGTCGTGCCATGCCTGCCCGATCGCACGCAGTGGAGGCGAGATCACCTGCTCGATGAGGTCGACGATGGTCGTGCCCTCGTCGACGAGCCGCCGAGCAATCTTGCGGGCCTCAGATTCGTCACCGGTCAGGAGCGCCTTCTGCATCCGCTCAGACTGACGGACCAGCCGGGCGGGACTCGGAACAGCCGGGGCCTGCGGAAAGTTGCGGCTCGCGCCGACCTCGGCGATGTCTACAGAGGAAACCAAATATTTGCCGCCCGTGAGCTGGGCTGGCAGCCGCCCACTGCGCACCCACCGGTACGCAGTTTGATAATGAACACCGAGGGCGTCTGCTGCCGATTGCAGCTCCAACATCACCTCGGGCTCTTTACTCATCAGTGCAGCGTAGACGATCAAAAATAATTATGCACTAACTCTCGCTAATTGACACTAAACGTTGTTAATATGATTTGGTCCTCCGCAAGGTAGACGCTTCATCACAAGGAGATGCCCGATGGAATTTTCGCTGACCGAGGTCCAATACAACCTTGTCTATAACTCGCTTTCGTTCGTCATCGCCAGCATGGGTGCAGCACTCCTGTTCTTTCTACTCGTCAGGAATCGTGTGGCGCCACAGCACCGCATGGCAGTGACCCTGTCCACACTGGTCGTCGGCATTGCCCTTTACCATTACGTTCGCATCTTCGGATCCTGGTCTGATGCGTTCAGCTTCGTCGATGGAAGGTACGTCCAAGACGGCGAGCCCTTCAACGAGGGCTACCGCTACGTCGACTGGTTCTTGACC
>Ga0114998_10003556_pt1 | contig 11538 bp, 9 predicted proteins | sample ArcticOcean_MG_C_5_FD_87044 | JGI IMG/M metagenome (GOLD analysis project Ga0114998, IMG submission 87044) | Marine microbial communities from western Arctic Ocean - ArcticOcean_MG_CB4_138 | ecosystem: Environmental > Aquatic > Marine > Oceanic | place: Arctic Ocean: Canada Basin | collected...
CGACGAAAAAGTGGCGCGTTTGCACCTGGATCGCATCGGCGTGAAGCTGTCCAAGTTGAATAAAGAGCAGGCCGATTATATCGGCGTGAGCACTGATGGCCCGTTCAAGCCAGAGCACTACCGATACTAAAACAAATAAGAGAAATTCAGCAAACCAAAATAAAGTGCGGCAACGGCTTCCTGAAGCGGCACTAAATACATCGGAGCAAAAACCATGACACGACCTAATTATATATTTACTTCAGAATCAGTTTCAGAAGGTCACCCAGATAAACTATGTGACCGAATTTCAGACGCAGTTCTCGATGCTTTTTTAACTGAAGAACCTGAGGCGCGCGTTGCGTGTGAAACTTTTGCGACAACAAACCGTGTCATTATTGGTGGCGAGGTCGGCCTCTCTGATCAAACCAAATTAAAAGAATACATGGGACGCATCGAGGGTATCGCCCGTGCTTGTATCAAAGACATTGGCTATGAGCAGGAAAAATTCCACCACGAAACTGTCGAAATTACTAATCTCCTGCACGAACAATCTGCACATATTGCACAGGGTGTGGATGCGGCAGAAGATAAAGATGAGGGAGCCGGCGATCAGGGTATAATGTTTGGCTATGCCACTGATGAAACTGCGGAATTGATGCCTGCCCCCATTTTGTATAGCCACGCAATTTTGCGCCGTTTGGCTGAAGTTCGTAAAAGCGGGGCTGAGCCCACTCTTGGCCCAGACGCAAAATCACAGCTTTCTGTGATTTATGAACACGGCGTTCCAGTGGGCGTGTCGTCTATAGTTTTATCAACTCAACACTTAGATGCATCCATGACTTCCGCCGATGTCCGTGACGTAGTTGAACCTTACATACGAGAAACTCTCCCTGAGGGGTGGATCACTGGCTCAACTTCATGGCACGTAAATCCAACTGGGAAATTTGTTATCGGGGGGCCCGATGGGGACGCGGGTTTAACTGGACGTAAAATTATTGTGGATACCTATGGTGGTGCGGCACCACATGGCGGGGGAGCATTTTCTGGCAAAGATCCAACAAAAGTTGACCGGTCAGCAGCTTATGCAGCACGCTATTTAGCCAAAAATGTAGTCGCCGCGGGATTGGCAAAGCGCTGTTGCATTCAGCTTTCTTACGCAATTGGTGTTGCGAAGCCACTTTCGATTTACTGCGACACGTATGGGACCGGTACGGTTCTCTCAGAGGCTATTGAAGCCGCTATCAATAAATGCATGGATCTTACCCCGCGTGGTATCCGGACCCACCTCGGATTAAATAAGCCAATTTATGAGCGCACGGCAGCTTATGGCCACTTTGGACGAAGTCCTGAAGATGATGGTGGCTTTAGCTGGGAAAAAATTGATCTAGGATTAACTATTTAAATTTCAACAGAATTCCTATAAATTTCATAATAAGTTTTTATACAGGTAATGCAAAAATTCTCTAATGAATTGACCGAGTATTATTATAAACAATTTCAATTGAAATGAAGCGGTTCAATCACCCCAAAGTAAACAATACAACAGTTTCAAGTGTCAAGAAAAGAGAGTAATATGTCCCACCTTCCAGATAACCTTGTAATTTTAGAAATGGCCAATAACCACATGGGTTCGGTTGATCACGGGGAAAAAATAATTCGTGATTTTTCGTCCCTAGTCCACGACTTCCCAGAATTTTCATTCGCATTCAAATTACAATACAGAAACCTCGGTACGTTTATAAGACCTGATTATGTTGGCAGAATGGATATCAAACATGTGAAACGATTCGAAGAAACACGCCTATCTAGGGCAGACCAAAAAAAATTAGTGACGGTGATTAAAGAAAATAATTTCTTGGCGATGTGCACACCATTTGACAACGACTCGATACCTATGATTGTAGAAGACGGTTTTGATATAATAAAAGTGGCTAGTTGCTCTTTTGGAGACTGGCCTTTAATCGAAGAGATCTCAGCGACACACTTACCTATAGTTGCATCAACCGCCGGAGCAGAATTGCAAACGATTGACGATGTAATCGTGTTCTTTGAGAATAGAAATAAAGATTTCATCTTGCAACATTGTGTTGGCGAATATCCAACGACTTATGAAAAAATGAACCTAAACCAAATTGATTTTCTTAAGAAACGCCACCCAAACTTGCGGTTTGGCTTCTCGACGCATGAAGATCCGAGCGATACAAGTTTAGTCCAAATGGCAATTGCAAAGGGGGCAATCTCTTTTGAAAAACATGTAGGCTGTCCAACTAAAGACTGGCCGCTGAATGCTTATTCGTCAAATCCGGAACAAACTCGAGCTTGGTTGAACGCTGCCCGACAGGCAATAGCGGCATGTGGTGAAACGGAATGCCGATATGAACCCTCAGAGGTTGAAAAGAAAAGTTTACAATCTTTGCAACGTGGAGCATTCGCGAATGGCAATATAGCAATTGGACAGAAAATAACGGAATCAGATGTTTATTTTGCATTTCCGCCAAGTGCAGGTCAATTAACAGCAGCATCATTTTCAAAATATAGTACGATCATAGCCCGGGATAACTTTACCCAAAATTCGGTAATCTCGATTGAGGACTTAAAAATAGAAAATAGCAAAGCCACTTTACTGACGTATGTGAATAAAGTCATCGACCTTATTAAAGGTTCCGCCGTGGTAGTGCCTCAAAAATTTAATTTGGAGATTTCTCATCACTACGGGTTAGAAAAGTTCCTTGATTTCGGGCTTTCCATGATAACTTTGATTAATCGAGAATATTGTAAAAAAATTCTCATTTGTCTGCCTAATCAAGTGCATCCAGAACAATATCACTTAAAAAAAGAAGAAACATTTAATATTATCTACGGCAGTGTTGAACTCACACTAGATAACGTGCTGCACACACTGCATCCAGGCGATATTATAACAATTCTACCTGAGCAAAGGCATAAATTCGTCTCTCCAGACGGCGCTGTTTTAGAGGAAATCTCTTCTACCCACATTACGGATGACTCTTACTATACCGACCCTGAGATATCCAAAAATTTAAATCGTAAATCTTTTGTGAAATGGATTCTTTAAAATGGTGGAAACTACTTATCGGGTTGCTGATTACATAGCTGATTTTTTTCATAAAAAGGGCGTTAAAAATGTTTATTCACTACCTGGAGGTGGAGCCATGCATCTTATTGATGCATTTACCAAAAATGAGAATATCAACCATATAGCATTTTTTCATGAACAAGGGGCTTCGATTGCCGCTGAAGCTGCCTCAAGGTCAGCAGAAAACGACATTGGAGTTTGTTGTGTGACAACTGGCCCAGGGGCGACTAATGCAGTTACCGCTGTGGCGGGCGCTTGGATTGAGTCGTCACCTTTAGTAGTTATTTCTGGCCAAGTAAAAAGAGCTGATATGCTTGGAGATAAAAAGCTCAGACAAACTGGTGTTCAAGAGGTTCAGATTACTAGAGTTGTTGCCCCAATCACAAAGTACAGTAAGGTGGTAGGCTCGCCTGAAGAAATACATGAGATACTTGAAAAGGCTTATGCGCTGGCTACAAGTGGACGTAAGGGGCCAGTGTGGATTGACGTACCTTTAGACGTGCAAGGAGCCCCATATGTACAAAGTAAAAAAGTTTATTCTAAAGCGGCAGAGGACGTTAATAACACTTGGGATATTGATAAAATCATAAGCTTACTTCGTGATGCCCGAAAGCCGCTGTTTTTTTGGGGTAACGGCGTAAAATTAGATAAGGCAACAGGAGATGCTGCTAGATTGATCGAAACTTACGGATTACCATCTGTATTCAGTTGGAACGCTAGTGATATATTAGATTATGAAAACAAATGGAATTTTGGCCGGCCTGGTGTTGTGGCACAAAGACACGCTAATTTTATTGTTCAAAAATCTGATCTAATAATTTCAGTTGGGACTTCTTTGGATAATGTTTTAACAGCTTACAGTCCAGAAAACTTTGCCCCGGGTGCAAAAAAGATAATTATCAACATAGATGAAAATCAGTTGTTTCACTGTTCTATTCCAAACTCTATGAAGGTTTGTACGTCTGCAAAAAACTTTATTAAAAAATTTAACGATCAGCTATGTCAAGATAATTACGAGTTAAAAATAGATCCCTGGATAAAAGAATGTGAACAATTAAAAATTCAATTTCAGAATGATTTTCCAAATGAACATGAAAACGACGGCAAGATATCGCATAAAGATTTTGTTTTAGAACTTTCATCAATTTTGGACGAGGGACAGCTTATAGCGACTGGTAGCTCTGGTTTGGCCATTGAAGCGTTTTACATGATGTTCAGAAATAAAAAGCGGCAGAAGTATTTTTTAACTTCAGGTTTAGGCTCAATGGGATATGGGCTTCCAGCGAGTATCGGCATTTCATGTGAGAATATTGGAAAATCAATCATCTTGATTGAAAGTGATGGAAGTTTTGCAATGAATTTGCAGGAATTACAAACAGTTGTTAACAATGACTTGCCCATTTGCATTGTTTTGATGAACAATGAAGGGTATGCGTCAATCAGAAACACTCAGACTAATTACTTTGACAATAGATTTTTCGGTACGGGCGTGGAAGCTGGGCAAGCCATGCCAGACTGGGAAAAAATTGCGAGAGCTTTCGGTATTTTCTATAATGAAATTGAGAGCATTGAGGAACTCAGTCCAGCACTGTCGCACTTCAAAAAAAATAACAAAGCGACGCTAGTAAACGTTAAGCTGACTTCCAATGAAAAACTGCTGCCTAAATGCGCCGCTATGCCTCAAGAGGACGGTAAAATTGTTAGTATGCCCCTGGAAGATATGACGCCTTTATTGTCATTAAATAAGTTAACTGAAATAATGGGGAGCCGGCTTAACCCGTTATCTATTTCCATCCGGAGTAAATAAATTTTTTCAAAAAACACACTTCATCAGATAGCGATAAATATGAAAAAAACTATAATTTTTGATTTGGATGGTACCTTAATAGATTCTGATCCAATTACAATTTCAGCGATCAATGATATTCGAAAAGAAGACAAGCTTTCGCCACTTTTAGCCAATGCCATAAGCCCATTTTTAGCGATGGGTGGATTAATACTAATTCAAAATACTATTTCAAATACAGATTCGATAGAAAAAAATACAGAATATCTTAACCGTTTGCGAATAAAAATCTTTGAACGAAAAACGGAAGAAAATATATTATTTCCAAATGTGAAGGCTGCTCTCAATACGCTTGTAAAAAGGAACATCAATCTTTGCATCTGCACGAATAAAGGGAACGTGCTAGCAGCAAAAATATTGTCTGATTTGGGAATCTCTAAATACTTTAAGAATATAATTTCTGATGGCGATTTAGATACTAGAAAGCCAAACAAAAATAATTTTTTTGCGTGTATGCATGATATAAAGTCTCTAAAAAGTGAATGCATTATAATAGGCGACAGCACCGTAGATTTAGAACTTGCTAAAAATTCTGGTGTCGATTTTTTAGCTTATAATAACCAAACTAACATTGAATTTATAAGGGATTTTAGTGGGCCATCTTTTAAAGATTATAGTCAATTGACAAAATCTGATTTGATTTAAAAATGGACCTTCAATGTCTGTTTGAAAAATAGGTGGTGGATTATGAATTGTCGTATCTGTAAATTAGATAGCTCTTGCGAACATCTTTTGACTATCGAAAATCAACCGCCTTCAGCGCAAGGATTTTTTGACAATCAGGTAGAGTCATACATAAAAGTCGATCTCGAAATTTATGTATGCAGTCAATGTGGATTAGTCCAGCACAACTCAGAACCTGTGAGCTATTACAAAGATGTAATTCGTGCTGTTGCCTATTCGCCAGAGATGAAAAAATTTAGGCTGAAACAATTTAAGAAATTTTTAAATGCCAACCAGTTGTGGGATAAAAATATACTGGAAATTGGATCAGGTAAGGGCGAATATTTAGATCTATTTGATGAGGCCGGCGCAACAAAATTATATGGGCTAGAGAACTCATTGCGGAGTTTTAAAATACTGGAGGATAAAAAATACAATTCTCGAAGAGGATTTCTAGATGACAAATTTATAAACACTTGGGAATTGTCATTTGATGCGGTTGTAAGTTTCAATTTTGTGGAGCATTGGCCAGATTTGCGTACAGGTTTGAAAAAAATCAAAAACCTACTTTCTGATGATGGTATTAGTTTAATTGAAGTTCCAAATTTCAGCCATATGTTGAAAAATAAAATTTACACGGAATTTACAGTAGACCATATTTATTATTTCACAGAGGAAACGTTTCGGAATGCACTACAAAGCGTTGGCTTGGAAATTATATCAATTAGTTCCGTGTGGAAAGATTATATTCTCTCTGCAACCGTTAGGAAAAGACAAAAAATCGACATTAGGGGAATTATTGAAAGTAAGAAAAAGAAGACTTTCGAATTAGTAAATTTTCTATCGGATTATGATGGATCAGTAGTAGTTTGGGGCGCTGGCCATCAAGCATTATCAATACTGGCAATGATTAGGGCAGATAATTATGTTGAATACGTTGTGGATTCGGCCCCCTTTAAACAAGGCAAATTCTGTCCTGTCACTGGCTTAGAAATCTTTTCCCCAATGCAATTAAACGTTGACTGCCCGCAGTGTGTTGTTGTGATGGGAGCTGGATATTCTGATGAAATAGTGAGGATTATCCAAAACGATTTTGGTAATATACGAGATATCTTTATTGTGGATGAAAAAGGGATAAGAAAAGCTAATGGGCAATAGTTCTCTACAATCAGCATTTAATAGAATTAGAGAAGAAGTGGGAGATGCCAAAGAGGGGTTGGGCCTTGATGTCTTTCATTTTATTAGCAGCCTCACACCAATTATTAATGTGGATTTGTTAATTAAAAATAGCCGTCAGGAAACTCTTTTGACTTGGAGGGCAGATGAGTTTTATGGTCCTGGCTGGCATCTTCCGGGAGGTGTTGTCCGGTTTAAGGAGGATCCAAGCGCGCGGATACAGAAGGTTGCTTTAAGCGAATTAGGCTGCAGCGTTAAGTATGATGACGCGCCATTAACTGTACGCAGTCAAACCGCTAACGATCGAGATGTTAGGGGGCATTTTTTGAGCTTGTTATATAGCTGTAATTTGAAAGGGTCACCATCTCCAGCCTTTGAAGCACTTGGCGAGACTCCTAGGGATGGGCAGTGGAGATGGCACAAAAAAGCACCGCATAATTTGGTGTCTGTCCATGAAAGCTTCAGAATTTATATAGATGGGAACAATAATGAACCATGTTGATTTTAAAGATCATTATAATATTGATGATGTAGTGGCTCGCATTTCTGTTGAAGGTAAATGTTATTTTCGTGAATTAAAGAAGGCCAAGATTTTATTGACTGGTGGGACAGGTTTTTTTGGAGTGTGGCTGTTGAGCGTTTTCAAACACCTCAATGAACAAAGTAAATTCCAAGGTGAAATATATTTAATAACACGAGATGAGGCGAGTTTTTTTAACGCAAATCCAGCGTTAAAAAATTGCGATTTCATCAGAATAATTCAGGGCGATATCAAAACGGTAAATTTGGGTAAAATACAACCTGACCATTTAATTCATTTGGCTTCCACGAGTGCCTCTGAGACATTTAATGACATCGCACAAATAGAGAAAATCAATACATTATATTTGGGTACAAAAAATATCTTGGAGCAATGTGGTAAAGGTCTGAAGAAGGTTTTATTCTCTTCTTCAGGTGCAGCCTACGGAGATATAAGTTCAACAGTTACGATAAGTGAGGAAACTCCCTCAACTCTCATGTCTAATAATGAAAAATATGCACTTTGCATGGGTAAAATTGTCGCTGAATTTCAAATAGACTACTATTCAAAGACTTTTAATTATGATTACTCTATTGCACGGTGTTTCACTTTTGCCGGTGAGTTCATGCCTCTATCAATGCACTATGCATTTGGGAATTTTATTGGAGATGCAATCAAACGACAAGATATTGTGATGTCAGGGTCAGGAACTGCATTGCGATCTTATATGTACATTGGTGATGCTATTTTATGGTTTGTAGCTCTTTTGACAGATCCTAAAAATGAAATTTTTAACGTTGGGTCTGATTGCGCAGTTTCCATTCGCGAGTTAGCTGAGCTTGTTGGAGCTAAAAGTGACTGCAAAGTATCTTCTCAGCCTGCAGAAATTAATGAAGGAAATTTTGTCCGATCAACCTATGTGCCATGTCTGAAAAAAATTAAAACGTTTTATCCAAACCTCAGCTGCTGGACTGAACTTCCACAAATAGTAGAGCGCATGATAAAACCTAAACTTGAATTACAATCTTAGAAATATTGGAGAGTACGAATGGATCTTTCGCTAAAAATTCTGGCCGACAATGAAGCACTTACGCTTGAAGAAAAAAACAAACGTAGAGATCAAAGTATTCACCGTCCTCGTGTCCACGAAAAAATACAAGCCTACTTTGATAAGATGTTGGATGGATACATAAGCCCAATTTTACGTCTGAAAATTAATAGATCTCTATGTAACTTTAAATGTGAACATTGTTGTGAAGAGCCATACATGACACGTGATGTTGTGCGTCGTACAGGCAAGAAAGATCCTCGCCATCAAATGGATAACGATGATTATCGAAAACTATCGGAAAGCGCCGATGAGGCAGGGATTTTTAGATTTGTCCTTACTGGCGGTGAAGCGCTGATGGACAGAAATCTTGGGCCCTTAATACAAGCCCTGGACCCAATGAAGCACCTTATTATTCTTGATACAAACGGGTGGTCTTTTGATGAAGAAAAAGCAAAATGGTTTGCGGATCAGGGCGGATACAAGGCACAAATTTCACTGGACAGTATGATAGAGGGCGAGCACGATTTATTCCGAGGCAAGAAGGGATCTTTTCAACGAGTAATGCGATCTCTGGAGGCGTCTAAAAAAGCTAATCTGGAATTACTTCTTTCAACATGTATCATAAAAGGACGTGTGTTTTCTGAAGAATTTAAAGATATGTGTCTGTTTTGTAAGGAAAATGATATCCCACTTTATGTCACATTGGCAAAACCTGTCGGTAATGCACGTGACCAAGATACTTGGGTTTGCACCAAAGATGATGTTGATCAACTAAAGCTGTTAGAAACTGAATATAATGTATTTACTCATATGACCCCGTCTTATGGGCAGCCAGGTAAATGTATTACTGTAAAAGGTATAAATACTGTAAATCATGATGGAGAGATCGTGCCGTGTCCCTACATGGATTTATCAATTGGAAATGTTATAAAGGATCCATTAAGTGAAATTTTGGATCGTGGCATGAAAAATGAATGGCTTGGGCCTTACAGAGATGAATGTATTATAGGTGAAAATCCTGAATTCATACAGTTTCATAATCAATCTGTTGCGGATTGGATGGAAAAAACTCCCTTGCTACCAGTGCCGTACGCTGAGGGTTTTGGACGTAACCGAGTAGTCAAATAATTTGAAAAATATTTGCACTGGATGCAACCAAGAAAACTAGGAAATACTATGTTGTTTAATGAACTCGGTCGCAAGATACCGACCCCTGAATGTCGCGTTTTTGATAATGCCAAACGTAACTTTTATAAAATTAACAAACCTTCTTTTGATGTTGAAAAACAACATATCAAAGCTCTTGAGTTGAAGCTTTTAGATGAATCTATAACTTTTAATTCTGTTAATGCGGAACAAAAGGCGCTTTACACCTCTATAAATAATAATCCTGATTATCAGAATTTGTTGTTGGGTACATGCGTTCCTTTCGCTGTTTCAATCCATGATTTGAAGAGTGATATAGGCGAGCAGCTCGAAGAGGACTTTCTGCCACTTGTCAAGAAAACTTATGAAGAAAGTCAAAATGGTTCATGGTTTAAGGCAACACTACAGGGCGGAAATGCTCTACGAAACTCTTTAAACGTAGTTGAGGCGTCAGGGTATAAGAGCTTTCTTGACGCGGTAAAATCGCATTGTGTCGTGGGTTATTATTTCCCGACTGCGTTTCAAGAATATGATATCGCATCTCAAAGAAATCAAGTTAATCTTCTGCCAAAGAATGAAGATTTCAGTATGTGCCTGTCCGGACATGTTGAAGCGTCTTACTCCTTAGTCATGTATCCGGATTTACTTTTTGACTGTAAAAATTACTCTCCGATACTTTGCTTATCAGCTTTGGAACATACCGACCAACGAATGGTACCAATGTTTAAATCATATGGCCCTCATCTTGAGTTTTGGCTGTTGAGCCAAATGATGACAGAGACACAAACGCAAATATCTGAGCAATGGTCTGGTGGACTTACTATATATAAATGCCTCTAACTGAAACATTTTTTATACTACCAGTTGCCAAGGGAGCCAAAGGAGCCAAAGCCACGTATTTTCTTCAGGGCTTGACCAGCTCATTATCTGAGGCTAAAAATCACGCGCACAACGACCAAAATCTGTGTGATCTTCTCGGATGGAACTCTGTTCATCATAGGTACGAATAATCCACCTAGTTTTCGCAACATGAAATTATATTCCCTAGGGGGCGTTGACTACTGTACCCCATTAAAAAGGGGACTACCTTGTCGATGGAAAGTCTTTGAAATTGATAATTAAAGAATTTAGCTATTTTTGTAGCTCTAAATTGGATATTTTGTTATGAGATTAATCTCTCTTCCTTCCGGAAAGACGTTCAGTGCTGACGAGAATTTATCTCTTTTAGATGCTGCAGAACAGGCGGGCATAACCCTGCCCTATAGTTGTAGAAATGGCCGGTGTAGTTCTTGCAAATGTAAAGTAACTGGGCCTACCAAGATAATTTTTGATGAGTTGGGCTTAAGCGCTGCAGAGAAAAAAAATGGCTGGAAGCTCGCATGCGCGCGTTCTGCAACTGGAAACGTCTCGTTAAACATTGAGGATCTCGGTAATCTTAAATTGCCAATTCCTAAAATATTTCCTGCAAAGATTGATGCGATCAGTTTGCTTTCACAAGATATACTCAAAATAACCTTGAGGTTGCCCCCAGGCCGTAAATTTGAATTTATCGAGGGCCAATACATAGATCTAATTGGCCCCGAGGGTATTAGCCGCAGTTATTCATTAGCCCGACACTGCGATGGGATGATGTTAGAGTTACATGTTCGGCGCGTCATTCAGGGTCAGATGAGTAATTACTTATTTGACAAGGCTAAAGTCGGCGATCTACTACGAATTAATGGTCCTCGCGGCACGTTCATACTTCGACACGCCCCAGATAACGATATTGTGTTTCTGGCCACGGGCACAGGAATAGGCCCTATCAAGGCCATGCTTGAGCGTATTAAAAAAATGTCAGAGGAGCTGAAGCCTAAATCGGTTAAAGTCATTTGGGGGATGCGCAACCAAGCGGAACTATACTGGGATCCTCGAGGCCATTTTAGTGATATAAATTTCATACCAGTATTATCGCGCGCCGATGAATTTTGGGCTGGTGCGCGGGGGCATGTTCAAGATGTCATGTTGCAAAATCAGACCAATATTGAAAATGTTCAAATTTATGCATGTGGATCTGA
>Ga0114998_10003559_pt1 | contig 11534 bp, 9 predicted proteins | sample ArcticOcean_MG_C_5_FD_87044 | JGI IMG/M metagenome (GOLD analysis project Ga0114998, IMG submission 87044) | Marine microbial communities from western Arctic Ocean - ArcticOcean_MG_CB4_138 | ecosystem: Environmental > Aquatic > Marine > Oceanic | place: Arctic Ocean: Canada Basin | collected...
AGTACTTGCAAGTTGAGGATTCGATCTAGCCAATAACAGTGCTACCGCCATAATAAAAGTTGACTGGTAAGAAGCCCTTTCCTGTTGCAATAGAAATCTTGAAATATGCTTTTGATTTATGTGAGCTATCTCATGACTTATAACGCTAGCTAATTCTGACTCAGTATTTGAAGCAAGGAATAATCCTGAATGTACTCCTATAACACCACCAAGCATTGCAAAAGCATTTATTGATGGATCACTTACAATAAAAAATTCAATCTTTTTTGCAGGGTCTGTGCTTGCGTTTATAAGTCTTTTACCTAATAAATCAAGATAATCCGAAATTTCAATATCACGAATAATGCTGTCGCTTTGATTAACTTGAAATAAAATTTGTCTTCCAATAAGAACTTCATCACTTTCACTGATTTTGGAAGAGCTGTAGTCACCTAGCTCAGGCAAGTTATTAGCCGTTACAATACAGCTTAAGAAAATAAATATTAATAGAGTTTTTTTCATACATTGATATTATCATTGTAAATATTATTTTAATTATAGCGGAAGAAAAATAGATGTTTACTCATATTGATGCAAACGGTGATGCCAACATGGTCGATGTCTCAAAAAAAAACGATACTTTAAGGGAGGCAATCGCTCAGGGTACTATAATACTGAATGAAGAAATAATTAAAGCTATTATTGATAATAAGAATAAGAAGGGTGATGTGCTATCAACATCTCGGATTGCAGGTATCCAAGCAGCAAAAAAAACCTCAGATTTAATTCCATTGGCACATAATTTAAATCTTACAAAAATTGAAATTGAATTTTCAATTGATAATAAAAATAATATAATAATTTGTAAAAGTTTAGTTAGATGTTTAGGCAAAACAGGAGTCGAAATGGAAGCACTCACGGCTGTTTCTGTTGGCTTGCTGACTGTTTATGATATGTGTAAATCCTTTAGTAAAAACTTAATTATTTCTGAAATAAAGTTGCTTAAAAAAGCTGGTGGTAAATCAGGCAATTGGTCTAAATCATAAAGAAATTTCATGGTATCCAGCAAACAAAAAAATGATGATGAAGTATTTCAAGACAGCATTCAGTTTCATCAATCTGGAGACTTAAGAAATGCACAAAAAGGATTTGAATACTTAATTTCCAAATATCCAGAGAGCGCTGACTTATGCAATAGTCTTGGGACCTTAAATCTCCAAATGGGTGAAGACAAAAAAGGATGTTCATTCCTTGAGAAATCACTGCAAATAAATCCAGACCAACCCATGATTAGCTTAAACTTAGGAAATTCATATGCTTTTCAAAAAAATTTCTCCAAAGCTCTTGAGTTTTTTGAAATTACAATATCAAAAGCACCAGACTATGTAGACGCATACATTAAAAAAGGGGAGCTTTTAACTAGTTTAAAAATGCATGAAGAAGCTTTAGATTGTTTTAAAATAGCACGCAATATATCTCCTGAAAATTTAAAAATCTTAAATGGAATAGGAGTTAATTTACTAGAACTAGGAAAAGCAAAAGATGCTTTAGAATATTTCAAACAATGCATAAGAACTAATAAAACAATTGCTGTTTTTTATAACAATGCAGGCTTAGCTGAGTATAAAATGAATAACTTCCAAGAGTCTGTTAAAAATTTCGATCAATGTATTAATAAATCACCATCCACAGGATATTTTTATAGCAATCGTGGTTTATCCTTTCAGGCTTTAAAAGAATTTAATTTAGCTTTGAACGATTTTAATAAATGCATTTTACTTTCACCTGAATATCCAGATTCTTATTTTAATAAATCCTTACTCAATCTATATCAAGGTAATTATTTGGATGGGTGGAAGTTTTATGAATATAGATGGCAAAGCTTTGCAAAAAAATGGGCAAGATCATACCCTAAAAACTTATGGCTTGGTAATGAAACAATAAAAAATAAAATCATTTTTATATACCCTGAGCAGGGTCATGGTGATTTTATTCAATGTTATAGATATATAGCTTTATTAAAAGATTTGCATCCAAAGAAAATTATTTTAGAAGTCACGGAACCCTTTTATAACTTGATAAGTATTCAAGATAATGAAATAGAGGTGATTGGTCCAGGCATGCAAACACCATTATTTGATTTATGTTGCCCTATCATGAGCTTACCTCTTGCATTAAAAACTGAAATTTCAAATATCCCAAAAAAATACCCTTACCTGTTGACAGATTTAGAAAAAACTAGGAAGTGGGAAGCTAAGTTTGAAAATAGTGACCGATTAAAAATCGGTGTATGTTGGTTTGGAAATCCTTTACACAAAAATGATCATAATAGAAGCATGCCATTTAATAATTTATCTGATTTAATATCTCTTCCCTTGGAGCTTCACTCTCTTCAAAAAGGGATGACTAATGAAGAGCAAAAAATAATTAAAAAATTTGGCATAATTGATCACCAAGTCTTATTAAAAGACTTCTCTGACACTGCATCACTTATTAAGATGATGGATATTATAATATCTGTTGATACAGTAATTGCTCATCTTGCAGGTGCTTTAGGTAAAAAAACCTTCTTACTTCTTCCAGATAAATCAAGTTTTCTATGGATGGGCGAAAGAAAAGACTCGCCATGGTACCCAACAATTAAAATTTTTAGACAAGAAACTTTAGGAAATTGGAATAACTGTATCAAAGAAATTATTAGGGAGCTTAAATGTTAATTTCTAGTTTAGAAAATTAATTTCCTTATTCCTGTTACTTAAAAAAAACTATACGACTTTTTAATTTTTCAAACAAGTCTGCAGAAGATAGCCTATTAAGATTCCTTAATTCTAAAATACTAAATTCCCCCCTAGCTAACTCCGATTTTTCTGCTGAGGTTGTTGGCCCAAAAAGGGCAATTCCAGGTTTTTTTAAGCATGAGGCAATATGACTTGGTCCAGAATCATTTCCTATTACAAAGGATGATTTATAGATAATGCCAGCAAGATCACCCCATTCTAAAGTATCAAATATATGCCCCTTTAGAGATTCCCTTAAATCCAATTCATCGGGACCTAAAATATTAATTACATCATACCCACGACTTATAAATTCATCTGCCATATCATTATAAAAAGGCCATCTTTTTTCAGGATGTTTTTTTGATGAACCAGGAATTAATACAATATAATTTTTTGATATTTTATTTTTTTTCAATAAAAGAGACACGTCATTTACCATCCAAGAAAGATCCGGATCTAATATCTCTTTAGATTTCATGCCATCATTCTTTAGCATATCAATTAACCCCTGAAGGCCAGATATAGGATGGTCATTTCTTTTGGTTGTTATCCAAATCGCATTATTAAGTAACAAAAATTTATACACCAATGTTCTTTGTGAGTTTTGTAAATCATAAACATAGGAAAAATTATAGGAATGAAGCTGCTTTAATAGAGTGTAATACCCTTTTAAATTCCATAATGGAAGACGATTATCTTCAATAATATTATCAAAATAAGGACTCTTTATTATAAGTTTTTTATACAACGAAGATGTTAATAGAATAAGTCGAGCGTTTGGATATTTCTTTTTAATGCTTTTAAATATTCCATCAGATTGGATTATGTCCCCAAATGCGCCATGCTTTATAATAAGAATGCTTTGTTCTTTTTGTTGCATATTTTATTTTTTTTTTAGTTTAATTATTGAGTTATATATTCTTGTGATGTTTGAAGTGAATGCTTTCTTACTGTAGCTTTCTACAAATTTTGCATATCCATTTTTAGCTAATAATTTTCCTAGCTTATTATTATTTATTACTTTATTGATAGCCTCTGCCAATTGTGCAACATCATCAATCTCAACTAACAACCCATCGTAATTGTCTTTAATAATTGCCCTTGGTCCTGGTGATTTACAGCTAATATTGGGTTTCTTTGCTGCCCATGCTTCAATAATAACTGCTCCAAACGCGTCATTTCTTGAAGGAAATACACAAATATCTGAAGTTGCCATCAAAGCTGCACTATCATCTCTCCAACCGAGAAACTTCACGCGCTCATTTAAACCAAGTTTTTTCGTTTTCTCTACCAAGTTTTTTTTTAATGGCCCTGAACCTGCAACCCAAAGAAATGCTTCAGGAATTTTTACCATTGCTTCGAGTAAAATATCTATACCCTTGACTTTATGAAGTCGAGATAATGATAATAGCAAGGGCTTATCCTCCGGTGTATCTAAATCTTTTCTTAGTAATTTTTTAGAAACATTCTTATTAGTATAGATTGGTAGCTCATAAATCTTATCAGGCTCTATACCTTGTGAGGCTATATGATTTTTTAATTCTTTTGTAAGTGCGATGTGATAATCACAAGCTTTAAATCTCTCAATACCTCTAAATCCACTATGCCAACCAACATTAATATGTTCACCATTTATCATGAAGCTGCTAGCTCTTCCCATCCAGTAGTGTGCAATGTCTGGCTTAAATTCTTTAATAACCTTAGCTATAGTAGATTTTGTTGACCATTTGAATAATTTATTAAATGATACTGCCGTAAATGGAATATTAAGTTCGTTTAGCTTACTAATTCCTTTTTTATTTTTATAATTTACGATTGCATATTGCTCTATGTTTATATTTTTTAATGCAGCAAGTGCATCAATATAAAATATTTCTGCCCCTCCGTCATTGTAACTCCCCATAATTTGAATAATTTTCATCATTTAATTTTTCGTATTAATGGAATAACTTTACCTAATCTTCTTTGCCAATCAATCCATTTTCTTGAACTTGAATATTCTCGTTTTTTGCAATCAATTAGTGTTACGCTTTCGCATCCTGATAGAGTATGTAACCCATCAGCAAACCTAGGGTGAAGATTGGGTTTAATTGTTTTAATCTTCGTAGCTTTGAAATTTTTGGGCGTTAGTTCTAATATTTTAATTATATTAATTTGCCCACCATAAGTCTTACTAGAATCTTGAACTGGCAAATGCACATGATTATCTGACAAGAATGGCTTACCACCTGGACGACTTAACTCAATATTATTACTGACGGGATTTTTTTGATGTAATTTCCAATCTCCTAACAAGCTGTTAGAATAAGCAATATGTAGTTCCCTAAGAGCTCTTTCATTTATTCCAGGTAAGGAATAGAAAATCCACCATTTATTTTTATATTTAATGACACTCGCATCTATCATTGCTGTGTTTGGAATAACTTCTTTTACTTTCTTCCATTTTGATGGAAAATCTAAAGACTCATATATATGTGTTTTTCCAGACTTACTTGATTCAGGAATCATATAAACTTTATTCTTATTTTCAATAAGAAATGGATATGACAAATGTGACTTTTCTTTTAGTACATTCTGAGTCGATAATTTTTTTAAATTTTTATCAAAGATAATACAATCTATCATTCCTTTTTTTTGTCTATAATCTAGAAACTCTACAAACAAATAAAGTTTATTATTTTTCCAAATTCCAAATGGATCAGCAATAAATTGATATGGGTGTTCTGGATAAACCCAGGTTATATCATTTTTAGTTGGTTTTTTTATAAAATTTAATAGTGGTTGCTTAACAATACCAACTACCCATAAGTCCGTTTCGTATTTTTTTTTCATTTATTTTATTGATAAAACCAAAATATTTTATGAGTATATATGCTAATTAAAGTTTATTGATACGAATAAACATTAAAAAAGTAGCTATCGTGAGTTTAAATAATTACTATTGAATAGAATTTTTAGCTAGGGGTATGATTCCAATTGAAGCAGTATCTTCAAGGAAAAAAAATAGTTTTTTATCTTTAAATTTTAAATCTCGTATCCTTTCTTTAATAGATACCCTTTTTGTTTCAATAATCATATTTTTAGCATCAAGTTTAAAGAACCATAAAGCCCTATTTGCCATGGATGCTACAACATAGGATTTTTTACCCACCTTTGTAATTTCAGAAATTCCAATTGAGGGAACGAAATACTTAAGCGGCTCTATAAAGCCTTTTTCTTTATGCGACTCTGAAATAGCTTGGGTTTCTCCATAATGTGCGCCGTAAGATGCGAGAGGCCATCCATAGTTCTTTTTTTTCAGTGGTAAGTTATTAAGTTTAATCATATTAATCTCATCACCACCGGCCGGCCCATGTTCAGTCTCCAGAAGGAAATTGTTTGTTTTGTCATAATACAAACCTTCTGGATTGCGATGTCCTAATGAAATGATTTCATAGGATGTATCATGAATATTAATCTTAATAATTTTTCCATTAACACTTGAGATATCTTGAGATAAGTGGCCTGATTTACGACCATATGCACCTATAGAAAGAAGGATATGATCATTATCAAAGTCTACAATCCTTCCGCCGGCTTCATGAGCATTAAATTTTCTGTTTAATTTTACGCAATCTGTTGATGAAAATAATTTCATAAAATTAATTTTTTTATTGTCTATCTTTGAAAAGATAACTCCTGTATTCCAGCAGTCATTTGAAATCTCTTCTGTATACGAAATAAAAATTAAATTATTTATAATAGTTAAATCTTTAAATGAGAATCGTGATTCGTACTCATCTCCTTTTAAAAATTGCTTTTTATTTAAAAATAAATTCAGATTATTCTCAACTTGCTTAAATTCTATCTTTTCGTCACCCAAATTTTCTGAGTATCCCAATATGCCTCTTGAGGACAATATAAATAGTTTATCATCATAAAAATCTAAATACCCACTTCCAGGGTTCATCTTAGCAATCCCATGAGCAAAGGTTTGGGGTTCTAATAGGTATTTACTCATTACTAAACCATCAGCTAATAAAACATCATCTTCTTTAGTGGCGGTAATATTTTTTAATGACTTTTTTGTATTTAACTCTAAATCTAAATAAAATTTTCTCAAATTTCTAACTTTTGTTTCTTCAGAAACAATAGTCTTATAATCGAATCCATATTTTATAATTTTTTTTAAAGTGTCATCATAACCCCGTCCAAAAGGCCAAATTTCTTGTTTATAAAACTGAGCCCCCAAGAAAAAACTCACAATAACTAATACAGAGAAAATGGAATATTTTTTTGATACCATAAAGTGGACACTAAAATTTTATTAACTTTCTTAATTTTAACTCAATACAGAATAGAGTCACCGAAAAAAAAGATTTTTTTGAATAAATTTATTACTCGGGACTTTGAGAATTTTTGGAAATAGTTGTTTGGTTAATATTTACTTTTCTTGTTATTTAAATTCTCCTCTCTTTCCTTAATTATTTTTTTATAAACACTTAATGTATTCTGCAACATTTTTTCTAGTGTAAAAAAATTATTCTGCTTTATTTTTGGAGATTTTTTTATCCATTTAATAGCTAACCATATTGCATCATTTACGCCTCTAACTTTTATTAAACCACTAGGAAGAAGTTTAACAAGCTGCTCCTTAACGCCACCATGTGAATATGCAATAACAGGTATTCCTAAACTTAAACTCTCAAGCGAAACTCGACCAAATGCTTCTGGCTCCCTTGATAAAGAAAATACTATCTTTGAAATAGACATTATTTCTCTAATATCTTTTCGATGCCCAATAATTGTAATATTTTGATTTAGCCCAAGTTTTTTTATTTTAGCACTCAGCTCTTTTGTAAATTTATGTTTTTTATCTTCATCTCCCACTATCAGACCATGGACATTTGAATGATTAATAATAATGCCTTTTATCATGCTTATAAAGTCTTCTTGGCCCTTCCATCGCGTTATTCTTGCTGGAAGAGTTAATATTATTTTATTTTTTGTTTGGGGGAAATCTTCGTACCAACTTCTTAACCAATTTTGCGATGCTTTGAAGTTATAAGGGAAGGATTCATTTGATACCCCTCGATAATTTAGGATAATCTTTTTTTTATCAATCTTGTAATTTTCCAAAACGTAATTTTTAATCATCTCTGAAACAACAATTACTCTATCCCCCTTAGTCATAATGCTACTATAGTAGCTAGCTGAGTAAGGTCCATGGACTGTAGTAATAAAAATTGGTCTAACATTTTTTTTTATTAATCTTAATGCTAAATAACAAACCCAAGCTGGTAGTCTTGATCTAGCATGAATAATATCAATTTTATTTTCTTTAATAAAATTGATTAATTTAAAAAATGAAAAAATAATAAAGAGATTTTTTTTTCCTACACCAACTTTATAATGCTCTCCTTTATCTCTTTCAAGATCTTCCACCATTCTTCCGCCATTAGATATGACCATGGAGCGGAATCCCATATTTACTAAATATTTACTTACCTCTAAAGTTCCTCTTTCTACTCCACCAGAATTTAAGTCTGGTAAAACCTGCAACACCGTAATTTTTTTATTTAAAACCATATTTTTTGAATAAACTCAGAAACTCTTTTTGCTTCATTTTGAATAGGTAATTTTTTCCTTAAATTATTTTTAATTATATTTATTTCCTTAGACAATTTGGAATTTTTTTTAACTTTAAGATTTAGAATATTTGTATGCGCTCCCGAAGCAATCGCTTCTATAATCATTGAGTATGAATCATTAGTGACCCAGATATTTTTTGCTTTAATTATTTTTTTCTCAAGCCAATCGTTCTTAATTTTCATATGCTCATACAGCTTCACATCTTTAATTTTTAATTTATTAAATTCATTTATAAAACCTAACGGAGTCCTTCTTGAAGTTGTTAAAATTAATCTTTTAAATTCACATTGTTTAGATATATATTTAATTTGATCTAAGACTAGCTTTGTATTCCAATAATAATGTTTAGAGGGGCCTCCTATTAAAAATAAAACCACATTTTCTTTTTTTTTCAAATTTGAATTGAAGCTTACTAATGCAGTTTGAGTAGTAATTATATTATTTTTATTTTTATTTTTCACATCATCATGTTTAGGGATGACACACAAATCAAAGAATTTAAGTGGAAGGCTTGGTTTCAAAATAACGACTACTTTTGTACTAAAACATCTTTTTATAGCTAATAAATATAAATGCGTTTTATGGCCTGCACCAATCGCAATATCTGGTTTAATTAACCCCTTATCTAAATTATACTTTTTGAATATTATAGCTATGAAGGGATTTGCAAGATTTTGAATATTGATATTAAATATCTTACACCTAGCTTGGCTTTTTAAATTTTCTACTAAAGCTAATGATTGTTTATCATGGCCTGCCTTACCATCAACAAGCCTCCATATAATTTTAATTTTTTTCATCCCTTCTTAAGCTTGAATTAATTTTAATATTTCATCAGCTGATTTTGGTGCCATAGTAATTCCATATCGATAATGGCCAGAATTAATATAAATATTTTTATGACTACTATCTTTCTTTATAAGTGGAATATTATTTTTTACTCCTGGCCTCAATCCTGCCCATTGCTCATAAGGCTCGATTTCTTTTAATTCAGGTATGAGAGTGATTGTTTTTTCTTTAAGCTCTTTAGCTGCTTGAAATGTAGTTGTATTATTAAACCCAACATTTTCAATTGTACTTCCTGCTACTATTGATCCACATTTTCTCTGTAGTAAGTAAAAATTTTTTGAATATAAAATTTTATCAAGAATGATGCTTGTTTTTTTGAATTTGATTAATTGTCCTCTAACAGGATAAATTTCATCTTTATCATTATTTATTATATGAGAACTCCATGCCCCTGCTGTAATAATAAAAATATCGCCTTCAATTAGATCATTATTATCAGTTGGCCATTGATTTAAATAATTAGATTTTTTTTGAATTTTTTTGAGGTTACAATTTTCAATTAATTTAATACCAAGTCCTTCGATATAGTACTTAAGCGAAATCATTAATTTTTTTGGGTTAACTTGTGCGACATTTGCAAGTTCAAATGATGATCTATTATTAAAAAAACATTTATTTATTTTGTAATTATTTTTTTTGGCCCATTGCATAATTTTTTTCTTATCTGATGGTTCAATACAAATCATCCCTGACTCAATAAATTCTGGATCTCCAAATCCTCCTTTTATTAGTTTTTTCGATAAACTTTTATAGAACCCTAACGCTCCTGAACATAATTGATAGACTCTTTCTTCATAATTCCATGGCATTAATGGAAATATAATCCCTGCACCTGCTGCTGATGACTCTTCACCAATAACTGATTTATCCACCACTGTGACATCATATCCACTTTCTTTAAGCTTGATCGCAGTCACACAACCCACAACCCCTCCTCCAATTATTACGGCTCTTACGGCCACTACCTACTCTCCATTAATGGTATATTTTTCAAATAAATTTAAATTTTCCTGAGTTCCTATAATTACTAATATATCTCCTGCAGATATGACAATATCTGGCCTTGGCTCTATATTTTCTAACATATTAGGTCTTCTTATATACTGAATTTCAACATCAAAATCCTTAAAAGATAGGCTTGAAATTGGATTACTACAAACTGAAAAATATTCTTTTATTTCAACAGAATGAAGTTGAAGTAAATCCTGATTAGCAGTCTCCTGATCAGCGTCCGTTGCTCCAGCAAAATACCCTCTAAACATTTTATATCTTTCACTTCTGAAGATTCTAATTTTTTTTATTACGTTACTTAAGGGGATACCAAGCAAGACAAGTGCATGTGAGGCTAACATTAGACTTCCCTCTTGAACTTCAGGAACTACATCCGTTGCTCCAGCCTTTTGTAATTTATCCACTGATGATTCATCTTTAGTTCGAACAATGACTGGCAAAATGGGGTATGACTCCCTTATTACGTTAAGTACTTTTTCTGTAGACCTATCATCTGCATATGCAACAATTATTGCTTTTGCCCTTTCAATTCCTGCTGCTCTAAGAACAATTCTTCTGCTAGCATCGCCATACATTACATTCTCGCCTGCAATAGATGCATCACTTACCCTATTTAAGTCTATGTCGATGGCAATAAAACTGATGTTTTCTTCTTTTAAAAACCTTCCAAGATATTGCCCACTTCTTCCATACCCACATAGAATCACATGATCTGAATAATCATGCCCCACCCCTTCAATTTGTTTAGCAAGTGTTTCTGATTTTTTGGAATATCCTTTCGCAACCCATCTAGCAATTCGACCATTAAATGGAATTAGTATTGGTGCTATCAGCATAGATAATAAACAAACAGATAGTATTATTTGAAATATATCCCCTGTTATAATTGCATTTTTTTGTCCAAGTGCGAGAATTACAAAGCTAAATTCTCCCGCCTGAGATAAAATAATTCCCGTTCTAATCCCTACTCCTAACTCATATTTAAACATGGTTGTTAGAGCGGTAATTAGAGCAATTTTAAAAACTGTAAAAGCTAAAAAAAGAAAAGCTATAAGCAAAAAATTATCTTTCAATATATCGATATTTAACATCATGCCGACACTAATGAAAAATAAGCCTAATAAAATATTTCTAAATGAAGTAATGTCAGATTCTACTTGATGTCTATATCGAGTTTCAGAGATAATCATGCCAGCAAGAAATGCTCCTAGAGCATAAGATAAACCAGCAAGCTTGGTGGCATAAGAGAAAATAAGAGTGATCATTAAAACATTTAAAACAAAT
>Ga0114998_10003560_pt1 | contig 11532 bp, 10 predicted proteins | sample ArcticOcean_MG_C_5_FD_87044 | JGI IMG/M metagenome (GOLD analysis project Ga0114998, IMG submission 87044) | Marine microbial communities from western Arctic Ocean - ArcticOcean_MG_CB4_138 | ecosystem: Environmental > Aquatic > Marine > Oceanic | place: Arctic Ocean: Canada Basin | collected...
CCATTAAATCATGTTTCTTATCATCGTAACATAGTTTAGTAAAACGTTATTTATAGTTCTTATTTAGTCAGTACGCTTTTTATCACACTACTAAAAAAGCTACTATCTGACTATTCTGTTAAGATACTTATTAGAATTAGTCCTATGCTTTAAAAGACGTTTTCCTCACTAAAACAAACATAACGCGCCGCTCAATCTCTCAATCTCTCTCGATCGATCGATCCTATCGAATAACATAAACATAAACATAAATCGGTTTGCAGCTAGTTTTAGCGCAAAAAAACTAAAAATGTCCCCGCTTTCGATCATCAAAATCACCGAAGAAGAAGAAGAAGAAATCAAATTCGGGAATGCCGCGTGTAAAATCATATCCGCACCTGTCTATCGCAGGATATTCATAGCAATCGTTCTCGGATCTCTCTTATCCGTCGGCATATCTTACGCAAACGATAGTAACAGTAATAACAGTCGTTTAATGAGCTCGAGTAGTACTGATGCGTTAGTCGCGCGCCGCGTAAGTTTAGGCTATGATAAGGCGACCTTTGATACCGTGAGATTAGCTGCTGCTGCGGTGAAAACGACGCGAGAGTACGACGCGGACGATCGGCGAGAGAAGAAGAAGAGTACTTCTACCACTATTTCTACTGCTACTGCTGCTCAAACGACTACTACGTTTTCGATCGTGGAAGCGATGGAGAAGAGGAAGAAGATGAGTGAAAAAGATTATACAATCGATGACGTACGAGAGGCGAAGAAAGAGGACGAAGAAGAGAACGCGTTTAAGGGAGAGCGGGGAAGAGAGAAGTTGTTTAGTACTGCTGCTATAGAAGCCAGTGAGAGTAAAGATAATAATGATTTGAGGGAGAAGAAGAATAGTAACAAAAAGGGAGAAGAAGTGCGCTCGTCGGCGGCGGCACAACAACGGGCGAAATTGAGCAAAATGCCAAACTTGATCGACTTGTTCGAACAAAAAGCGGCAACAGCTACCACTACGATTAATAATAATAATAATAATTACATCAAGAACAACGTGAAATGCCAATCCGTGTTCACTCTAGGTCTCGAAGGCGTTGGACATCACGCCTTTCAAATGGGTAAAGACGCCTTCATGAAGACGCTTTTAAGAGACCATTTGAAAAAATCAAACGAACACGAAAATGGGCAAGAAACTGATAAATTATTCATCGATAACGACATTCATTTTGATAATTTGCTTTTAGAAAGCAAATATGACGAAATATTCAATACGTTCAGAAAAGGTTGCGAAAACGTCGCCGAAATGCATAAGAAGAACAACAACGAAAAGCTAACGTCGTGCTATTCCACTCGTTCGTATTCGTTTCCACATAAACTAGGCCCATTCGCTACTGGTAAAGGATTGGACGTGAACCATGCGAAACGATGGGACCCTAACGATAAAACCCAACGAGACTATCTCTTTCAGCACGGTCATCCGATTGATATAGTGAAATATTACAACGCGGCTAAGAACAACCAATGCGACGTTAAATTCGTCTTATTACACAGAAACATCGTAGAGACGGCTCGATCGCACAAAAATTGGGACACTGGCTTAAACGCGCACGTAAACGTCCTTAAAATGTTCGCAGAGTACATCGATCAATCGTTATCGAAGATCCCAGACAACGCTTGGGTCCGCGTGAACTACGAAGACTTCTGGAAATCGGACCTTGAAAGGGACGAAATCTTCACTAAACTCGTCGATTTCCTCGGCTGGCAGTCCAACGCCTCCGAAGCGTTCGCGAACTCCCAATTCGATCTAAACGTGCACCCGAAAAAGTACAAGACGAAATCGAAACCGCCATGCGAAGAGATCAAAGAATTAGATATCATCCAACGCGAGTTCTTCGACACTATGTTCAAAGCGTACGCCAGGCGCGACAAACACGTCACGAACGAACCTCTATCGCACTTCTTCACCGAATCGCCGAACAAGCGCGAGTACGAATCTTGCTACGAGCAACACAGAGAACAACTAGGTTTGCTTTAGTTTACTACTTTTTCACGCGGTAGTACATATTTATTATACACGTAATACAGTAGTAGTAGTAGTAGTTTGTAACAGAGTTAAGTGCTCACATTTGTAAATCCCTTCTTCCCTACTTAAAAAAACAACATCAAAAGGAATAAACGGCATATTTAAAGATATCAAATATTAATCGTAATCGACGAACGCTCGCGAGAACCTTCTTTTGCCTATCGAAAGAGCTCAGAAAATATCATCTCTCGAGCGAATTTACTACACTCGATCTTTAAAAACGCTCGCAAAAGGAAGAATAAAGAATGTTTACGACTCGCCGATTCTGCTCGTTTTACGCCTCTTTCTTCGTTGGAATAGTTCTCTCATCTTCTCTCATGAGAACTGCAGCGACGACTGAAAAGTTCCTCGAACAAATGATGCAGAGGAATCCAGAGGAGTACGCGAAACAGGAATCTCGAGCGAGAGCGATCGCGGATGAGTACGTGCTTCGTTTTGGAAGCAGTGATCTACGCGAGCAAGAAAGAGTAGTGTTAAGTGAAGTGCGGCAAAGCAAAGGTCGAGTAAGTATGGCCGCGGCGGTAGCGAGTCAATCGAATCTATGCGTGGCGCAGAGGCAATCGAGCGAGTGTTCAAAGGTCACCGATGAGAGTTCGTGCGTTGCTATAGATCAATGCGTGTTTTCTTCTTCTTCGTGCCAAAGCCCTGCGGCCGATGCGTTGGTATCGCCGATCGGTTTACCGATCGCTTACGCGTTCACGATCGTGTTTCCGATGTTGGTTTGCGCTCTCGTTAATGTTGGGCAAACGGCCGAAACGGTGTGTGCGGCGCTCGCTTCGAATGGATGCTCTTGGTCCGGGACCGCCTGTGAAGCAGGGATGTCAGAAGCGCAGATTTCATCTATGATAGGAGATCCTTTTGGTGCCGCTTACTTGTGGAAATCGACGGAGTGCTCAAACGATTATTTGAACGAAACTACTTGCAACGCGGCTACTTATTGCGAATGGTCTAATACGTCATCGAGCGGTGGCGGTTGTACTGGCAAATCCGATAACATACAGACAATGTACAGTTCATATTGCGACGCTTCTACGAAAACTCAACTAATTTCGGCTTCGGGCGGTAATTTTTGCTCCATCTTTTCTGGCACGCAAAAATGCGATTCTTTAACGACCGAAACGGCTTGTAAAGCAGATACTACTGCTACGTGTGAATGGGATGATACTGGGAAAGAATGCGGCACTGCATTTAGCGTTACCATCGCTAGTATGGGGACACTGTTCGGTGGTCAACTTGCAATGAATCCAACTGACATGAAATGTAAGAAACTCGACATCGGAAATTGTACTAACGAAAGCGAATGTCAAGTTTTACCGGCGACGTACGACGGGAACAGATGTTTCCCTGCGTCGGCTACTTTTGCAGCGAACGCTCCCAACGATACCCCTCTCGCAACTGTGCTCGAAACAAATCTATATTGCACTGGTATCGATGTCGAAGCGAGTTGCACGGGCGAATCGAAGTGCGAATATACTAATGGCGACTGCGAATCGGATGGCGACAAGCTCTTCGCTTCGCTCTCGTGTTCGGCGCCTTCACTATCTGGAACTTCGCTTTCTTCTGGAACTCAAGGTGGTGCCAATGCTTCTGGTTTAAAAACACTCGCTCTCGTGATTGTGTTCATGACCAACGTCTTCATTGCGTAAAAAAGAATGAAGTGTTGTTCTTTTATTTATTTTAAGAAGTCATCGATGATCATTTTGTATGTAATTACTGGTAAGCGCGCGCAAATGTTGTTGATTTTGCCCTGTACCATACTGATAATCTGCTGCTATAAATATATTATTACGTGCGCATTAAAATACGACTAGTATATACTATTAACTATATTATTTTGCTACATCAAAACCTGGCATTTCGACCTCTGCGAGTTCGATTTCCATTCTGCCAAATTTGGCTTCGGCCATGTCGTCGCGCGACCCTCGCATATTAAACAAACTTGAAGCACGAGTGATCGGTACTACACGTCTTCTTAAGATGTTTTTCCCAGGGCGAGAAAATCTGAGACGCCGCTTTATTATCACCATCCTTAACACGATCATCGACTAAATCAACCCTACCTAACTTTGCCTCGTCCTCATCGTCTTTCTTTCTAAACGCACCAAAACCTGATTGTCCATCGACTTGTAACGATTCTCCAAAAATTTTTGTCTCCTGCGCGCAGAGCTTTGGATCTTTTCCAGCTTGTCGTCTTTTATCGCTCTCGCCGTTTTGCAGCAACGCGCACAATGCGTATTTCGAGTCTTCCGTTTGCTGCCGAATTGCTTTTTGAAACAACATCGGCCACGACTTTGGGTCTTCGTATCTCCATTTGTGCATTTTTTCCCACTCGTCGTCGTTATCGGAGATTTGGCGTAGTTTTTTTGCTAAAGCTTCGGGCGTCTCGTAGTCGCGTAAATCGATCCAACTATCTCTCCCAGGTAACAACTCGTTAACGCCTTCCCATCCAATATAGATTGGAATCGAACCTCTGCTTAAGGCGTAATAAATTTTCTCCGTCACGTATTCTGGACACGAGACGCCCAAGTTCTCGACGGCGAAATAGAACATGAAATTTGACAACGGTTCTTGAAACGAAGTTTGTCTTTCCCTAGGCAAATCCATGACTGATTCGGGGAACGAATTTGAGACGACATTTTTCGCACAATTCCCTACGGAAAACACTGGATAATGCTCAGAAATCTTCCTCAAAGTATTCGCGCGATTGCTCATACAATCTCTCGCGAGCCAAGCGACGCCGGGATTCCGATCTTTCCTCGGAATCGTATACAACGGGAAATCCTTCTTCATCTCAAACACTGGCACTGCAAACGGAAACCATAACCCACTCGTCTTTTCGTAATTCGCGATGTAATCGAACGAACCCCTAAACTCGCGATCGTTCATCTCCGGTGAATACCCCGAAGGACTTTCGTGCGTGAAAAAGATATCAACCTGCCCCGCCCTGGTCTTCTTCCTACTCTCCGGCACGTGTTGATTCCTAAACATTCTAACGTCGCACGAAGGATCATCAATGTTCGCCGAAACCTTCACATCTTTCACGCACATCCCGGGTTTTTTCAAACCTTCGTTTATGAAATTATACGCCCCGAAGAAGTTGAACCTTTGGCCTTCGTGGAAACAGACGACGAACTCTTTCGACCCGACCGAAGATCGATGTTTCCACTCCTCCCTCTTGCGCTCTGGTTCATAATCCAAATTGTTCGACTCCATGTGTTCTTTCCAGTTTATTTCTTCCAAAGGGTCGGTCCTCACCGATCTCTCGGTTTCAGTGTCGCTCGTTTCCCTGCTGGCTCGGGCGACGTACATCTTCGCCCTGCTCACTTTCACTAGGCCTTTCGCCCACTCAGGCCAAGCTACGGATAACTCGCTCTGCTCTACCACTTTCTTCAGACCACTAGTACTGTAATTATCATATTCATCGATAGTAGACCTGTAGCCTTCGCGATAGCTCACGACGCTCAAATAACCAACCGCTGCGAGAGCGATGATTACCATCACGTGTTTATTAGTACTCGCGAAATCGTAATATCTGGCTCGTAGTTCCTGTTTTTTGGATGTTGGTTTTTGTGACATTGTTGGCGATGATGTGGCCGAGGAGTAGCGTGGGTTATTTATTTCAAATCGCTCGTAATGCAGGTCGTTCGTGCCAACAAATGCGCTCATTTTCGTTCTCTTAGTTATTTCTTTATCTCGTTCTCTCTCTCTGTGTGCCTCTTCTGCGAAAGCAGAAGAGAGAGGTTAATTAAACGCGTTTAAAGAACGAATTTGGGCGAGAGAGGAATGAAGAATGGGCCGCGTGGAGAAATTGGGCTCTGTGTGGTTTAGGGTTTCGTAATGTAAGGAAATGTAATTAATTGTATGTAAAAGTATTTTAATACCTAAACCACCTAAACCCTATGACGATGGTCGTCCCTGCAATCCCAATAAGAGGTGGGGCATTTGAAGGTGAAGTAACGAGGTCGTTGCATACGAGTGATACTCTGTTGCAATTTTGGAAATATCTTTTGAAACGTGCATTCGTTCTCCAGGAAGAAGCACGCGCACATTTATCTTACTTGCAGGAAAATGGTTGTTGGGACTTCGACGCCAACACCATTTAATGGAGTTTTCGGAGAAGCATTGTTTTGTTGGACCGGCGTGGACGTTAACATTCACGGCCAAGAATTACATAGACCGGTTCCGTCAACGAAACCGAAGGTTTTGCTTGTACGAGTAACGTACGCAACGAAACCGGTCTATGTAGTTCTTGGCCGTGAATGTTAATATCCACGCCGGTCCAACAAAAAATGCTTCTCCGATCACTCCATTTAAAATGGTGTTGGCGTCGAAGTCCCAACAACCATTTTCCTGCAAGTAAGATAAATGTGCGTGTGCTTCTTCTACAAAATCTGTTCTCTCGCATTTCCAAAATTGTAAAGTATCACTCGTACGCAACGACCTCGTTACGTCACCTTCAAATGTATATGTAATATTATTTCTGAACCCGCGGCTCTGCATTAACGTATCTTCGCCGTCGACGAAAAGCGGTACTGCGTACTGTAGCACTTACTTACTGTAAGTACGCCTACGCTCGTCTGCTTTCGCCGTATTTCTTAAACTTGTTCCTAAAACTGCGCTTGCGCGAAAACGTGTCCTCGACGCTTTGACCTTCGCGATCTGCTTTGCGAATCGCGTTTGCGAGATCTAAATCTCCCGGTAACAAAATGTTCGTCGCTCGACCGAGTTTTCCAGCTCGAGCAGTTCGTCCGACGCGATGGAGGTACTCGGTTGCGTTTTGTGCGAACTCGGCTTGAATGACGTGTTTCACGTTTGGGATATCGACGCCACGAGCGACGGCGTCGGTGGCGACTAAGACGTCCACGACTTCATCATTTTTGTCGTCGACGTCGTCGTCGCCTTGCAACGCAAAACGCTTCAAACGGATTTCTCGCTCTGCTGGTTCGACTTCGCTATGAAACGAGCATACTTTTGCGCCTAAATTTCTCAATTCTTTCGTAATAGCATCGCACGCCGTTCCAGAGTTTACAAAAACGAGCGTCTTTTGAACCTTTGAAGTTTCCGAATCCATTTGTAGAGCATCAAAAAGTGCTTTAGCTCTCGATTCAATCGAGACTTCCATCCATTCTTGCGTGAGTTCGGCTCTCGGTTTATGTAAACTCGCACTCTTCGTCCAAACTGCATCGGGGAAACCGAATTTAAGCACCGCCCCAGGTGTTCGTTTACCGGTTGACATTACAGTCGCGGCTGCGAAAACATACTGTCTACGAAAATCGCGATTCGTACCTTTACCGACTTTTCCTTTACCGCCAAGTCGAGCTTTTGGTTTCTTCTTTTTCTTTTTTATACTACTACTACTAATACTGGTGTTATTATTATCATTATTATCGTTATTATCTTCATCAAAGTCGTCATTGTCGTTTTCATCATCATCATCATCATCATCACTTTCATCATTCTCAAAATCGTGATCTTTTCTCCAATTTTGTTCCATAGCGGCTTCGCTTCGATCTAAATCTCTGTTCCACTCTATCTCTTCTTGTTCTTGTTCTTTTCTTGTTACTACTTTTTTATTATTAGCATCATTATTGCGTCGTTCGTTGTTTTCATCGCTATCTATGGCATCGTCGTCGTCGTACAAGGCGTAAAATCCTTTTTGCGCGGCTAACTTTTCTTCGCGAAACAAAACGTCGAAACAGTTGCGGACTTTTCTCTGATATCCGCCTCCTAACAACATATCGGCTTCGTCTAAAACGACCGTTCTTATATTCTTCACGTACGGCGTAAACGACCCTGATCGCCAGCTTCCTTCGCGCCAATTTAAAACGTCCTGTTCGGCGCGAGCTGGTGTACAGACGATGATATCGGGAAACGAACTCGGTAACCCGCGATCGGGCGTCAACGCGACCGTTTTCACTAACGGTTTATTTATGTTCGAATCACCATCACTATTTGTACCATAAGTAAGCGCATCAATAGCAGCTTTCACTTGATCACACAACGTCGCGTTTGGACACAAAATCAACGCCGAAACTTCCTCCCTACGATTTTTAAGCTCTTCTTTTCGTTTCAAGATATCAGACACGATTGGAATCGCGTAACAGTACGTCTTCCCAGATCCAGTCTCTGCGGCTACGATGACGTCTACATTTCTTGAAATTAATGGAATTGCGTCTGTTTGACACCCAGTCGGTTTTATAATGTTCCTTCGTTTTAAGGCGTTTATAACTAACGGATGTAAATCAGCCTCGACCTATATATAACAAAAGAGAGAAATTGTCCATCGTTATTATTTTAACGATTGCAAGAGAACGAACGAGCTCGAGAGCAATTATATCTACCATCGATGATAATAACAACAACAACGATCGACAACCAAAACAATCGTCGCAATCACAAACACGAAAGAAGAACAACGAAAGAAAAACGCTTACGTAAACGTAAACGAAAAAAATGGAACGCCTCACGTATATTTTTTGCTTCATCTCGCGCGCTAGAGCAGTCTGTTACCTCTGCGTCTGTTACGCGCGCGATCGAGAAGATAACGCAGTAAATGCCATCATCGGCGCTCCATCATCAATCGCTATTCCTTACACGAAAGTTCCTTTAAAACTAAACTAAACGCGCGCGCACAAAATCAAATAGCGCACAAAACGACGACGCCGCTTATCGATTTAAACGCTCTCCGAATAAGCACGGACAACGTAGCTCGTGAAAAAAAAGACCAACGCAAGAACACTGCGTACCGCTAACTCCTCGAAACCAATCATCGACGTCCCATCATCATCATCATCATCATCACCACTACTCGTCGTCGTCGTTAACCCGTTCTCATTAGCACGAGCGTTAGCACTAGAGGACATCATCATCACGACCTTGTTATTATTATTACCATTTCTACGACTATTACTGTTCACGAAAATGCGACGATGATCACGATCGCTCGCGCAATCGATCGATCTTCTCATCGTTTGTTTCATCGCGCGCCTTATCGTAATACTCTCCGAAGCTTTCTTCCATTCGTTTTCGTGACCGTCGGAATAATTCGCCGCCTTAAAAGTTGTATTCGCTTTGTTCTTCTGCGTTTTTGCGCGAGTACTGGCTACGTGAGCGATTGACAGAACTTTGTTTGTGTTTGAGAGCATGGTCGTTAAATATCTCTTCGTCTGCAAAAGTGATGCTTTATTGATGAGCATGTTCTGTGACGACTAACGCGACTGTTTAGAACTCGTTTTGGGAAATGAGATGTTTTAAAAAGGGGGGCGGTTTTACAATTATTTAGGGTTTCAGACTATATATATTAAAGTACTTTAGAAATATGCGTAATTAAAAAAAATACTATAATAGCTCTCTCTCTCTCTCTCTTTGTGTGTAAGAGCGAGAACGAGATCGCGCCTGTGTTCCAGATGCGTATTTCGTAGATGACTACGTTGGTACACATACAAGGGAGAGTGAGAAGTGCACTTTTGTGTGCAAAAACGGTTTAGGGTTTCAGTGTAAAATTTTTCCTTCCAAAAGGTAAATTTAACATATTTCTGCTTTAAAATCGACTGCGACGACTTCACAGAGTTTAAAAGCTCTCTCTCTCTCTCTCTCTCTGAAGGAAGGAAAGAGAGCGCGCGCTCAGTCTTTTCCCTCGAGGCGCTGTTCTTTTTCGTTTCGGGCGAGATCAGTCGTACTCTTAATCGTCCGCGCATCATTCGTTTTTGAAAACCGAATTTGAAAACAATCAAGAGCCGCGGAAAGAAAACAGAAGAAGAAGAAGAAGAAGAAAACAGAAGAAATAGTTCCGAAACATGCAGAAGAAGAAGAAGAAGAACGAAGAAGAAGAAGAAGAAGAAGAAGATCTAGAGTCGAAGTTCGAGCTCGCGAACAGAGTGCCCGCGTTACTCTACACCGTAGCGTACTTACTGTTCTCCACGATCACGGTCGTCTCTAATAAGCACTTGATCAAGGACGCAAAGTTCGGGAACCCGATCTTCGTCAGTTCCTGCGGCACTTTGTTCGCGTTCTTGTTCAGTTTGGCGATAGTTTCATTGAAAGTAGTCAGGATAACCGAGCCTAGGATGCAGATGGAGGAATGGGTCAGGGTATGCGTACCGGTCGGGCTGTTTTCGGCGATTACGTTGGCGTGTGCGAACATCGTGTACGTCTATTTATCACTATCGTTCGTGCAGATGTTGAAGGCGTTCGTGCCGGTCGTGACGTACGCGACGCACGTGATAGTAGGGACGGATAAGTATAACCCGGACTTTTTGTTTTCGTTGATCCTGATGGTACTCGGAGGCGTGATGTGCATGAATGTTAGTGGGAGAGCGACGGTTGTCGGTGTATGCGTGATGTTCGGATCGCATTTCGCGGAAGCGATTAGGACCGTCGGAGCGCAATGGTTATTAGTGAACAGGAAGTTCGGCGTCATCGAATCCATGTACTACTTCGCCCCGGCGACTGTCGTGTTTTTCATTCCTTTAGTATATTATTTTGAACACGAGACTTTGTTCGCGCCCGGTATATCCGACATCGCTCGCGAATATTGGTACCTATTCGTCATATCGTCCTCGTGGGGCTGTCTAGTTAACGCTTCGGGTTTAGGCGTCGTGAAGAACATCGGCGCAGTATGGTTCAAGGGCATAAACAACATCAAAAACATCTTATTATTGTTCTTCGGTATCTTAGTCTACGCCGATGTCGTCACTCTATTACAAGCAAGCGGGTATGCGTTATCCTTAATCGGTTTCGGTCGCTATACGTACGTCAAGAACCAAAAAATGCTCGACAGTACTGCGAAGACGCACGCGAAGACGAATACTACGGCAGACGAAGAAAACGGATCATTAAGCGAAACCTACCCTCTCCTCAACAACAACAACAACGAACATCAACAACGAAAATAATAACAATAAACCGTAGAAGAAGAAGATTGCAGAGCACATAGAATAGTCAAGAACACGATAGCATTAGCACAAAGTAGTTTCATATATTGCAAAAGAAACCGCGGCACGAAGCGCTTCACGCAAAATCGAGCGCGCGATCAAACCCGAGCTCATTCAATCACAAACACTCACACTTACACACACACACAAACAAACAACTCTCTCTCCCTCTCTCTCTCTGTCGTGTTAGTTTTCCTTCGTTCTCTTCTTCGATTACGATCTTCTCTGCGAGTTTTGAAAATTTTCTCGCCTTGTGCCTCATCACAGACTCAAAAACAAAATCTCTCTCTACAGACTCTCTTTCAAAATCTGTCACAAATCTCCACGCGTGAACAAATTAATCAATTAAAATCAACTATAATTCAATCAAAATCAATTCAAGCGCGCGCTCTTGAAAACGATTAAATACATCATCAACAGTAACTCGTGCTGCTGACTGCTGCTACGACTGCTCGTTCTTTTAAGGAGAGAGAGAAAAATGTACGCAAACAGATTCGAGCCTTTAAGGGACCAGGAGGAGGAGGAGGAACAGGGTGCCCA
>Ga0114998_10003562_pt1 | contig 11530 bp, 4 predicted proteins | sample ArcticOcean_MG_C_5_FD_87044 | JGI IMG/M metagenome (GOLD analysis project Ga0114998, IMG submission 87044) | Marine microbial communities from western Arctic Ocean - ArcticOcean_MG_CB4_138 | ecosystem: Environmental > Aquatic > Marine > Oceanic | place: Arctic Ocean: Canada Basin | collected...
AAGCGGACGTCCTAAGCAGAGAACTTAAACTCGTTAAAATGATCATTAACAAAATGATTAACAACGAGCAAACTTTAATTGTCATCCAGGAAGCTCCAGAGCCCGAAGAAGACGTACCGATGTCACCCGCCGCTACGACTACGACTACGGCTCCGGCGGATACTACCTCGGACGCGGCTGACTTCGACGACGACGCCGACTTCGCGCTCGCTACCCTTAACAACGCAGACGAACAAAGAAGACCACGAAATCGTAAAAAGGCTGACCCAATGAGCAGAATCCTCGGTCTCAATCCGAACTTTGCCACTGAATAGTTTTAAGGTCGCGATAGTACTACATACGTGTCTTACTCTACTCTACGCGTGATTTTTTTACTTTTCATTGACGAAACATTTTCAAAACCGCCTTCAGAACAAAATCGCTCTTTCGCTTACTAAAAATGGAAACTTTTCATAGCGATTCTGAACAACGCAATCGCGCAAACGAAAGCAGAGCTTTAAACGAACAATCTCAGGAAGAACCTGACGACCGAGCGATAAAGTACGCGTGCTCGCTCGAAGTCGATCGCGCGATCCTATTAGAGCACGTCTTAAACTTCAATTGGGAGAAGTTCGAGCTGAAAAAGGGATGTGAAACCTCGCGCGATATCGATTTCGCGCGAGTGAACGTACCGAAGATGATTAACGATTTAGAGCAAGGAAGAAGGCATGATTTGAGTCTGTGCGTGAGCTCGTTTCATCCGAACGTAACACCGATGAAGAAGAAGAAGCGAACGATTGTCGAGGAGAAGATTGAGAATTTCGATGGATTTGGAGGGGAAGGAGATATCGAAGGATTCGAGGCGAATGGGGAAGGAACGAGGAGCACGAGTGAACCATTGCGGCCAGGGAAATCGAGTAGTAGTAGAAGTAGCGGTAATAATAGTAATGGTGCGATTGGTGGTACTTTTATGAGTAGTAGGAGTCAGTTTGGGTTCGATGGTAACGAGCAGACGCCGAGGCGAGGAGTAGTAGACGAAGCGGGAAGGCGCGAGAGCGTAGATTTACAAAGTTTAAGGAAATCTATTGCTGAGCACGCTGTGTGCGAGGGAGAAGAAGATGTGAGGAAATTAGATGAGTCGCCTTTAGTGAAATCTATGAAGAATATATCTATGAGATCTAAAGAAAACGAAGATGAACGACGAGTAGAGCTTGAGAGGAATAACGACGATGCGGTGGACGATATATCTGGAATTGATAATAAGTTTCGCATTATGGAGTTATTATTGAATTTGGCGCTTGATGATATAGTTTCACCGACGTTTTCGGCGTTTTCAGAGTCCGATTTTGCCGAGCTCGCGTTGGAAGTTTGGCTTTGCCGGACGCCGACGTGGTCCGAAGACGCCATTTCAGAGGTTATTAAAGTTTTAGATATTGACGAGAATGTTGGGAAAACGATCGCGAACATTGCAAGTAAGTGTCAAGGCTATGCATTAATGGAGCCCGAGCAATCGGCTAGAACGCACTTAATGTCCATGAGTTTAGGCAATGTCCATAGAGCGACGGACATTTTTTGTCCCGAGATTGATTTCTTCATCTCGCGCTCGATTGCTATATGCGAAGTCCTTCGAGTAGCACAAAAGGTTGAAGATGAAAATGCAATGAATTGTGAAAAAAATCCATTCTTAATTAGAACAGCAGTAGAATTAAACGGAACCGTCAAAAAAGAAGAAGAAGAAGAGTTTCGTAGTAGTAGTAGTAGTAGTATTCCTCAAAATGGAGGAGTCGAAAAACCTTTACCTTCGTTAATGCTTAAAGAGCTTACAAGATTCATTTCAGAATCGAGAGACGGTGTCAAAGCGTTCTTTACTTCGCAAGAGGACTGTGATCAAATACTGGAAGCTATTGAACATGCGCTCGATAACGTCGACAATGAATCACACGGTGCAAAGATTTCATCCGCGCATCCAGCTTCAGTTGCCGCGCGCGCTTATTACCAACTCTTCAAAACAGCACTTGATGCAGTGGAGGAGCGTTCTTTAGCTTTCGATTGCGAAGATACGTTGAATTTGTTAAAAAATACAGTTCGTTTCGGTTTGGGCCCGTCTATAACCGAAGCCGCGCATGCTGCTTTGTTAACTCTGTTCTTAACAAAAGTTGCCACGGCGGCAAACTACGACGAAGATTTAGAATCACTAGATGTCGACGAAGAGTTTGAAAAGCGCGCATCAATTTTAGCACGAGGAGGCTCAGAGCTCGAGCGTACGCTGTTTTGTAGAACGGATGATTCTGATTATGTCGCCGTGTTTAAAAATGATCCCATAGCTAAGCCTACATTGGAAAAATTATTGAGATGGTGCGAAGCCGCGATGAGCGATTACACCTTTGATGTTTCTCCTCCCGCGGATTTCAAAGAAAATGAGCACCCGATGCATACTTACGACACAGAGGCGTTCGCTGCGATATTGCGCATATTTAGATATGTAACTATAGCGCTAGGACATACAGAGGATGACTTCGAGCAAGCCGTAATGAGAGCGAGTACGTCTAGCGCAAAGAAATGCTACGAACGCATTCGCTTAAAGGCTATGGAAGATGAAATTTCAAGCGAAAATGCAAACGATAACTTGGCTCATAATCCTGCTGCTGCTGCTGCGAGGGTTCTCGAGGTTGTCGCTTCGGAAGTCTCTCGTGTTGCTGATGAATACGCTGCGCATATCGCGCCGCGAATTAAATCATGTTTTTTCCCTTCTGAATACGAATCGTTCGCCGCCAAGTCAGAGATACAAAAGAGGCAGGAAAGGACAGATGTTGTCTTCCCTCGCGAGCTAGCAACGTTGTTTGTTGACGAACTTACGTGGTGGCTAGAATCAGATCCGCCGTTGACAACGGTGAGTTTGCGAGCGTTGTGGGCGAGTGGCGATGCGCAAGCTGCTTTAACCGTATGCTGCGATGTAGACGCATTGAAGAGACACCAATATGATGCGTCTTCTTCCGCCGTTGCAATCGTTCGAGCGACAAATGCAGATGATGATAGAAATAAAAATTTTGAGCGAGATTTATTTCCTCAACTTAACGTGAAAGAAAAAGCTGCTCCGCTCATTTTTAAATGGATTGGAATCAAGATTGACGATGCGAATATTTTTGCCGAACGAGCGGCGCAGTCCGAAAAATGGACTAGCGATCGAAGAAACGCAAACCAGCCAGCACCTAGCGCAGTAGAATTACTTAGATTAGCAAATGAAACTCTGGAAGGATTTTGGGGCTTAGGCATCCCGTGTTCAATAGCCGCGATTCGCGCTTTGACCGAAGGCATTGATAGCGCATTTCAAAGATACGCCGCCGAACTCATGAAAAATGTAGATTTGAATGCGGATGATTTGCCTATAAAGCCACGTTTGACTCGGTATAAAAAAGATATCGTAGACAAGATGCAAGTGGATGCTTTAGATAATATAAAGAGACGGAAATGGGTACCGGAAAACGCGCAATCGTTGGATGCAAAATCACATTCTTACTGTGCGAAGTTGGCTGCTTTAGATTTCATTTTAGACGAACTTGAGAATGGTTCAATCGAACGTGATCTTCCAAATAGATGGATTCGCATGCAGCGTGATTGCGTTGCACTGACCAGTGGGTTCGATAACGCGATAGAAAATAGTGCGGCTGGAAACCAAGAGCAAGATGATTTTGAGGCTTCTAAATGGCTCGAAGATGTCTTTGCTTCTGCGCGTCAAACGCTCAGCTCGACAATTGAATCTTTTTCGAATCTGCTCGCCGCACGCATCGTATTCACGAACATGAAGGAAATCTTTCACGACGGAGCTTATGTTACAAAAGATAAAAGTTTCTCGCGTTTAACGGTCTACGTCGTTCCAGCTTTGGATGATTACATGGGATCGATTGTGTTTTCAATTGGCCCAAAAGCAGCGGCACGACTTTTAGAGATTGTAGCCTCGGCTATGTTGCGCAAATTTTGTGATATGTTTGTCAGAATTACTTTAGACGGTGGTCCTGGAAGAGCGTTTGATGTGTCGGACGCGCGAGCGTTTGTCCTAAGCGATTTGGCGAATATACGCGCAACTTTTGAGGCAAACGGGGATGGTTTAAAAGAAGACGACGTTCAAGCGATGATGAAAGAATCCGAGCTTATAGCAGCAACGATGGCATCGGAAACTGAACCGTTAATTAAAGCCATTCAAAATAACGAAGGAGCTAATTCGACGCAACAAGAAATTATGTTTCGTACGTTGTGCCATCGTGCCGAGCATTCTGCTTCAAAGTTTCTGAAAACGAGTGCCAGGTTACCGAAGAAGTAAATAGTATTCTTGCAGCGATTATATTACTATTGGTAATTAATCACAAAACGAGATTTGAAATATAAAAATTAATCTACTATTTTTTTTATTGACCCATGCTATATAAAACTTTTTTTAACGCCCTGCAACCATCGTCGGCGCTTTGCCTTCTACTTCGATTGGCTTACTAAGCGCTTGGAAGCAGTTCAAAATCGGTTTCTCGCCTTTTGAAATGTCTGCTTGGTTCCACCAATCTTTGTACGCACACATGTTACCGGCAGTAAAGGCATCGACCATATCGGCTCCGTACGTTGCGATGAAGTTATGCGCCTTTTTTATGAAACTTTGCGTGATTACGTACGATTGTAAGCCAGATAGCGCGCTCGCTCTCGTGTTCATTTTGTAAATATCAATCTTTGCATACGCCCCATTCGGTCCCCTAACGCCAACTGACTTGAAGTGCGGACCTTCAAACCCTGGTTCGCGCATAAAGTTTTGCAAGAATAAAACATCCGCCTCTTTTGGCATGTTCTCCGTAAGTGTTTGTACGGCCCAAAACGGAACGTTTGTCATTTTATTCCCATCGGATTCCATAATCCACGCAATAGGCCACCCTTGGTCTTTCACCCATTGCCACTGATATAAGTGCGCATACAAGCACCCGACGTGATGCGATAATCCTTTATCGATTGAAAACTGATCGAGCGATCCGTCCGCTTTCCTCGTATCGATTTGTTTCAACAATCCCATCAATTGATGAAAATCCTTCACATCGCTCGCGAAAACAGTCCCATCATTAACCTTCTTATGAAACAATTTCCTTATATCCTTAATCGCATACTCTGCATTCGCGATATCTTTCGGCCACTTCCTCGCGTCGATGCCTTGCGATACCGAAACGGTCTCGGCCAAATCCTCGTAATTCACTCTGGTCTCGCCCGCGAGTGTCTCAATCGTCCTCCTAACTTTCCATAAATCCTCATCGTTATTCCTTAACGCAATGAACACGACTGGGATATCTAACACTGGTTCATATGCAGCGTTCAACGGTTTATAGTTCCCGAAATTCACGTGCGGTCCTTTTTCAGAAGAACTCGCTTTCGTTGCCCCTAAAGTCGCGATTGGATGTGGCCTTAAATCTGAGTGTAACAAGTTCTCGTGTTCATGCATAACGTCGGCTCTGTTGAAGACATCGAAGGAGTTCTCAATCGCGCGCTCGATTTTCTTCAAACCACCGAAGTTATCATCATCATTATTCTTATTATTATTACTTTGATCTCTCATCGACCCGAGTTTATTATCAGTAGTAGTACTGATACGAACAGGGAAAACGGAAGATTTTGAAGTGATTGCGAAGACCCCTAAAGTGGCCGCGATGAACAAAGCCGACGATGCGAAAACGAATTTCGTGTACGTCGAAGACGTCGATGGTTGCTGCGTTTGTTGTATCAAGTTGTCTCGTTCGTTTTGATTTCCTAACAGACCGTTCATTGTTTTTGTTATTCTATGTTTCCTTTTATGAGCCGATGTTGTGCCGCGGGCTGAAAGCTGCAGTGAAGATGAAGAAAAATAGTAGTGAAGAAAAATCTAAAAATATATACGCGCGCGCGCGCATGGCCAGCAGCTAACGAAAATGAGATGTGTTATTAGTACTGGATTAAACATCTAGAAATACGCGTGCGCGCGTGTGCGTTTGAAATTCTTTTTTGTTTTAACGTGTTCTGTCTTAAATAATATTATAACAACGCGCGTATCGCCGTAAGATATGCATACACGCTACGCTCTCTCTTTATTAGTGATGGTGGTGACTTTTTGAAGAAGATGAAGACTTCTTTTCGTCGTCATCATCTTCCTTCGATGACGACGATTTTTTCTTCGAAGTAGTACTAGTATGTTCTGGTACGATTTCGTTATCGTCGTCATCTTTTTCGATTTCGCCGAGCTGCGACGCGGGCATTTTCTTCCTCGGCGTTAAAGTTCCCAAATCATCGACGGTCATCCCGGAGTCTTTCGGTTTCGTCCACCCTTGACCTGGAACTTGCTTAAATTTGTTCTTCCACCACGATTCTTTCATTGGAATATAATTCGCTGAATAATCACCATTCGTGAATACGACGTGTTCTGTGGCCCAGGACATTCTATAGTTATCAGTCGTCGTCCTGCCCATCGGAGCCGTGTTAATGTTTCCGTTTTCATCCAACGTCACAATCTTCCCTTTAACTCTTTTCGTGGATTGCATGCCACCACCGTTTTTTGATTTCTCTTCCTCGACGTCGACGTGTTCTGGTAATTTCGATCCATCCGGTACATCGAAATCCAAATCTTCTTCTTTGTTTTTATGTTTATTATGACTACTACTCTTCTTCGACGTCGATTTACCGAGTTCGGGCATATCAATGGCCATCCCTAACGCAGCTGACGCGCTCATCATAGCTCGCACTTTCGGGTGATTCACGACCCAATTCGTTTGTTCTTGCGGTGCCTTACTCGTATCCACGAGCCCATTCATCCACTCTTCGCTATCGAATTTCTGATTATTAAACAAAACCTCGTTCGTCTTTTGATTCCCACGCGCAGAATCGTAAGAGACATTTGAACCACTCGTTTTCGATAACGAAGAAGAGGTCACGGCGAACACTGCCAAAGACAAAGCGCAGCCGACTGCGAACGACGACGCCTTCGTCTGTTGTGTTTGCGATCGCGAAGACGTCGATGGTGTTTCATTTATCTGCGAATTCATTTTTCGCGAAATAGCCGCGTCCTCCAGGATCTCTTCGTAAGACGACGAATGAAACATGTTTATGATATCGCGTATTAATGATATAAAACCGGGAAAAAAAGAGAGAGATTAATGAATATTGTATGTATGTGTACGTATCAGAGCTCTTTGCGCGCGCGTGTTTGTTTAGATTTCTTAGATTACGATCGAACAAGTCGTTTTATTATTATTATTGTGAAGTGAAAACTTTTTGAAGTGTTGATGAGTTAACGAGAGGAAAAGCTGTATGTGCGAAGCATGATGAAAGCATAAAGACGCGTGAAAATGTACTTTGACTTTAATAATAATAATACAAAAGAGACTAGTATATACTGGTGTATATATATATTTATTTATTTAGTAAACGCCAGAAGCTTTACCGATTTGTGCCTCGCTCTCCATTCTGATCGAACGTTCTTTATAGTACTCGGCGTCGGCGAGAGCTTTGTAGCAGTTCAAAATCGTTGGCGTAGGATTTTGCGGGTCAAACGCGTGCGTGAATTCACCCATGTCATACATAGTCCACGCGAGATCTTTCGCTTGATCGTCGTTGTATGAATGCGTGCAGAGCTGGTTGAGGATGTATCCGTCGATCATATCAGCGCCGTGTAACGCGAGAAAGTGTTGGATTTTCTCGACAAACGTATTCGTGGCAATGTACGACGCTAAGCCAGCGTATCCTTGCTTAGGATGGTAGTTCAACTTATCGAACGAATACGTCTTATGCTCGCCAGTGGTTTGGTTTACCTTAACCTCAACGTTTCGTCTCTCAACTCCAGCCGGTTCGTATGGATATAACTGTAAAGTCACAAAATCGGCGTCGCCCGGGAGTTGACTCGCAATACCAGGAATCGATTCGAGCGGTACGCGCGTTAAACCTAAGCCATCTGATTCTAAAATCAAGGCTTTCTTCAAGCCTTGATCTTTAATCTTTTGCCATTGATACATGTGCGCGTATAAACATCCGTAGTGATGCGATAAACCTTGCTCGGAAACGCGGAAATAGCCGTTTTGGTCTCGTTTTTCAACTTCTCCAATCCATGGTTTACCTACAACTGATTTAGACTCTGGAGGTAGATCGGCGTATAACTGATCGTTTTGATGAATGCTCCAAAACAATTTCGCAAAACCAATTGCGTATTCTGCTTCTTGCAAACTACCTTGCGGCCATTGTTTCGGGTCAACTCCGGGAGACTTCTCGGCGTGGATCAATGGAATTTCACGCAGGCGTTCGGAGGTCTTCTCCCACATGCTCTTATCCATGTCTTGTACTTCTTGAACATCGAGTCGTTTATCGAGCGTGATTACGAAAGCGTGAATATCTTGCGGTTCTGGAATTGGCTTTTGCTTTTGCGCGTCCGATTGAGGATAAACAAAGAGCGTCTTTCCGTTATTCCAAGCTTCGTGTGCGAGCGGCTGCAAATATTCTCTGCCGTCGCCATCGATCAACTTGACGTTATCGTCCAAAATCTTTGGAATTTCGCTTTCTTGTTCACCAACATTAGCTTGTTGTTGTTGTTGTTCTTGCTTCTTTTGCTCCTCTTCACGCTGCTTCAGTTGTTGCTTCTGTTGCTCTTCTTCTTCTTGTTGTTTCCTCTGCTGCTCTTCGTCTTCTTGCTTCTTTTGCTCTTCTTCTTCTTGTTGTTGCTTCTTCTTCTGCTCCTCTTCTTGTTGTTGCCGTTGTTGTTCTTGCGCCTTATTTTCTTCTTCGTGCGCCTCCTCTAAAATTGCTCGCGCTGCAACTTCGACGACATCTACGGTTTTTGGCATATCTATTTCATCTTCACTATGCTTTTCTTCGGCAGGTTGCTTTTCAAGTTGTTGCTTTTGTTGTTGTTGCTTTTGTTGTTGTTGCTGCTGCTGCTCTGGCTTTTGTTGTTGTTGCTGCTGCTCCGGCTTTTGTTGTTGTTGCTGTTGCTCCGGCTTTTGTTGCGCCTGTTGTTGTTGTTTAGAGTTTTGCTGCTGAGCAGCTGCTGGTTTCAGCGAAGAAGAATCCTTCTCATTTTCGTTGTTATTATCGTTCAACTTTTCAACGTCCTCGCCGAGTTTCGAAACCCACGCTCGCTTTGGAATTTGAATCTTCTTTTGCTTGTTGTCTTGCAACAATAAACCGGTTAAATCTTTCAAATTCGGAGTCGACGTCGTCGTCGTCGTCGAAGTAGTACCAGAAGCTGCTTTATTGTCCACTTGTGCATTATCATCGAGCTTTACTCCAGCTTTAATGAGCATTTGTCTCGCCGCAGCTAGAATTTCCGGCGTCGCATCTCCTACTGCTTGAGATGATGAATCTACCGCGCCTTTATTCGCGTCGCTTTGCAACAAAAGTTTCGCGAATTCAACAGCCTTTGGAGACGGTTTGTCATCAATTTTTGTGTTCTCTTCACTCGTAGAGACTACTTCTTCATCATCATCTTTTCCTGTTTCTTCTTCATGAATTTCTACTTTCGTTTCAGTCGTAATCGGCGCTTTTGTTAATAAAGGTTTTTTTAATTCCTCTTCGCTCTTTAAGAAATTCTGCGCCACTAAAAGTAAAGAATCTTCCGACGTCGGTTTAATCTTATCATCATCGTCGTTCTCTTTTTTCTTATCTTCACCCAAAAAAGCAGACGATGATGACGTAGTAACGGTAGCAGCAGACTTTGTTCTTCGTTGTTGTTGCAGTTGTTGTTCTTTTTGTTCTCTCTCCAAACGCTTCTTCTTCTCGGCTTGCTTCTCGGCTCGAACTAACGCGATCGTCGTCGCGGTCATCTCCTCAGCCTCTTGTTTCTCCTTTCCAGATAAAACCTTTTGCTCGCCATGTTTCTCTCTCAACAAAACAGTCGCAGCTTCTAACAATTTCGAGGACGGTTTCTCGACTTCGCCTAGTTCGGCCAAGAACTCTTTCGTTTCGCTCGAGCGTTGTTGTTCTTTGCTCTTTTGTTGCCAGCTGCGTCTCGGGATCATACCGAGACCGGCCGTTTCTCGTTCTCGTCCTTGAGAAGATGAACCAGTAGAACTAGTCATCTTTGACTCTTCGATATCGCTCTCCGACGGAATTCTCATATCGTACTTCTCCAACAGCGCGCTTTCCTCTTCGCGTAATAATCCTTTCCTTTCCTCGTCTAAGATCATCGCCTGTCCAGCCGCGCTTAATCCTAACCGCCGATGATTACTAACGAGATCGTTCTTATTTTCATGATTACCATTACTTTTGGCGATCGCCACACATCCAAGCGTAACCAACGTAGCCGCTATCTGCCAACGCTGCTGCCGCTGCTTGGTCGACCTCGTCTTCCTCAAAGCCGCGGCATCATCTTCATCTTCAACAACAGAGAGTAAGCACTCACGTTCTTCTTTCGCATGCTTAGTATACATCGAACGATGCGTATTCATGATAGTATCAAAAAGAGAGAGAGAGAGATTCGCTGCGTAAAGTACTGATAATTTTCGTGCGTCTGCGCTGTTGTCGTTGTCGTTGTTGTTGTTGTCGTCGTTGTTGTTGTTGTTTTCTTTTTTGGGGAGGAACTTTCGCTTAGGCTTTATCGTGCTACTGTTTAGGGTGTCAGTATTTAGGGTTTCTTTGTTAAAAAAATGAGTTTTGGAAAAGAATAAAGAAGAAGAAGAATTGATTTTAAAGCAGGAGTAATAGACGAAACAATAAACGCGAAATGGAACAATCTCCTTTGCTGTTATTAGAGAGACAAACATCATCTGCTTCTTCTTCGTCGTCGTCGTCGTCGAGGAAAACGAACGTATTGAAAGGAGTGTTAATCGGTGCAGCTCTGTGTTCGACGGCAGCTTTATGCACGATTTCGTCCAATAAAGGCCGCGCCTATGAACTCGGTGTATCGCGGCAACGACTGGAGGAGCGAGATCAATTTAATGCCGCCGATTTAGGAACAGAACTACCGAAGAGAACTTGGACGAAACCTTTAGTCGTTACGGCCGTGCAAGAAGCGGCAGCTACCGTTGTTGTAGGTGATCAACAACAACAACAACAACAACAACAAAAGGAACAAGAACAACGAAAGGATGGGGAAATTGATCAGCAACAAGGTAATCGACTAAAGCCGCGCGTGTGGCAAAAGTCTCCGAACGAACTTAAGAAGGAAGAAGAACATGAAAAAGAACAAAATCAATCGGTGTCACAGCAGCAGCAACAGCAATCATATGAGAAAAAATCCGATTCAGTGTTACCGAAACAAGAAAGAGAAGAAAAAGCGGAAGCGGATTCTACCGCGGCGAAACCGGAAGAACTGGCTAACGCTAACGCTAACGCTAATAAAGAAGAAGATCAACAACAAGAGCAGCAACAACAACCAGTTGCTCAATGGAGGGTGAACATGCAAAACATTGCAAAGAGTGCGAGCGATGCGTTGAAGCAAGAAGTTGTGATCATTGAGCCAGAAGACGTCGAAGAAGTTCTTCTCTTGGATACTACTCATACTACTGCTACTACTACTACTCCACAATCACAACCGCAACAACAACAACAACAACAACAACAACAACAACAA
>Ga0114998_10003567_pt1 | contig 11524 bp, 11 predicted proteins | sample ArcticOcean_MG_C_5_FD_87044 | JGI IMG/M metagenome (GOLD analysis project Ga0114998, IMG submission 87044) | Marine microbial communities from western Arctic Ocean - ArcticOcean_MG_CB4_138 | ecosystem: Environmental > Aquatic > Marine > Oceanic | place: Arctic Ocean: Canada Basin | collected...
GTTACCAAACCGACAAGTTCACTACTCAGGATCAGTTGAACTGGATTTCGCCGGTGGCGAATAAAAGTAAAACAGTTCAATGTCTGGTTCTGTCAGATTAAACTTAGTTGAATTAGGCAGGGCTAATTTATAGCATCTTTGGATGCAAAACACTCTCCATTTCGCTACTTTAAAACGAGCCCTGAAGCCATCCGACTTGCAATAATGCTGCGTGTTCGACTTCCATCACAACAGACGTACAAACGCAATCGTTACTAAAGACGACCTTAGGACTAAACCAAGCCATCAAAGGCCCAACCCATGATGATTCCTAACCACACACTCAGCATCACCTGTAAGTGTCAATCCCAGTGTAAATTGGGGCCAACGTCCCGGAGTAAAATAGGGCCATTGGGTCCAGTTTGGACAGCGCCTTAGCACACGTGCTCTCCAAATGGCTAACGGGTGCCAAGGCGCGTTTGCGGAAAGTGGGCCGTAGACCAAGTTCAGACAATGGCACGCACAGGCGTTACGCTCTTTTCACGGTTTACCAAAAAATAATCAGACGGCTTTCGTCGGATGAAATCATGTCTGGGACATCAGCCAGTTTCGCATCCTTTTTATCTTTTTCTGGTGTCGCCAATCCTCTGGACAGACGATGTAGTACGTGCCGCGTTCAGCAACGGTTTCGGTATACGGGGCCACTAACGCATTGCGCGAGATCATGGGGTTTGCCAAAGCAAGGCCCGCAATGGCAACGCCCAAACCATTGGCTGCTGCCTGCATTGAAAGATGCGTGGAATCCACGATGACCCTTAGGCGATTTGATGTGGAGGGGGCGTGCCCGGTCATTCTAAACCAGCTTCCCCAGTCATCGGTTAGCCTTGTGGACGACGCGATTAAGGGCAAGCTCTTCAAATCATCGGGCGATGTGAGCGGGCCGTGTTGGTTCAGAAATTCCGGACTGCACAGAGGTGTCAAGCGATCTTCAAGTAACGTTTCACAATGCAGGTCCGGCCATGGTGACGTACTATAACGGATTGCCATATCTGCGGATTCAAGTGAGAAATCAATGAATTCCGCGGTTAGGAATAGGCGCACTTCGATGTCTGGGTGCAGCTTGGAAAATTCCGGCAAACGGGGAAGAAACCAATTCACGGCGATGTTATGCAGCATGGTGATCATCAGCGGTCGGTTTGCATCCAACCGACGGGTGTCCGCCACGGCGCGCCGGATTTTTTCGAATGCATCGGATAACGGGAAGACCAGTTCTTCCCCCGCAGTTGTCAAAGCCAGCCGTCTCCCATTCAAAGTGAATAGTTTTATCCCGACGTCGGTTTCCAATTGGCGCAAGCGATGACTGATAGCAGAGGGCGTGACCGACAACTCGTCAGCAGCACCTGTCAGGCCTTTGTGGCGCACAACCGCTTCAAAAGCCCGGAGTGCGGCGAGGTTTGGAATCTTCTTGTTGTCCATTGCGCGCTCCAATAGTTGAATTTTTTTCAACTTTCATGGAGAATTTTTCGATTGTCAATCCGCACGACTGCCCGCTAGGCTGAAAGGCAGGTACTGAAAGCGATCCGGGATCTCAATTTTCGGATCGTACTAATGCGGTCAGAAGCGACAGGACAAACATGACATCTGCAACCATCGGAATTGGATCACTTGGAACGATCGGAAGCAGAGTTGCGCAGGCTATTGTTCAAGATCCAAACCTAGGGTCGTTGCAGGTAGTTAGTGCCCGGGATCATGAGCGGGCCGCCCAGAAATTGCGGGACTTGGGATCCGATGCGAAGGTCGTCGAGATGGCGGACTTGGCGATGGCAGACATCGTTATCGAATGTGCGCCGGCGCTGATATTTCGGGAAATCGCAATGCCTGTGATACAGCAGGGCAAAACTCTTATCCCGGCATCGGTGGCTGGATTGTTGGCAAATCCCGACATCATCGCTTGCGCACAGGAAACAGGCGCTCGCATCATTGTCCCGACTGGGGCGATTATGGGGCTGGATGCGGTTCGCGCAATGGCCAAAGGCCAAATCTCATCGGCCAAGATTACGACGCGCAAAGCCCCACGCAGCCTCGCTGGTGCGCCGTACTTTGATGGGCGGGATTTCGACCCTGATGCAATTACCGAACCCACAACCATATTCGCAGGCACCACGATTGAGGCCGCGAAAGCTTTTCCTGCCAACGTTAACGTCGCGGTAGCGCTTGCGCTGGCCGGGGCAGGGCCATCCAAAACAATGGTTGAAATCGTCGCGGATCCGGCGGCAAAGGTGAATACGCATCAGATTGAAGTACACGGGGACGTCGCGCGGTTGGTGATGTCGATCGATGTATTGCCAAGCCCGGAAAATCCAAAGTCATCAACTCTGACCCCGATGTCGATTGTGGCAGCGTTAGAAAGCCTAACGGCGCCCCTTCGGGTCGGAAGTTGAAGCTAACACGGTAAGTCGCCGACCGACCAATAAATAACAAAGGCGACAATCAGATAATCAACATGGAGGAAAAGATGGACAAAACCAACTCGACATCTCGTACGCATCGGTTTCTGAGGCAGGCGCTCTTGGCGTCAGTCTTTGGTGCCTTTGGCTTGGCATCGCCGATGGCTCAAGCAGAAACCCTTATGGTTGGCGTTCAGGGCTTGCCAGACAGTCTGGATACAGGCGTCAGCAGTTTCGCTGCCTTGAATATGGCGCTGCAAACGATGGACCCACTTGTCTTGCGCGACGATACTGGCAAAACCATTCCCGGACTCGCCGAAAGCTGGGAAGCGATTGATCCGCTGACGTGGCGGTTTGCTCTGCGCCAAGGCGTAACTTTCCATGATGGTGAGCCATTTACGGCAGAAGACGTGAAATTTACGTTGGATTATATCCTTGATCCAGCGACTGTCTATGGTTCCAAAAAACGCATCACTCAGATCGTAAGCACAACGGTCGTTGACGCCAACACTGTCGATATCAAAACTTCGAACCCCTTCCCGACACTTTTGATTGGCCTGTCTGATATTCCGATTGAGCCAAAGCACTACGTCGAAAGCGTCGGGCGCGATGGCATGGTAGCCAAACCGATGGGCACGGGACCTTTCGTGTTCAAGGAATGGCTGCCCGGCGATCATTACTCTCTCACGGCCAATGCCGATTACTGGCAAGGAGCACCAAAGGTTGATGGAGTTGAATTTCGCCAGATTCCAGAAGCCTCGACCCGCGCGGCGTCACTGATTGCTGGCGAGATGCAGATCATTGAAGAAATCCCGGTTGATATCGTCCCGCAGATTGATGCCTCCGAAGGCGTTGCAGCAAAAGGGGTGGAAACTACGGTCGGTTTGCTGCTTACGTTTGATACGCGGCAACCACCATTCGATGACGTCCGTGTGCGACGTGCATTGAATGAAGCCATCAACAAAAAACTGATCTTCGATCAAATGTTGAAAGGACGAGGGGCCATCCTGAATGGTCAGATGTTGACGTCCAACACGTTTGGTGCCAACCCCGATCTGAAACGGATTTCATTTGATCTGGAAAGTGCGAAAGCCCTTCTGGCCGAGGCCGGATATGGTGACGGTTTCGAAACCTCGATAACGACCCGTTCTGGTAAATACTTGTCCGATGTGGATATCGCCAATGTAATCGCTGGCATGTTCCTGAATGTTAACGTCCGGGCTGGTGTGAACGTTGTTGAACAGGGCGTATTTTCGAAAATGGTGAAGGCCCGCGAGATGGGTCCATTGCATATGGTCGGCTGGTATAGCGTTGGGGATGCCGATTTCGCTACCGTTTGGTTCACAGAAGCCAGTGGTCGCGCTTATTGGAAGAACGACGAATACGAAGAACTTTTCCTTAAGGGGCGTTCGACAGTAGACCGCGACGAACGCAAGGCAGCGTACAATCGCATGATGGAAATCATGCAGGAAGAAGTGCCTGCAATCTTCCTGTTTGGTCTGCCAAGCATCTATGGCGTCAGCGACAAGCTGTCGAACTTCTCGCCACCTTCCGACAAGATCATGCGCCTGCATAACGCGGTTATTGCATCCGACTGATCCCGTGAAATCCAAGGCGGCCGCCAATGTGCTGTCGCCTTGGAAGCGCGCCAACTCCATTCCCATTGAGGATACCAAAATGAAAAAGATCGAAGACTGCCTGGGCGCCGTCGTTCGCCTTCGGGGGATGCTTGAGCACAGCAATTATGACGCCATCATCGCCTGTTCGCCCGAAAACGTACGTTACACTGGCGACGTGATGATCGACACGCAAACAGCGATCCGGGATCGTTTGGCTTTCATCGTTTGGGCGAAGGGGCGGGACCCGGTTTATGTATTGTGTCAAGTCGAAGAAGGCTACGTGGCCCAGAATACCTGGATCAAGGAAATCCGGTCTTTCAAAGAATTTGTAACGAAACCAACCGATGTGCTTGCGGATCTGCTGATTGATCTGGGGCTCGACAGGGGGCACGTTGCAATCGAACAGGAATACATTGCAGCCAAATACGACCGTGAATTGCGGGCACGTTTGCCGCATCTGAAACTAAATTCTGCCGAACCGATTTTCCGGGCTGCCCGGATGCGCAAATCTGCGCGAGAAGTCGAAACCCTACAACGTGGTTACCGTGGCACGGGGCAGGCGATGTACGACACGTTCGCGGCCACCAAAATTGGCGATAACGAATTTGATCTGTACCGGAGCCTGGCCAACAACATCCTTTTGTCCGGGGCCGACAGCGTTGCATTCAACCACATCAATGCGGGTCCCCAAACCGGATTCCCGCATGCAAGCCCGACTGAATATCAAGTCAAAAAGGGCGATATCATCAAGGCGGATTCAGGTGGGTATTACAACAATTACTATTCCAATGTGGGCCGAACCGGCCGCATCGGTAAACCGAACGAGGAAGAACGCGATCTATGGAAACGCCTGTGCGAAATCCATCACGAAGTCGCCAGAATGCTGCGACCCGGCAATACTGGACGGCAGTTGTTCGAACATGCCGGTGTTCTGCACGAAAAGCACGGCATTCCGTTCCCCTTTGCCCATAATGGGCACAGTATCGGGCTAGAAGTGCACGAACATCCACTGATCGGTCCCAACGACGAAACCCCGTACGAAGCTGGAATGGTTTCGACGGTAGAGACCCGTGTCCGTTGGGTTGGCAAAGCCGGATATCATATGGAGGATCTGTATTTGATTGCCGATGGTGCACCGGTTCTTCTGTCCGATAAGTTCGACAACGAAGAAATCCTAGTGATCTGATAGGATAGGCCCATGTACGCCTTCATCATCCGCCGTATCATGACGATACCGATCACGCTTTTGCTTGTGACCTTCGTGACATTCATTGTGTTGCGGGTCACGGGCGATCCGGTGCAAATCTATCTTGATATCAATGCCACGGCGGAACAGACAGAAATTCTTCGCCAGCGGCTTAATCTGGATCGCCCGTTGATTGTTCAGTTTGGGCTGTTCGTCGCGGACATACTGCGTGGAGATTTCGGCGACTCGTTGCAGTTTGCGACGCCAGCCTTGCCGGTGGTGATCGGGCGTCTGGGGGCCACGCTGACCTTAGTTTCGACCGCATTGGTTGTTGCAGTAATATTGGGTGTGGCAGCGGGTATTCTGGCGGCCATACGCAAGGACCGGATGCCGGATTTTCTTTTGTCCGCGCTGGCCGTGGCAGGCCAATCGATGCCCAGTTTCTGGCTAGGTATCCTGCTGATCCAACTGTTTGCGCTTGACCTACGGTGGTTGCCTACATCCGGGATGGGCAGTCCGCTGCACCTTGTTTTGCCATCATTGACGCTGGCTGCGTTCCTTCTGCCAAACTTCATTTTGATTACCCGAACGGCGGTATTGGAAACGATCAACGAGCTTTTCGTAACCACGGCCCGTGCAAAAGGCGCAAGCGAATGGTCGATCATGTTCCGGCACATCTTGCCGAACGCCATCAATCCGGTGTTGAGTTTTCTGGGCTTGCAGATGGGTCGTTTGGTGGGCGGATCCATCATCACCGAAACCATCTTTGCTTGGCCGGGGATCGGAAGCCTGATGATCCGCAGCATTTTTCAACGGGATGTGCCCGTCGTTATCGCTGCCGTGTTCATCGTAAGTATCGCGATTGTTTTAGCCAATTTGCTCATCGACATCCTTCAGTCGTTGGTTGACCCCCGGATGCGATTGGACTGACATATGAAACGCAAACTTTTCGGAAAACGACTGAAGATTCAGCTTGGTGCGGGCATTGTCATCCTGATCGTTCTGATGGCAATTTTCGCGCCGCTTTTGGCGCCTTATGATCCTTATGCGCAGAACCTGATGGCGCGGCTCGTGCCGCCAGTCTGGTCGGAAATCGGGTCTTGGGCGCATCCTCTGGGAACCGATAATTTTGGGCGCGATATGCTTTCCCGCCTGATCTACGGCTCACGGATTTCAATTATCGTGGGAATCGCGGCAGCTTTGCTGTCGTGTACGTTGGGCGCTTTCCTTGGCATGTGGGCCGGGTATTCCGGCGGCCGTGTCGAACAGGTGATCATGCGCCTTGCGGACGCGCAGCTTGCCTTTCCCGACATCCTGTTTGCCATCCTAATCGTCGCCGCGATTGGAGGCAGCGCGCTGAACCTGATCATGGTTTTGGGCCTGTCAGGTTGGACCGTTTACGCGCGGGTCATGTACAACATGACCCGTTCCGTGAAGGAACGCCCGTTTATCGAAGCCTCGATTTCACACGGGGCAAAGGCTGCCTACATTATCCGCCAGCACATCTTTCCACAGTTGGTGCCGATCCTGACCGTCGTTGCAACATTGCAGGTGGCGCAGATGATTTTGCAGGAAACGGCGCTGTCATTCCTGGGCCTTGGTCTTCCGCCCCCCACAGCGACTTGGGGCAATATGTTGGCCGAAGGACGCGACCGGATGTGGGCCGCGCCGTGGATCGCAAACCTGTCAGGACTTGCCATCATCATCCTAGTATGGGGCATTAACATGCTCGGAAACGGGCTGCGCGAACACTACGATCCGAATTCGCAGGGCAGAATGTAATGGCGTTGTTAGAAGTCGAAAACCTGACCGCCGTATTCCACACGGAAAAGGGGTCGAATACCGCTGTCGATGGCGTGTCTTTGACCCTTGAAGCCGGGGAAATTCTGGGCATCGTTGGCGAGTCCGGCAGTGGAAAAAGCGTCACCGCCTTTTCTATCATGCGCCTTCTTCGAGAGCCGGGTGAAATTGCTGCTGGCAGTGTGGTCTATAATGGCACCGATCTGCTTTCGTTGAACAATCGCCAGATGCGAAAGTATCGCGGGCGCGAAATCTCTATGATTTTTCAGGAACCTCTTTCTTCGCTTAACCCGATCCAGTCGATCGGGCAACAAGTCATGGAGCCTCTGTTTATCCATTTCCGCCTGAACAAAGTCGAAGCAAAAGAACGCGCGATTGCGATGCTGAAACGCGTTGGCATACAGGATGCCGAACAACGGTTCGATGTGTATCCGCACCAATTGTCCGGTGGGTTGCGGCAACGTGTAATGATCGCTTTGACGCTTGTTTGCGAACCCAAAATCCTGATTGCGGACGAACCGACGACGGCGCTGGACGTGACGATTCAGGCGCAGATTCTGGAGCTTCTGCGTGAACTACAGGCCGAATTCGGGATGGCGATAATTCTGATCACACACGATCTGGGCGTGATCGCTGAGGTCGCTCAACGTGTCTGCGTCATGTACGCGGGCGAGGTGGTGGAAATTGCCCCTGTTGATGCGATCTTTGATCGAACAGCACACCCATATTCGGCGGCTCTGATCAACAGCATTCCCAACCGAGAGATCGAGGTCGAACGTCTGTCCGCTGTCGCCGGATCTATCCCCGGCCCCGAGGAAAAACGCCAAGGCTGCCTTTTCGCAACGCGTTGTAGCTTTGCTTTGCCAGCGTGTTCGACCACGCGGCAAAAGATCGTTTCGGTCGCAGGCGGTCACAAAGTGGCCTGCATGCGGGCCGAGGCGGGTGAACTTCCCGCAGATATGGTCCTGTCATTGGCGGAGCGAAAACATGACTGAAGTCCTTCTTGAGGTGCGCGGCCTGTCAAAAATTTTCCCAATCACAAGCGGCATCATCCGGCGTCGGCAAGTTGGCGAAATTCCAGCAGTAGACGGTGTGGATCTGAGTATCCACAAGGGCGAGACTTTAGCGCTTGTCGGCGAGTCTGGTTGCGGAAAATCGACGACGGGTCGGCTGCTTCTTGGGTTGCTTCGGCCAACAAGTGGTAAGATTTTGTACCGTGGCGAAGACATCGCAAGTGTCAGCGACGAAGAACTACGCAAACTGCGGTCGCAATTTCAGATGATCTTTCAGGATCCTTTTGGGTCACTCAATCCACGCATGAAAGTGCTGGATTTGATTGCTGAACCGCTGAAAATTTCCGGCGTTGCCAAGGCGAAACGGCAAGAACGCGCGATGATGCTGTTGAAGAATGTCGGGCTTTCAGTCGATCACGCGCAACGCTATCCACACGAGTTTTCCGGCGGGCAACGCCAGCGGATTGGTATCGCCCGCGCACTTGCGCTGGATCCACAATTGATTGTCGCGGACGAACCGGTTTCAGCGCTTGATGTTTCGGTTCAGGCGCAGGTGATCAATCTTTTGCAGGATCTCCAGAAAGATCTGGGGCTTACCTATCTTTTCATCTCTCACGATTTGGGGGTTGTTCATCACATCGCTGACCGAATTGCGGTAATGTATCTGGGGCGCATTGTCGAAATCGCGTCAAAACGAGTGCTATTTGATAATCCGGGCCATCCCTACACCCAAGCATTGCTTGACGCGATCCCCGTATCCCGCCCCGGTCAGCGCCACGCCCGAGAAATCCTTTCCGGCGATCTGCCAGCAACCAGCGATCACGCAGTCGGGTGCCGTTTTGCCACAAGATGCCGGTTCAAAACCGACCGTTGCCTGAAAGAAGAACCGGTTCTACGCACGATTGGCGCGGGCCAAACCGCTGCGTGCCATCACGTCGAACAGATACAAAAAGGAGAGACTCCATCATGAAAACTGCCAATGATACCCTAGGTAATATGGCCCAACTGCAATCCGCCGTCGACTACAGCGACATGGATGCGATCATTATCGTTTCCCCGGAAAACCTGCGGTATGCTGCCGATGTTCAGCTCACCAGTCAGTTGAAGATCCGTGACAGGCTGACCTTCATTATCTGGCCCAAAGGCAAAGACCCAATTATGGTCGTCTGCCTCGTATGGGAAGCGTTGGTGCGGCGCGGTTCGTGGATCAAGGACTTGCGGACCTATCGCGAATTCGAGGTTTCGCCGGTCGAAATGGTTGCCGACGTCCTGAATGAATTGGGACTGTCAAAGGGTCGGGTCGGTTACGAAGGCGAATACCTTGCCGGCCGTTATTGCGACGAATTGCGTGCATCACTTCCGGACTGCCAGTTCGGTGAATGCGACGATCTTCTTGCGCGGGTGCGGATGTTTAAGACCCCGAAAGAAATCGAACTGCTTCGCAATGCCTACCGTGGGACGGCAAGCGCTTTGCAAGACACTTTCCAATCGGCAAAAGCGGACGAAACTGAGCGGACTTTGTCGCGTCGCTTATCAAACAATATCCTTGAAAGTGGCGCCAATTCTGTTGCCGCGATGATCATGGGCGCGGGCGAAAACACCGGTTTGCATTTAGAAGCGTCAGATTATGCCATCAAGGATGGTGATATTATGAAAAGCGACTGCGGTGGTTTGTACGAAGGATATTTTTCCAACATTGGCCGCACCGCGAAACTGGGCAAGTTGAATGACGAGGATCGATCTATTTGGACCCGTCTGCGTGAAATTCAGCATGAACTTATTAATATGCTGCGCCCCGGAAATAACGGCGGCGAACTTTTCCGGGCCTGCAAAAAGTTACATGCTGACCGAGATATTCCCTTTTCGTTTGGGCACAACGGCCACTCTGTCGGTCTGATGATCCATGAACGGCCGATTATAGGCCCTCACGAAACAATTCCATATGAAGTCGGAATGGTTTCAACCGTCGAAACGCGCGTTCGGTGGCCGGGTCGGATTGGTTATCATATGGAAGACCTGTTTTTGATCACGGATGGTGATCCAGTACTTCTATCTGATGCGTTCGACAACGAACACATTCTGACAGTTTAGCTGGGGGCACGGCTCTGTCAGACAGAACCACTTGAGGCGGGCAGGGCTACTTTGCAGCGGATTTAGATGACAAAACACTCCCCATTTCGCTACTCTAAATCTGGCCCGAGGTCACTGCACCATCTTGCCTAGGCCCGTGGACCGGGAGCCAAGGGCCGGTGCACTATCGGCCATAGAGCACCCACCTTCGTCCTGCCCACAGTCCTGCCTTGAACTCAATTAGCGCAGGATAGTTTTTCTGGGGCCGCGGTCCGTGGACCAAGTCACGCATGCCTAGCCACGCCGCTTGAAATGGGGTATAATAAAACCCCAAGAACCGTTGATATTTGAGCGTTATGAAAAGCAACATCCGACCGTGGCTCTACGGCCCAGATTGGCAGGGCGTCAGGTGCGAGGCCAAGACGCGTCGAGGTACTTTGTGCCAGCGTCCGGGGACCAAGCGCAATGGTAAATGCAAGCTTCATGGCGGGAGATCATCTGGCCCAAAGACCGCGGATGGTCTTGCGCGGCTTACAGCGGCTCGGACGATACATGGCAAATTCACCAAAGAAAAACGGGAGATCGCTAAACGCCGGGCCGAGCAAGGGCGCCAGATGCGTGGCGAACTGAAGGAGCTGGAGACTTGGTTCGTGGACCACGGTCATCTGTCCAAGAAGTGGCGAGATTGGTTCAAATAGGGGGCCGGTGATAGTAGGCTCATGGCATTGGACCAATTGCCATGGGGGTTACTGCGGCCTTCCTCAGGGGCAAGCAGGGATGCCGCTAAGGGGTACCCACTAAGCATGGGCCGCGGTCCGTAGACCAAGACACACGCACCTAGCCACACAGCGCAAAATGGGGTATAATAGAACCCCATAAACGGTGGAGATTTCACCATGCCAAACAGTAACCTTGAAAAGGGTATTCCATGGCGATTTGGCCCTGATTGGCCTGGCCAACGGTGCGCCGCCAAGACACGCCGTGGCACCGCGTGCCAAAAACCACCACTTAGTGGCAAGACCCGCTGTCGGCTGCACGGCGGCCTATCTACCGGCCCTAAAACACCGGAGGGCAAAGCGCGCATCGCAGCTGCGCATTGGAAGCACGGACGGCGGTCTAGGGCCTTCACTGAGGCCCGTAAGCAGATATGGTCGGACCTGCGTGCCGTAGAGGCTAGGATGCGCGCTGACGGGCTTATTTAGACAGTTAAGCCTTATCTGTGGTGCCAAAGAGCAGGCTAAACCAATGGATGACGTTAGAGCCTATATAAGGGTCCGCGGTCCACGCACACTCATCCAAGATCAGGGGGGCGAATAGCGCCTTGGAAGGAAGATTGATCGCGGTCCGCGGGTCCTGTCACATATGTCTTGTAACACCGCCGTCTACACGAAGGCTTTGACCCGTCATGTA
>Ga0114998_10003575_pt1 | contig 11509 bp, 13 predicted proteins | sample ArcticOcean_MG_C_5_FD_87044 | JGI IMG/M metagenome (GOLD analysis project Ga0114998, IMG submission 87044) | Marine microbial communities from western Arctic Ocean - ArcticOcean_MG_CB4_138 | ecosystem: Environmental > Aquatic > Marine > Oceanic | place: Arctic Ocean: Canada Basin | collected...
CGGGGACGACATTTTTGTCGCGTGCGCAGGCTGAGTCGATTTTTTATCTCACTCCTCGTTTGCTGTCGCCGCCTTCTTCTTTTCGGAGCTGTTCTTGTCGTAGCAAGAGATGCAAATTTTAGTTCCGGGCTCGTCTTTGCACCTGTACCACTTAACGGTCGTATCCGTCCCGCACTTCACGCACGTCGTCCCCGCGGCCGCGGCGACGTCCAGCAGGTTCTTCTCGTAGCAATTCATGCAAATTTTAGTTCCGGGCTCGTCTTTGCAGTTCAGCCACATACGGGCCGTATCCGTCCCACACGTCACGCACGTCGTCCCCGCGGCGGGTTGGATGTCCAGCTCCTGCGAAGAAATGAAACTAAAACTATGTGAGTTGAGACGAAACAGCTTGTCACGGAAGTTATCATGCCTATGAATGTCGCTAGGACAAGGAGAGAGAAAGAAAGAAGAACCCTGATATGCGCACTTCCTGTCTGCTACACGGCTGGCAGTACCACGCGTTCTCCTTGAGCTTCGACCTAATCAATGCGCTTGTATTTCTCCCATCCGTACCGCATTTGGAGCACTTTCCATGGCTGGCAGCGAGCTGCGAAAAAGAGCACCGCGGGTATTGGGGTCAGGTTGTGACGACACAAAGATTATGAAATATTGACATGTGGGGTCGACGCGCGTGCCATACCTGTCGGTTGTAGCAAACGGCGCAGACCGGTTTGTCCTTATCGTCCCCGTTGCCGTACCACCGACTCGTCTCCGTCGTTTTGCACTCGGAGCAGACCAGCGCGACGCCCTGCGGAGGAATGAAAGTTCGAGGTGAGTTTCACAAGCCTTTGACGGGCAAAGAGAACGGTGTAGGCGAATGGGTCCTGGACACCTCGCATCAATGCGGAGTGCGCACCATTTTTATCCATCATTCGGCACGAAGAAGTACAGACCTATTCGGAGACTCACTGAGTTGATTAAGTTTGCGTCAAGGAGCGAACAGAGTTTTGTCAGCACACGCTGCTTTGGCAGGAGAAATCGTAAACAAGCGAGGACAAGGGAAGCACGCACCTGCGTGGAACAAATGCTTTGCGAGCGGCTTCGACTTCCGAAGGTATATACTCGTTGCTCGGTGCCATCGCTCAACGCCTGGACGTTCGCGTGTCGCCAAGGGCACGCCCGTGCCTTCGTGTCTGTTCGATCCAGATGGACTGCTCGGTGTGCCGAAGCGCGTGCGGTTTGACACGACGTGAAACAAATCCGGCGAGCGCGGAAGGTTGGCATGCGTCGTGGAGTGTGGCGAGCGTCGTTTCGAACGGCCGCCGGCTGCGGGCGGTACTCGTGGGCATCCGCGCCACCGCGTGCATACCCGCCATGCTTAAGCACGCCATCGTGCAACGTCCGAGGCGCACGCGAGATTGATTCGTGTAGATTTGGTAAAAGGAATTGTTTCTCGAAGAATCGTCTTCTCTCTGCTGGTCCGAGGTTCACAACTCGAGGGAGAGGAAGCGCGCCGCGACGATATCATAACAGAGGAGGTAGTTGAAGGGACTATTACCTACGATCATAACTAGTATCAGGTGCCTGCAATTTTAGGTTGATAAAAAATCTCAGAGACCCCGCACTGTCGCGTTCGATCCGCCTCGGCGCCCCTTTGAAAAGTCAACGGGTCGCGGTGTTCGAGACGGGCTGTTAAATGAATGGACGTTCGACGAGTGAACGGGACCGCGGGCTTAGTCCCAGCCACCGCGGCCGCCGCCTCCGCCGCCTCCGTAGTCCCCGCCACCGCCTCCGCCTCCGCCGCGGTCCCAGCCGCCGCCGCCGCCGCCGCCGCCACCGCCTCCGCCGCCGCCTCCGCCGCCGCCCGACCTCGCGTCTCGTCCGCCGAAGCCCCCTTTTTTCCCGCCCCCCCCGCCGCCTCGTCGGCCGCCCCCCCCGAACCCCCTCGCCGCGAACCCGCCCAGGAACGACGGGACTTCCTGTCCCGCTTCCTCCATTAGTTCCATCAGCGGCCGCGCTAAGCCGGCGTCTTTCTCGGTGAAGAACGCGGTTGCGAGGCCTTTCTTCCCCGCCCGGCCGGTTCGCCCGATGCGGTGCACGTAGTCGTCGATGTCGGACGGCAGGTCGAAGTTGATGACGTGCGTGACGTGCGGAATATCAAGACCGCGCGCCGCGACATCAGTGGCAACCAGAATAGGGGTTTTGCCGCTCCTGAAGCTCTTCAAGGCGTACTCCCTTTCTTGTTGCGTCCGGTCGCCGTGAATCGAGGTGGAGGGGAACCCTTGTCTTGATAGCCAGTCCTCCAACTGATCCGCGCCGCGCTTGGTTTCCGTGAAAACCAGGGTCAGCCCAGCGACCGCAACAACCAGGTCCATGAGCATGGACTTTTTATCCTCGAAACCCTGGATGAACTCGATCTGCTGCGTGATGAGGTTGTGCGACGACCCCACTCGGCCTACTGTTAGGAAGATGTAATCATCAAGAAAGTCGCTCGCCATGCGCTGGATTTCCTTCGGAAACGTGGCGCTGAACAACATGGTTTGCCGTTCGCCGGGCGGGGGCATGTCCCGTTGTTCCACGATTTGCCGGATTTGCGGTTCGAACCCCATGTCAAGCATCCTGTCCGCTTCATCGAGGGCGAGGTACCGCACGGACTCTAACGAAATCTTCGCCCGGTCAACGAGGTCGATCAACCGCCCGGGGGTCGCGATCAAAATATCACAACCCCGTTCCATCTCTCGGAACTGCTGCGCCGCGGGCGCGCCTCCGTACACAACCACGGACCGCACGCCGGTTTGGTACGCGAACTGGATTGGGAAAGAAAAGTGGTCAACGTCTTGTGTATCGCGTCGTGTGGACAACAGTGACAGTCGCGTTAGAGGTAAAACAGTGTGTGTCAGGATTTGGGAAACGCGCAATGCGTACCTTCCGTGACTCTTCGTGGATCTGGATCGCGAGCTCTCTGGTTGGTGCGATGACGAGGGCGATGGGGTAGGTTTTCCGGCCCCCCCGGGGGCCGCCCCCGAGCTTGCGCGTCAAAATGCCGTGGATAATAGGAAAGCAAAACGCGGCGGTTTTCCCCGAACCCGTCTGCGCGCACGCCATCAGATCTTTACCAGCCCGCGAAATAGGAATCGCGTACTTCTGCACCGGCGTGGGGTTCTTAAACCCACACCGCTCGATGTTTTTGTTCACCGCGTCGCCGAAGTCGATATCCTGGAACGTTTTGATCGGCGCGTCCCACGGGGGCGAGCACTCCACCGGGATGTCCTCGTACATATCAAAGTCAATCCCGGTGGATTCGCCATACACCGGGGCTTCGCCATCCTTCCCCGTGTTACTCACGCTGATCCCCGCGGCTTCGCCCATGCTCGCGATGGCCATCTTGTCCTCCGCCTCTTGTTTCGCGAACGGGTCTTCCTCACGGTTGAACCGCCCGCTGCTTTCCCACCCGCCTTGTCTGGGGCGGTCCCGGCCGTAGTCGCCGCCGCCGCCCCCTCCACGGTCACCGCCGCCGCCGCCCCGGTCGTCCCGCCGCCCGCCGCCGCCGAACCCGCCGCCGTAGTCGCCGCCGCGGTCGTCCCCGCCCCGGCGCCCGCCCCCGAAAGAACCACCGTAGTCGTTGCCTGCGTTTTTTTCGTACGCGGGGAGAGAGATAGGCGGTCAGTTTTTGTTACGACCTTTAAAACTGCAAACACACTCGTGACGTTCGCCGTGTTGTATTCTGGAAGAGTCGAGTTCCGGCGGTCGCGCCGGAGCTGTTGTGCGAATCAACGCTAGGATGCTTCTTAAAAAGCACGTCGCGAAAAAGCTGCAAAAACTTTGCCAAAAACACTTTCCGCAAAAAAAACAAGCGCGAAACGCATTCGCGGGTGCCGATCTGCGCGTTTAGGGTTTGCCAACCCGTCCGCCCCGGCCGAAACGCGCCATCGCGTAAGGTTTCGCTGGTCGTGTTGTGGTCTTCACTTGACTCACGACCAGTACGATAGCGCGTTTCACCGAAACGGTAATCGCAGGCACCGATCGCAGCAGTTCCCGAGCACGCGGTGGCGGAAAATGGAAATTCGAGGAGAGGGAGTGTCGCGCTTGCGTCGACCAGGCGGCACTTTGGGCGCGGAAAAAGTGCGGGGCCGTCGTGCTACGTACCGCCGCGTCTGTCGTCTCTTCCGAAATCGCCGCCGCCGGTGTCACCCGCGGGGCGGTTTCGCAAGTGCGGGGGCACGTACGCGGGCTTGCCTCTGTGTGGATTGGGGGGGGGGGAAATGGTCAGCCGTGTCGCCGGTGCCGCGCGGCAATCGCGCGATCGAGAAAGCAAATTGAGGGACGGCGTTTCGCGGTGGCGCGCATCGGGGTTCCGGAAACCGCGCGGTGTTGATCCCCTTGCTCTCGGTTTGGATTGAAAATTCGCGATGCATCGACGTACCCATCAGCAGGTGCGGCCGCGGGCGCGCTGGAACCACCACCGCCCCCGGACATGGGAGGGGGGAGGTCTCCGGTATCGTCTGCCCAGTTGCTCATTTATAATAAAGTGTTTGCGGTGTCGAAAGAAAGCGTGGGAGGCGTTGTGCGAGGCCACACTCGTTGGAGAGGAGGCGTTCGAGGGATTGGTCGGACAATCAACGTTTGTCGTGACTCTACGCGCGGTTGTGTTTTGCGCGGCGTGTGTACGGAGAACAGTCGCCGAAAAAGGCGCTGCGTGCGTGGTAATGCCGGCGACGACGGGAAGGCTCCTTTTTGCCGATCGGCGCGAGGCGAGCGCGCGGCACGCGGGCGGTTCTTTTCGACTTATAAATAGAGTCTTTGGCGCCGTCACCCTCACAGCGCGGGGCGTTTGCCGCGTTTGTAGCGGTCGGGGGAACGAGTCGCGACGGAACGGGTACTTGGTGCGCTCGATACCCGGGTGTCACGTGCCTTTTGGTGCGTAAGTGTGTTAGGTCGCCTCCGTTGGACGAGAAGAAACTCTACCGGAATCTCGCGCCACGCGCGCCGCACCAAAAGATGCCTCCGAAGAAACGCAAAGCGGAAACCACCGAACTCGATGAGATGGACCGCGAGTTGTTCACCAAGTTTCGCGCCGCCGCGAGCTGCGTTTCCGGGTTGTACACCAGCTCGTTGAACCTCCAGAAACGCGCGTTCAACGGCGGGGCGCGGCACACCACCGGTAAACTGCTGCAATGGGCGGAAAACAAGCTGGCCAGCGGCGAGCCAAACATCAGCGCCCGCGATTTGATAAACGCGCTGCAAGCCGAGCTCGTGGTGCTGCAGGGGGAGGACAGCGCGTTGTCCTCCGCGGCGGCGGCGGTAGGGGACGCGAGTAACGCAGGCGGAGGCGCGGCACATTGGAGTGGGAACACGAACGACAGAGCCGTGGGCGCGGGGGGGGGGGGAAGGGCGGCAGGCAGGAGTCACGTCTCCGCGGTCGATTCGGTACGTGCGTGGCCTCTCGCCTCAAACGATGGGGAGCACTTTCGCTGCGACCCGCGTGTCGTGCGTCCGACAAAAACGCATCACAAAATCGCATGTCTATTCCGTTTGGCGCAATGCGAAGACCAACGATCACATCCAACCTGACAACCCTAATACCCTGAACATAAACCCTAAACCCGAACACCCCCCCACCCCCAGGAATACGAACAAACGCTCGGCGCCAAGCTGGGGCAGGCTTTCACGCCGTCGCCCGGGCCGGCCGCGCGGTCCGCCCGGGAAAGTACCGGTACCGCGCACCACCACGCCGCAGCGCCGTCGCCCGGAAACAGGATGGATGACGATTGAACCGGGGGGGGGGGTCGTCGGGGGCGCCATCGACGTACCTTGTAGTAACACGAATAGTACAACACGACAAAGAGCAAGGGGAGGGGGTCATCGCTTTACGTTCGTGCTCGATCTCGAATTGTTACTTTCTCACGCACAAAAATCTGCTGCGCATAAAAATCCCGTTTTTGATCGCCAAATGCCGCGTGGCTCCTCACCCACTTCGCGCGGCGCGTGACCGCCGGGCTGTGGGATTCTTTTCGCGTGTTTTGGAACGCCTGCGCGCGTACTAAGCTGCGTGCGTGTCGTGACGGAACTCGGAACAGAACCCTCTGCGCGATACGGTGCTTCGTCGGACCCGCGGTTTCTGGTGTTGTTGGCTTTCGAAAAGGTTACCCGAGTGCCCTCCTCGAAAAGCGCCCTTTCGGAACGGGAAACGCGAGGACGCCTGTCCCGTGCGCGCGCGTGCGGAGGACGGGAACTGGACCTTCCGTTACGGGAACGGTTTCCCGCACCACCGCACCACCGGTGTGTACTGTTGACAAACTCCAGTACGACCGGTATTAGCTATGGTTCCACCCGCGCCCTCGGACTCCGCGGGCGGGTCCACGCACGCGGTAGGGGATGACGTTGGTGCCAGCGACGGCCCCGCCAACACGTTCGCGCATGCGCATCAACAAGCGCACTTCCCTGCGCCCGGTGGTACCGCCGGCGGGTTCACGGCTCAGCCGGCGCATTCGCACGGCGGGGGAGGCATTGGCGGAGGTGGAGGTGGAGGAGGTGTGATGACAACACACACACAGCAGACACAACAACACGCCACCACCCAACCCTTCCTCCCCGCGGCGCCCGCGCACAGCATGCAGAACAGCGTGTTCACCGCTCGGCGGTGGGACCGGGCGACCGGCTCGACCTCCACGGTGGGCGCGTCGAGAGCGCGCAATCGCGTACCCGAGACCAGGGAAGACAGCGCGGGGGATTCGTGCGGGGGGGACTTTTCGAACAACACCGGGGACGGACCGGTGGACAGCACCGAGGCGCAGCGGTTCGATTGCGACAGACGGGGGGACGGGCACGGTGACGCGAGGGACGTTAAAAACGAAATTGGATACGCCTCGGAGGATGACGGCGAGGAAGTAGAGGGAGGGGCGGCGAGAGCAGCGACCTCCGGGTTCGGCACAGTGAGGGATACGTATCAAGGCCCCCCAGAGGTGGACAGCGCACCGCCGAATTCGTTTATGGTACGGGCCTTTCCCAATCGCCACGTTCCGCCTGCGCGATTGCCCATACTCGTCCTGCGAAGGGACTATTATTATGGAATACAGGGCCTTCCCTTTCCAATCCCGGATATACCAATCCCGGATATACACATCGAGACTGACGCTTTTTCTGTTACAAGCAGGGCATCGGCGACGGGTTCGCGGAAACGTCGCCCGGCGGGTTTCGCGTCGGCGGGTTCGGAGGCGGGGGCGGGTCGGTTCCCGCGACGGCCGGCGGTTTCGCGGTGGGCGGGGACGGGCCGCCGGGCGCGAGCGCGCGCCGAGGCGGGTCATCGCGCGGGTCAGCGGGCAAGCGCAGAGCCGGTGCTTCCCACAAGCCGAGCTTGGTCACCCCCGCTGCGGGGGGGGGCGGCACTGGCGAATCCGGGGACGCGACTGATCCGGGCGATGCGTACGCGCCGCCGCTGCCTCATAGCGGGAGGTTCGCCATTAGCGGCCCGGCGTTCAGCGCGCCCGCGACGAACCCGCCCCCCGTCCCGCTGTTCCACTCCGCGCACCAAACGCCTCGGGAAATAAACTCCCCCGTCCCCGCCGGCACCGCCGCCGCCGCGCGCGCGCTGGCCATCGCGGAAGCCGAGGGCGAGTGCGAGGCGCACCGGTTCGCCGGGCTTGGCGGGATGGACATTGGTTTAGGTGATGAGTTTGATTTTCCAAATCACGACGAACACGGGTACGCGCCCGCGTACTCGGAGGAAAACAGCGGCGAGTTGGGAGGGGTCAGCGGCGGGGTCAGTGGCGGCGGGGGGGGGGCTGGCGGGGGCGACCACACGTGTGGGGTCGAAACCCGGCCGTCAGGGCGACCGCCGGGCGACCGCCCGCCGCACAGGCAGACAGACGTGAGGCGTGTTCGTGCGGAAAGCGGCTCGGCCGGCGGCCACGTACCACCCAACCACACCGCGCGGCCGGCGGTTTCCGGGGCGACGCCGTCGCAAAATTTGTCCGGCCGTCGCGGAGGGGTATCCGCCGGCCCGGCGGACGGCGCGCTGGACATCGCCGGCGGCGGCGGGCGGTCGGTCGGCAACGCCGAGATGACGCAACACGGCCGTCCGACTTTTTCCGCATCCGTGGGCGGCGGAGGGTTCAGCATGCACAAGAACGGAAACGGTGGGCAGCAACAAGCCGTGGCGATGCTCGGCAACTCGGACGAATCCGAGGAGGACGGCGAGGAGATCGGCTCGCGGCCGGGGGGGGGCGGCGGCGGGTTCCAACACGGGGACGCGGATATGGAAAACGACGACGAGTAATTCAGGCGAATTCGCGTGCGACACCACAGGGACATGCACGGTTGCGTTGCACGCGTAAACGGCCACACTTTTACAAATAATACCCCAAGCGGTACGCGCGTCGGTACTTGCGCCAAAAAAAGGAGTCACTCCTTTCGCGTTCCAAACACGACGGCCCATTCGTTTTCTGTTTCTACTCGCAAATCGTCGAAAAACGGCGCGCACGCCAGGAGCACATGCGGCGTCTGCGTTGTTAGCACGCCTGATAAACAAACTCGTCCTTTGGGAGTGCAGAACTCCGCGAACAACGGCGCCAGCGCTAAAACCGGTCCCAACAAAATGTTCGCCACCACGACGTCGAATTTCGGCTCTCCCTTTTTCAACCCGGGCGGAAGCGCCCCGCCGTTCGGGGTTCCGTCGGCCAGGTAGGTCTGCATTTTCGTGTCCACGTTATTTAACCGAGAGTTTCGCATCGCAGCCTCCACGGAGACGAGCTCGTTGTCCACCCCGGCCGCGCTTTTCGCGCCCATCAGCAAAGCGCCTATCGCCAAAACCCCCGAGCCGGTGCCGAAATCCAAAACGCTTTTTCCCGAAAGTTTTTCCTCCACGAGCCACTTTAAACACAAGCGAGTGGTGGGGTGTTCCCCGCTGCCGAACGCCAGGCTGGGTTCCAGAATCACGTTTATCGAGTCTTTATCAAGGTCTTCAGGCTCCGTGCCTTGTTTCACGATCCACAGCCCATCCGCGACCTCCACGTTTTTGAACGAACGCAAAACCACGCCGACCCACGCGTCGCCGGCGATTGTTTCGTTTTTGTAACTGAACGTGGCGCACAGGATCTCCATCGTGTTACGCATGATTCCCTCGATGTCCGCCCCTTGGGCGAACATTACGGTGACGTCACACGTGTGCCAACTCTTCGTATCACCCGCGAACACTTCCTTTTCCTCGGCGGTGCCCGCATCGGCATCCTCCACGACGCAACACGTCGCGCCCAAGCTCAAAAGCACATCCTCAAGCGCCCCCACATCCGCGCGGTCAAGCCTCGTGATCCGGATGCAATCCACGGTATCGTTCTCGTTGGCTGACGTTACCAACGCGTTGGCGAACGCGGGGCGGCCGCGGAGACGCGTACGAGTTGGGCGGTCGCGAGCGCTGCTGAGCCATCGGATGTGTCGAGGACCGATGGCACCGTCGGCGGTGGATGAAAACGCGAACTGCGTCGGAAGCGCTCGTCGCGCAACCGACGCCACGGACACGACGCCTCGGCTCACCAAGTACGAAGAAGGCGTGACACGCGCGAGGCGGTGCAGCGCGCCACGCGCGATTCCGCGGGCCAGCATCGGGGCTGTGGCGCGCGAGGAATGATGGGGCGTGGAGACGAATTTGTTTCTGATTTTGGTTTTTTTTTTACTTTTGGTTTTTTGGTCTCGCTCTTGCTACTTCCGCAGCGATGAAAAGCTCAGGGTATGCGCACGACGTTTGCACACGCGCACGGAGCGCGACTCGCACGTTCCGCCACACTCGCAAATAGTCTCAAGTTCGCGCGCTTACGGGTTGCCTCCCGGCGCGGGCGGCTGGAACATGCCGTACCCAGCCGCGGCGAGCGCCGCGGCCGCGGCGGCTTGCTGCATCGCCGCTTGTTGCTGCTGGGTGGGTCCCGGTCCTCCCAGGCCTCTGCCGCCCGGTCCGCCTACCGGTCCTCTTCCGCCGGGCCCGGGGCCCGGGAAGGCGCCCCTGGAAGGTGGCGCTCCGTACCCCGCCATCGGACCTCCGATGAAGCCGGGCATCGGCGTTCCGTAGGGGGGGTACCCGTTCATCATGAACGGCACACCCGCCGGGTACTGTTGGCTTTGGAAACCGCCCATCTGGCCTTGCATCATCATGGGCGGTTGCGCGGTGGGCGGCGGCTGCGCCGGTTTCTTGCCGAACGAAGGCACGAACGCGCTGGCTTTCGCGCTGAGCGAAAACGGCCGCGCGGTGGCGCTCAAAGTGGAGCCTTGCGGCTTGTCTTTGTCCGGGCCGGCGGCGGGCGCGGGCGGGGGGGACGGCGACGGAGACAGCGAGGTCCTCGTCTCCACCTGTGTGGCGTCCAGCCCGCCGGTTTTCGGCGCAGGAGGGTTGGGTTTGGGAACGGGCGGCGAGCCCGAGCGCCGGCCGGGCGTTTCCTTGTCCGCCAGCGCCCTTGGGATAGGTAAAACAAAGTGTCAGTCTTGAGTCGGCGAGTGTGGGTGTACTGTATATCGCGATGTATGGACAAACAGTCACCAGCGTTAGAGATAAAACAGTGCGCTTGTGACGTACGGACGCAGTTGCCAGTACCTGTAAATGTACGGCCGTAGTAAACAGCAAACAGTCAAAGAGGGGCATCAAACGTGGAGGCGGGATTTGGGAAAGCCCCAACGCGTACCTGACCCCTTCCGGGACTTTCGACGAGCCCCACGCCGGTTTGTGGGGAAGCGCGCCGCCTCCTTTCGTGAGCGAGGTGGTGTTACCCGCGTGTTGGCCCCCGGCCGCGGCGCCGGTGCCCACCACGGCGCCATACAAGTCTTCTTCGTCGTAATCAACCGTCACCCTTTGTCCGCGTTCTTCCTGCATGTGCACGTTCGTGGATTGCAGGTTTTGGATCTCCCTCGCGATGCGCGCGGCTTCGCGCTCCGTGATACCGCCGCTCCCGCCTCTCTGAATCGCCGTGGTGTACACTGACTCGTCGAAGGAGGTGTCCACGCCGAACATCTCTTTGTTCGCCGCGAACTGGTCCCACGCGCCGCCGGCGCCGGTTGCGTTTTGCGCTGAGGAAGCCCACCCCCCTTTGCCCTTCCCGGACTTCATGGCCGGGTCTTCCAGCAAACCGCCATTCGCGGGCCCCCCCGCGTCGCTCCCGCCCATTCCCTCCTCGCCCGCTCCGGGGGTCCACGCCACGAGGGTTCGTTCGAACCTCTCGTTTTTTGAAATGCCGCCGTCGGTGAACCCGTCCGCGTTTGACCGGGACGGCCCGACCGCGAGGTCAGTCATGCCCACGTCGCTCGCCTTCAGGGAGACCAAATCGGCAACCGCGATTTTCATCACGTCAGCCGGCTTGCTTCGTTGCGCCCGGCCAGCCTTGGTCGCCTTGAGCTCGGCCATGCGCACGGTGAACACGAGGTCGTCTTTTTTCCACTGCGTTTGGAAATTTTGGGGAGGTGGGGATCGTGAGTTTCGAGCCATCGGAGATGGGTGACGCAGGTGACGCGACGACGCAGGTGACGCGATGACGCGACGACGCAGGTGACGCGA
>Ga0114998_10003581_pt1 | contig 11495 bp, 7 predicted proteins | sample ArcticOcean_MG_C_5_FD_87044 | JGI IMG/M metagenome (GOLD analysis project Ga0114998, IMG submission 87044) | Marine microbial communities from western Arctic Ocean - ArcticOcean_MG_CB4_138 | ecosystem: Environmental > Aquatic > Marine > Oceanic | place: Arctic Ocean: Canada Basin | collected...
CTAATGGTCTATTATTTACTGCCCGTAGTTTGGGAAATAGACAAGGACATTTTTCCCAAAGAATTCTTAGATTAGAAATTTATTAAAATCTCCAGTAGATTCACAACAAAGTTGTTCCATAATCTGATTCAACTGGGTTTTTAAAATTGAGATCGTGTGGTCACCTCCTTTATTACCCATCGCAGCGACTCCGTACATGAAGCTTCTGCCCATAAAAGTAAAATCAGCGCCAGAGGCAAGCGCTCTTGAAACGTCAGTCCCCCCTCGGATTCCACTGTCCATCATTACCTTTATTTTGTCCTTATAAAGCGGCGCAATCGTTTGTAGAGAATTGATGGTCGCTTGACCAACATCAATCTGTCTACCGCCGTGATTTGAAATGATGACGCCGTCCAATCCCAAACGAACAGCGGCTTCCATATCTTGAACAGATTCGACACCTTTAAGCACGAGTTTTCCTTTCCAAAGATCTCTTATTTTTTTTATTTTTTCTTCATTAAGTCTTCCTGAAAAAGTATCATTCATAAATCCCGCCAACTGACTTAAATTTAAATTTTTAGGCATATATGGCTTAGAGTTTCAAAACTGGGTTGGCCATTGATCAAAGTTTTTAAAGCCCATTCTGGTCTGGTCATCACGCGTAAAATATTTTCCAAAGTCATTCTTGGAGGCATCGAAAGACCGTTGCGTATGTCCCGCGGACGGTACCCAAAAGAGGGTACGTCAGAAAGGATTACCAAAACAGGACATTCTACTTCTTCAATCCTTTTAATGATGTCATGCGTAACTTCTTGCTTAGCTGGGTGATATAACTGAAACCACGCTTTTCCCTCAGTGATTTTAGCAATAGTTTCTATACTCGAAGTTGTCACCGTACTCAAAACAAAAGGGATGTTGTGTTCAAACGCAGCTTTCGCAAGTATTTCTGGGGACTTGGGCCACATTAACCCTTGAAGTCCTACGGGAGATATACCAAAAGGGGCGTCATAGGTGTGTCCAAATAAATCTGTCTTGAGGCTGGGTTTTGTGAAGGGCACCAAGTAGTTGGGCTTTAACTCAACCCTTCTTAATTCATTAGTGTTTTTATGAATATTAACATCTTCATTGCATCCACCATCTAAATAATCAAAAGCAAATTTGGGTATTTTTTTTTGCGCTTTTTTTCTTAGATCTTCAATGGAAGGATACTTCGGATTGTAGGAAATTATCTTAGTCAATTTAATTTATTTTTTTTGATAATATTTACTAAAGATAATAAAAAGTACACCACATAAAACCCAGGCCGGTAAAGTTAGAAAAGACAAAAAGATGCCTTTGGTTTGCGCCAGTCCAAAGAATATTGAAAAACTAATAGCCCAAGCAAAAAACACAGAACCGTTAAAAGCAACATTGTTTTTTTCTGCGTAATTTTTAACAACGCCAAACCGATCTGCAAAAAAGTATTCGAAGACAATCACCGCGCCAAAAGGAGCCAGTAGGAAGGCGTAAAGTGCAACAAAATCTAAAAGCTTCATAGCAAAGGCAGGGAATATCCCAGCGAGTGTGGCGAGAGTTCCTGCAAGTACTGTTGCTTTGGTGATTGACAATTTTGGAAAAATTGCTTGAAATGCAAGTCCAGATCTGTAAATGGTAGGATTAGCAGTTGTCCAACCTGCCAAAATAACAGCGATGATTCCAAACCACCCAATTGCATTAAAAGCCAAAGGTCCCGGAGCAACCGGAGGGGCTAATCCATCAGCCAAGAAAGCCATTCCTTCGGGTGATTTTAGATAAACAGCATACAAAAGACTCGCAGCAATCCATGCCATATAATGACCAACATACATCCCAGCAGCAGTTGTCCATCCCGAACTTTCGGACCTTGCATATCTAAAAACGGTAAGGTCAGACATCCCGATGTGCATGGCCGCATTACAGAACCATGACCACAGAAAAACATGCCAGAAAGTATATTTTATTTGCCCTGGAAAAGGCTCAGAACCCTCGCCCCAAATTGCAATAAAATCTCCAAAACTTTTAACTTCTAGTTGCATTAGGGCAACAATACCGCAAGTTAAAAAAGCCAATACAATTATAGGCGACATCCAATTGGCCGCCTTCGAAACCATTCCATATCCTTTTGAGGCAATCCAAGTGGTCAGCCCACCGAGGACAATAACAATCAAAATCCAAGCAACACTATTCGGCATTACATCGGTCAGTTTTGGCATTTCAATATTTGTAGGAACACCAACAGCAGTTGCTGAAACAGTAATCATAGAACCGGCTAAAAAGCAAAAAAGAACTCCATTGGCAAGGTTGTAAAATGTCACTAGTTTTTTACCAGAAATTTTTTCAAGTTTAAAGTAGAGAGTAAGTCTTTCTTTTACGGCAATCTTCGCAGTCAAAAATCGCCACGATAAAACAGCAAATAAGTTTCCAAGAAGTAATCCACCTAATAAGTCAAATGCACTGACTCCAACAGTCAAAAAAAGAGGGCCGATCATAAACTCCGTTCCCGCAGCATGTTCTCCGGCATACATTCCCAAAAAACTTTTCCAATTTTTTAATTTATTTGAAGGAACTGCTTCTCTTTCAAATTCGGAGGTCTGGTTGTTATCCGCTGCCATATTGAATTTTTATTTAAAAGTAATGAATCGTATAAAATAGAATGACCTGCATTATCCTGCTTAAAGAGAATTTCTTTTAATAAATCTAAATTTATTTTTTTTTAAAATATTTTTCTTTTCAAGAATGCATACTGCAGCTAATTTTCCCATGGCTTTGAAGTCCGTGGAAATCACCGAAATCCCTTCAGAAAGGATTTCTTTCAGCGGGGTGTCATTGTAAGAAAGCACTCCTACTTCTTTTGCTAATTCCAGTTTGGAAAGCCTGATATTCTTTATCAAATTAACCAAGTCGGATTCCTTAATCACAATGTAAGCAATATTTTTTTTCAACTTATGATCGCTGGAAATTTGATTAATCAATTCACTTTTAAACCCATTTATGCTACAAAAAAACATAAATCCTTGAACAATTGCTTTTGGATAGGGATAGTTAAAACCCTTTGGAAAAACCAAACACAATGTTTCGTATTTGATTAAGTATTCCTTTGCTTCATTAAGTGAACTTAAAAGATCGTCCTTGAAATCTTGATAAATACAGGAGTTGTAATGTGTGAAATTTGGAATAAAATCATCCAGTAGAATTATTTTCTCTTTATTGATATTTTGCATTAAGTTGTTAAACTTATTAAAGCTGAAATGATTAAAGTGAGGCATGAATACATAATAATTATAGCCGGTTAAATTTTCCTCAATTATTTTTTTAAAGTTATCAAATTCACAGTGATGTACATGGAAATAGACGCTAGCACTGTCCCCTAAGGTTTCGCAAAAAGCATTGAATATTTCTTTTTTATAAGAACTTAATTTATTAAAAACCACCAAAACTCTGTTCTGAGTTTTTGGCTTGGCGTTGACAACAAAGTGCCCTCTTCCTTTTACAGATTCAATAACACCAGTTTCCTTTAATACTGCATAAGCTTTTTCCACAGTATCCCGTGAGATATAATAATCAAAACTAACTTGGTTTATTGAGGGGAGTTTTTGACCATATTTTATATTCCCTGACTGAATCAGCTGCGAAATACTTTCTACAATTTGTTTGTACTTTGGAGTATTGTTGGTGTCGTTAAATTCAAGATTAAAAAAATCAATCATAATTTTTTAATTTTACCCTTATCTACAGGATACATTCTATCCCTCAAAATTATAATTTTGTTATTCTAAATAACTACTTATGGAAATTAAAAGTAAATATAAATTTGTAAACTATTTGTGGGACGAAAAAAATGCTAAAGAATTTGGAGATGACCAAGTAGCACTTTTTTTATATCGCTCCAATATTTTAGGCGCAGATTTGAGAATTACAAATTTTGGCGGTGGAAACACCAGTTGTAAAACAATCGAAAAAGACCCTATCACTAATGAACCCGTAGAAGTAATGTGGATTAAAGGATCTGGTGGCGACATTGGGACTTTAAAACGCGATGGTGTTGCCGGTCTATACAATCAAAGATTACACGATCTAAAAAAAGTATATAGAGGTCTCGAGCATGAAGATGAAATGGTGGCGCTTTTTAATCATTGCATATATGACCTAGACAGTAAAGCTCCTTCCATAGACACTCCATTGCATGGGCTTTTGCCCTTTAAGCATATCGACCATTTACACCCTGATTCATTGATTGCAATTGCAGCAGCGGAAGACAGTGAGGCAATAACCAAAGAAATTTGGGGTGATACGATGGGCTGGGTGCCTTGGCAGCGTCCAGGGTTTGATTTGGGACTTCAATTAGAAGCCTGTCTAACAAACAACCCGAGTATTCGAGGGATTGTTTTAGGAAGTCATGGGGTATTTACTTGGGGAGAAACTTCTTATGAATCCTATGTCAATAGTCTTGAGGTTATCGAAACCGCTTCCGCTTATATTGAAAAAAAGATTTCTGAAAATGGAAGTGTATTTGGGGGATTAAAAACAAACAGTCTTTCAGAAGAAGATCGTAAAAGTCAGGCAGCCAAACTGGCTCCTATTCTAAGAGGAATGTGTTCTTCTGAGAATAACATGATTGGTCATTTTACCGATGATGATGTTGTACTTGAATTCATCAATAGTAATGATTTAGATCGTTTGGCTCCTATGGGAACTTCTTGTCCAGATCATTTTTTAAGAACAAAAATCAAACCACTACTTCTCGATCTTTCAGCCGATGAGAATTTAGAAGATGTGGAAAGTTTGATTTCAAAGCTGTCTCCTTCTTTTGAAGCTTATAGAAAAGACTATCAGTCTTATTACGATAATCACAAACATATAAATAGTCCTGCGATTAGAGACGCAAACCCGGTGATTATTTTATTCCCTGGAGTGGGGATGTTTAGCTTTTCAAAAAATAAGCAAACGGCCAGGGTAGCTGCCGAATTTTATATCAATGCCATCAATGTGATGCGAGGCGCAGAAGCCATTTCAAATTATACTTCTTTGCCCTATCAAGAAGCTTTCGATATTGAGTATTGGTTGTTAGAGCAAGCGAAGTTGCAACGACAACCAAAAGAAAAGCCTTTGTCAAGAAAAGTAGCCTTGGTTACTGGTTCGGGGGGAGGAATTGGAAGAGCAATTGCTGACAAGTTAATTAGAGAAGGAGCGAACGTGATCTTTTCAGATATCTCAGAAGAACACCTTGAGGAAGCAACTTCGTCCTACACTTCTGACCAAGCGATTGGAACTTATTGTGATGTTACCAGTAAAGAGAGCATTGAAGTCGCTATAAAAAAAGCTTCATTACAATTTGGAGGTTTGGATATAATGGTTCATAGTGCTGGACTTGCTATCTCAAAACCAATAGTAGACACCACTGAAAAAGATTGGGACCTATTGCAAGACGTATTGGTAAAGGGTCAGTTTTTATTAAGTCAAAGTGCAGCAATTGTATTTAGAAAACAAAAACTAGGAGGAAATTTGGTTAATATTGCAAGTAAAAATGGTTTGGTTTCGGGGCCTAACAATACTGGATATGGAACTGCAAAAGCGGCACAGCTTCACATGTCTAGACTTTTGGCAGCCGAATTGGCGCCTGACGGCGTGCGTGTGAACACTGTAAATCCAGATGGTGTAATCATCGGGAGTAAAATATGGGAGGGAGACTGGGCAGAAGGTCGTGCAAAAGCTTATGGAATTTCTGTTGAAGAACTGCCTACTTTTTACGCCAAAAGAAACTTGTTAAATGAAATAATAAGAACTGAAGACATTGCCAATGGAGTTTTCGTTTTCCTTGCCATTTTGGATAAAAGCACAGGGAATATAATTAATGTGGATGGCGGTGTTGCGAATGCTTTTGTTAGATAATTAAAAGATAAAATGAATGTTTAATTCAAATCAACTTAATGAGATTAACGAAAAACAACTTTCTGAACATCAAAGGAATTGGTCTTTCTTAAAAGAAAGTTTAACGAATAAGGGAGTTGCTGTTGAAGATTTAATTCAAAAGATTTCTAATTTTCAAATTGCAATTCCCAGTTGGGCATTAGGAACTGGCGGTACTCGTTTTGGGCGCTTTCCTTTAGGTGGTGAACCGAGTACTCTAGAAGATAAAGTGAAAGATGTTGGCTTACTTCATGCGCTTAATAAATCCTGTGGAGCCATTAGTCTTCACATTCCGTGGGACATTCCTCAAGATTATGATTATATTAAAAAAATTGCCGCAGATTTGGATTTAAAATTCGATGCGGTTAATTCCAATACCTTTCAAGACCAACCCAACAGCGTTCACTCCTATAAGTTTGGGTCTTTGTGTCATGCAGACAAGACCGTTAGAGACGAGGCAATCCAACACAACAAAGAAGTCATCGATCACGGAATGAAATTGGGATCTAAGGCCTTGACCGTTTGGTTGGCTGATGGAACGTCTTTTGCTGGACAACACAACTTTAGGGAGGCTTTTCAGCGAGCCTTAGACTCTTTAAAAGAAATTTACGCGCACCTTCCTGATGACTGGAAGTTGTTGATTGAATATAAACCTTATGAGCCAAATTTTTACTCCATGGTAATTCCTGATTGGGGAACTTCTCATTTGTTAGCCTCAAAATTGGGAGAGAAAGCAGCGACTTTAGTCGATCTTGGGCATCATTTACCCAATACAAATATTGAGCAAATTGTTGCGCTGTTGATGCATCTAAATAAATTAGGAGGATTTCATTTTAATGACAGTAAATATGGTGATGATGATCTGACCGTAGGATCTTTAAAACCCTATCAATTATTTTTAATTTTTTGTGAATTGGTTCAAGGAATGAAAGAAACTGATAATAGTGAACTGTCTTGGATGATAGATGCAAGTCACAACCTAAAAGACCCTATGGAAGATCTTCTCCAATCTATAACTTCAATTAAAATATCATTTGCGAAGGCACTGTTAGTCGATTATAAAAAGTTAAAAGCAGCGCAAAAAACCAATGATGTAAGTGCCTGTCAAGCAATTCTTCAGAATGCCTTTAATATGGACGTCAGGCCTTTGGTCTCAGAATCTTGTTATGTTCTTGGAGGCGCCATCGATCCCTTGGAAGCTTATCGATCCTTAGAAATACGAAAAGTATTAATTGAGGAACGCGGACTGGATTCTAAATCAACGGGCCTGTAATGAAAACGAATTGTACACTTGTTTTTGACATTGGCAAAACCAATCAAAAGTATTTCGTGTTTGATGAAAATCGAGGGGTGCTCGACAAGGGGCAAACCAATATTCCCACAATTGTAGATGAAGACGAACACCCTGCCGAGGACATTAAAGAGATCGTGCAATGGATGACAACGAACTTTGAGCGCTTACTTAATTCTGATTTATTTGAGATAAAAAATGCAAATATTTCTGGGCATGGTGCAACCTTTGTTCATCTTGATTCTGAGGGAGAGGTTGTCACACCTGTCTATGATTACCACAAGCCAATTGAGGAAAACACCTTTGATTCGTTCTATCACAAGTATGGCCCAGAGGCAAATTTTTCAACTCAAACTGGCTCAAAGAATGTAGAGATGCTTAACTCAGGCAAACAAATTTATTGGCTAAAAACCAAACGACCTGAGTTGTTTGAAAAAGTAAAACATTCACTTCACTTACCTCAATACTTAAGTTATGTTTTTACTGGAAAAATGTTTTCAGAATACAGCAGCATTGGTTGTCACACTGACCTTTGGGATTTTGAAAAGCAACAATATCACCAATGGGTTTTAAAAGAAGGGATAATTGATTTATTACCCCCTATTGCAAGAGCAAATGAGACAGTATCGTCAGATTTTTCAGGAAAAAAAATAAATTTTGGTATTGGAATACATGACAGTTCTGCGGCGTTACTTCCCTATTTTAAAAAATCAGAAGCCACCTTTTTATTGATTTCGACAGGAACATGGTGTATTACCTTTAACCCTTTCGTAAGTAACTCGGTTTTTAGCCCAGCTGAAATCAACAATGGTGCAATAGCCTACATGAAAATTGACGGATCTATTGTGAAAACCTCACGCCTTTTTATGGGGCAAGAGCATAAAATTCAGGTTAAAAAACTCATTTCTCAATTTGAAAAGCCTGAACTTTATCATAGAAATTTAAAGTTTAATAATCAGATTTTCAACTCAATTAAAGAAAAAGAGACGAACCATTTTAGGTGGGAATATTTGGATCTAAAAGACTGTCCCGAGCAAGAGGATTTAAACTTTAACTCTTTTGAAGAAGCATACCACCAGCTAATGACTGAACTCATGAGTTTGTTGGAAGAGAAGATTTTAATTTTATATGACGAACCTCCTAAAACTTTTTTTGTAGATGGTGGTTTTTCTGATAATGATATTTTTTTAAAATTACTTAAAATCAAGTTTTATAATCAAGTCATTGTATCCAAACCTGAGGCTTATGGATCTTCATTGGGTGCTGCAATTGTAATGGGGTCCATTATATAGATATTATTATATGCTTTTACAAAACACTGCTTATATTCCCGATATTTTAATGCATGACACTACAGGATGATTTAACTATTAAATATCATTTATTTACAAATAATTAACAAAAAATATTTATATGAAACGCATATTTTCGCTAATTACTTTCCTAATTTTTGGACTTTACCATGGTATTTCCCAAAAATCAATAGTATACGACTTACAAGTAGACGGTTTATATAGTCCAATAGGAATTGATTCTGAGACTCCAACTTTTTCATGGAAAATCGATTCTGAAGAATATGACGTAATTCAAAAAAATTATCAAATTTTTGTGGCTACTGATGCTGTTTTTTCTGAGAAAAGTTTAGTTTGGGATTCTGGAAAAGTCAATTCTTCGGAGTCAGTTTACATAAATTTTCAGGGACAAACACTCGAATATGCTACTAAGTATTATTGGGCTGTCAAGGTATGGACCAATAAATCCTCTAAACCGAAACAGAGTAAAATTAGTTCTTGGACTACAGGATTGATGGTCGGTAATCAATGGAAATCAGAATGGATAGGTGTTAATAACAAGGATAATAGGGTCTCAAAAACCCCATATTTTACAAATGATTTTGTAGCTGGTGTTAAAATAAAATCTGCTAATTTGTTTATCACCTCTAGAGGCATATATGAGGCACACATCAATGGTAAAAGAGTAGGAAATTCTTATCTAACACCCGGCTGGACTTCATACAATAATAGAATTCAATACCAAGCCTATGATGTTCAAAACATGCTTTGTTTTGGGGATAACAGATTGGGTGTAATTCTATCCGATGGATGGTTTAGGAATTTTAGACCAAACAATGGGAAGAGTAAAACGGATTATGGTGACGAATTATCATTTATTGCTGAGCTTGTAATAACCTTCGAGGACGGTGTTAAGAAAACGATTATCAATGATAATAATTGGAATTATCATTTCGGATCGATTAAAAGTTCATCAATATATAATGGTGAAATAGCTGATTTTAATTTAAATGACCCAAATTGGTCAAAGTCAAAAAATAAAAATCCTAATTCCAAAAAAGCACGGTTTGTAAAACGTTATGATGGGAAGCTAGATCATACAAGAAATGAAATGATCAAAAAAAGGGAGGTACTGGATGCAAAAGAATTAATTATTACCCCCTCAGGCGATAAGGTTCTAGATTTTGGTCAAAACCTTGTAGGCTGGGTTCAGTTTAAATCAAATCTTCCCAAAGGAACAGTGGTCACACTATACCATGCAGAAGTTCTGGATAAAGCAGGAGAATTTTACACAACTAACCTCAGAAAAGCCAAGCAGAAAAATATTTTTACCCTCAATGGTGAAACAGATCAGATTTACCACCCCACTTTTACATTTCAAGGGTTTAGGTATCTAAAAGTAGAGGGGGTCGATCAAATTAATCTTGACGATTTTAAGGCGGTTGCACTATATTCAGATATGGAATTTACGGGATCATTGACTACTTCAAACGAGCTGATCAACCAATTGCAAGAAAACATACAATGGGGACAAAGAGGGAATTTTTTAGACGTACCGACAGACTGTCCTCAAAGAGATGAAAGACTGGGTTGGACTGGAGATGCTCAGGCATTTTTTAATACTGCTGGCTTTAACATGGATGTCAAAAACTTTTTTGACAAGTGGTTAATTGACTTAAGCTATGACCAAAGATCGGATGGAGCGGTTCCAGGCGTAGTCCCTCACAATAATTATCTAGGACTCAATGATTCAAAAGAGCTTAAAGGTACTTTTGGGAGGACTGGATGGGCTGATGCAGCTACAATCATTCCTTGGCATTCTTATTTAATATATGGTGACAAACAAACACTAGAGCGACAATATCAAAGTATGGTAAAATGGATTGATTTTATGACTCAAAATTCAAAGAATCATCTATATATAAAAGAAGATCACTGGGGAGATTGGTTGTTTTTCTCTAGAGATGATGACAATTCTGGTCGATCTGCTGTCACCAGTAAAAAACTGATTGCTCAAGCTTTTTATTGCTATTCTACTAAATTATTAATTAAATCTGCGACAGCTTTAGGGTATGTTGAAGATGCCAATAAATATAGTCAACTCTATGCGAAACTAGTTAACGCTTTTAACAATGAATTTGTTACAAAAAATGGAATGTTGGTTTCTGATTCACAGACCGCTTATGTATTAGCATTAAAATTCAATTTGCTTTCTAAGGAGAATATCAAAATTGCTACTGAGCGTTTGGTGAATAATATTAATGATTATGGACATCTCACCACTGGATTTTTGGGAACCCCCTTCCTGTGTCACGTATTATCGGATAATGGAAAAAATAAAGAAGCTATAAAACTACTGCTTAGAGAAGAATACCCCTCTTGGTTGTATCCAGTTACCAAAGGCGCAACCACCATTTGGGAACGGTGGAATGGTATTAAGCCTGATGGAAGTTTTCAATATCCGAGTATGAATTCGTTTAATCATTATGCCTATGGCGCTATTGGAGAATGGATGTATAATAATCTTATGGGATTAAAAATTAATCAGGATTTTCCTGGATATAAGCGATTTACAATTCAGCCTCTGTTTGATGAAAATTTCGATAATATTTCTGGCACCTACAATTCCAATTATGGAAATATAAAAGTGAATTGGTCTAGGAAAAATGATACTGTTTTGATTAATATTTCAATTCCTCCTAATTCTCAATCGGATGTGTTTTTAAGTAAAGCTTATAAAGGGAATTGGACATTTAGTAATATGAAAGCTGAAGAGAGTGTTTTAGAAAAGAAAGATGGTACTGACAAGACTTATTTCCTTCTGGGATCAGGAGATTATCAATTAAGATTGAAGACCGAATAATTGGAAGCAATTGTCAATTTTGAATTAAACATTCATAAGGTGAATAATTTATTCAAATCAGTTTGCCTTGGAGAAAGATCCGTATTTGTTTCCATTAAGTCACTCATGTATGACCACCATTTTTGGACAATAGGATTGTCGCTCA
>Ga0114998_10003584_pt1 | contig 11482 bp, 11 predicted proteins | sample ArcticOcean_MG_C_5_FD_87044 | JGI IMG/M metagenome (GOLD analysis project Ga0114998, IMG submission 87044) | Marine microbial communities from western Arctic Ocean - ArcticOcean_MG_CB4_138 | ecosystem: Environmental > Aquatic > Marine > Oceanic | place: Arctic Ocean: Canada Basin | collected...
ATTTTTTTATATACTAAAAATGCATTACTGTGGGTAGTGCTGGCGAAGCCGTGAAAAAAACGAATGTTTTTGGGTTTTAAAGAGTACTAAAAAGTAATAAAAAAGAAAAACACAAACAAAACAGACTACCGGTGGTAGTCGTTAGAAATATAATAAATGTTTACAATAAAATTAAAAAATAATAAATCATTTCAGTGTGATGAAAATTCAACAATTTTTGAAGCTGCAAGAAAAAACAATATTATTTTAGAACATAGTTGTTTAAATTCCAGATGCAGTAGTTGTATAGTTAAAGTCATTTCTGGACAAACAAAAAATAATGAAGAAGAATTAGTTTTAACTGAGGTACAAAAAAAACAGAAATTCGTTTTATCATGTAATGCAAGACCACTCAGTGATTTAGAATTAGATATTGAAGACCTTGGAGATAGAATTATTTATGATAAAAAAATCATTCCAAGTAAAATCAATAATATTGAAAAATTAACTGATGAGGTTCTCAAAATAACTTTAAGATTACCTCCAAACTCCAGTTTTAGATTTAATTCCGGACAATATATAAACATTATTAAAGGAAATATAACCAGAAGTTACTCAATAGCTAACTGCTCAAATCATAAAAATAAATTAGAATTTTTTATCAAAAAATATCAAAATGGTTTAATGAGTAAGTATTTATTCGAAGAAGCAAAAATTAATGATTTATTAAGAATAGAGGGACCTGTTGGTACTTTTTTTCTTAGAGATTCTAGTTTTAAAAATATTGTGTTTTTAGCCACAGGTACAGGAATTGCACCAATTAAAAGTATTTTGCAAGAACTTGAAGAATCTTCACTAGATTATCAAAATAAAATTTTTTGGGTAATAGTTGGTGCTAGATATAAAGAAGATTTATTTTGGGTACCAAATTTTAAAAAAATAAAAATTAAATATATACCAGTACTTTCAAGACAAGAGAATGATTGGAATGGCGAAAAAGGGTATGTTCAAGATATAGTATTAAAACAACAAATTAATTTAGAAAACACTCAAGTTTATGCTTGTGGATCTAATAATATGATAAATTCAGCAAAAGAATTATTTTTTAAAAACAAGTTAAAAGAAAACAATTTCTTTTCTGATGCATTTGTTCAAACTAATTAATAAACTATGAAAGCAGTAATTTTAGCAGGGGGGCTTGGAACACGTTTAAGTGAAGAAACAGTATCTAAACCAAAGCCTATGGTCGAAATTGGAGGAAAACCAATCTTGTGGCACATCATGAAAACCTATTCTCATTATGGTATTAACGATTTCATTATTTGTTGTGGTTATAAAGGATATGTGATTAAAGAATATTTTGCTAATTATTTTTTACATCAATCTGATGTAACTTTTGAGATGAAAGATAACAAAATGACTGTTCATGAAGATCGTGCAGAGCCCTGGACAGTTACTTTAGTTGATACCGGAGATAATTCTATGACGGGAGGAAGATTAAAAAGAGTATTACCTTATCTAAAAGACGAAGAGGCATTTTGTTTTACGTATGGAGATGGTGTTGCAGATATTAATATTAGCAGTCTAATTGAATTTCATAAATCTCACGGAAAACTAGCGACTTTAACAGCAACTTTTCCTCCGGGAAGATTTGGAGCTCTAAGTATTCAAGATAATCAAGTCCAAAAGTTTGAAGAAAAACCAAAAGGAGATGGGGCTTTAATTAATGGAGGGTATTTTGTATTATCTCCAAAAGTTATCGAGAGAATTTCTGGAGATTCAACAACATGGGAACAAGAACCTTTGAAGGGGTTAGCTTCTGATGGTGAGTTAATGTCTTTTAAGCATGAAGGTTTTTGGCAACCCATGGATACTTTGAGAGATAAAATAAAATTAGAGGAACTATATGAGAAAAATCAAGCTCCGTGGAAAGTATGGAAATAAGTAAAGGAAAAGTAGATTCTAGTTTCTGGAAAGGTAAAAAAGTATTTCTTACAGGTCATACAGGATTTAAAGGGTCTTGGTTGTCTTTATGGCTTCAAAACATGGAAGCAGTAGTTAAAGGATACTCTCTAGATGTAAACACAAAGCCTGCATTGTTTACACAGGCAAATGTAGCTGCAGAGATGGAGTCAGAAATAGGAGATATTAGAAACTTAGGACAATTAACTGAAAGTATGGTTAGCTTTAGTCCAGATATTCTAATTCACATGGCAGCGCAACCATTGGTTCGACTTTCTTATCAAGAGCCAGTTGATACGTATACAACAAATGTTATTGGAACCGTAAATGTATTGGAAGCGGCTAGAAAATGTATAAACTTAAAAGCAATCGTTTCTGTTACTACAGATAAATGTTATGAAAATAAGGAATGGGAATGGGGATATAGAGAAAATGAGCCCATGGGAGGACATGATCCGTATGCTAGTAGTAAAGGTTGTGCAGAATTAGTAACTTCTGCATACAGACGGTCTTTTTTTAGCACTGAACACACTGCTTCATTAGCTTCGGCTAGAGCAGGAAATGTTATCGGAGGAGGAGACTGGGCTGAAGATCGCTTAATACCTGATATTTTAAGAGCTTTTGAGAAATCAGAACCAGTGGTAATTAGAAACCCTTTATCGACAAGACCTTGGCAACATGTATTAGAACCACTTTCTGGTTATCTTGTTTTAGCGCAAGAATTGTTTTTAAATGGAGATGAATTTGCAGAAGGCTGGAATTTTGGACCAAAAGATGAAGATTGTAAACCAGTGAGTTGGATTCTGGATAAAATGGTTGAAAGCTGGGGAGGTAATGCTAGTTGGAGTTTAGATAAAAAAAACAATCCTCATGAAGCTGGATTTTTAAAATTAGATTGTTCAAAAGCTGCTATTAGATTGAAGTGGAAGCCAAAATGGCATTTACAATTGACACTCAAATCAATAGTGGATTGGCATCAAATTTATAGTAATGGAGGTGATATTAAAAAGCAATGTTTAAAAGAAATAAATACTTATAGTAAATAATGGAAAACGAGAAATTAGAAAATTTAAGATTAGAAATAGCCAGTTTAGTTACAAAGTATAGCGAGGAGAAATACAAGCCTGTAGCTTTTGTTGGAGGTGAAACGGTAATACCACCATCTGGGAAATTAATGGGAGAAGAAGAATTACAAAATATGGTAGCAGCATCTTTAGACGGATGGTTGACTACTGGGAGATTTAATACTCTTTTTGAAAAAGGTCTTGCTGAATTTTTAGGAGTAAAATATTGTTTGTCAGTGAATTCTGGTTCTTCAGCCAATCTCGTTGCTTTTAACACTTTAACTTCACACAAACTTGGAGACAGAGCTATTAAAAAAGGAGATGAAGTAATCGGAGTTGCTGCAGGTTTTCCTACCACAGTAAATCCAATTATTCAGTTTGGAGCTGTTCCTGTTTTTGTGGATGTTGATATTCAAACACACAATATCAATGTAGATTTAATAGAGGCTGCAATTACTCCAAAAACAAAAGCAATAATGTTGGCACATGCATTAGGAAATCCATTTAATGTAGGTAGAGTAAAGGAGATTTGTGACAAACACAATTTATGGTTAATTGAAGATACTTGTGATGCATTAGGAGCTGAATTTAATGGCCAAAAATGTGGAACTTTTGGAGACATGGGAACCTTAAGTTTTTATCCTGCCCACCATATGACTATGGGTGAAGGTGGAGCTGTATTTATGAACAATCCTGAATTGAAAGCCATCGCAGAATCTTTCAGAGATTGGGGAAGAGATTGTTATTGTCCTCCTGGATGTGATAATACTTGTGGTTGTAGATTTGATCAAAAACACGGAGATTTACCTTATGGATATGATCATAAATATGTGTATTCCCATTCAGGTTATAATCTAAAAATTACGGATATGCAGGCAGCTTGTGGTCTTGCTCAATTAGGGAAATTAGAATATTTCATAGAAAAAAGACGAAGTAATTACGTTTATTTGAGAAATAAATTAGAGTCTTTAACAGATTTTATCCATTTACCAATTCCAACTCCAAATAGTAACCCATCTTGGTTTGGATTTCCAATCACTTTAAAAGATGATTGTGGAGTTTCAAGAGTTGATGTTACTAAATTTTTAGACAGTCACAAAATTGGCTCTCGATTACTTTTTGCAGGGAATTTATTAAAACAGCCCTATTTTAAAGATGTAGAATATAGAGTGGTTGGAGATTTAACGCACACAGAAAAAACCATGAATGACACTTTTTGGATTGGTGTACAACCAGCATTAGATGAAGTTCATTTTGACTTTGTAGCTGAAAAATTGGAAGAATTATTTGGTTTAAATTTTTAAATAATGAAGATTGAAAGAACTGAAATAGAAGGTGTTTATATTATTGATAATTTTAATGCTGCAGATGACAGAGGTTTATTTGTTAAAACTTTTAATAGTAATTCTTTCAAAGAGAATAATTTAGATTTCAAAATTAGAGAATCTTATTATTCAGTGTCAAAAAAAAATGTTATCAGAGGGATGCATTTTCAATTACCCCCCCATGATCATGAGAAACTTGTTTATGTTCCCAAAGGATCTATTTTGGATGTAGTTGTAGATTTGAGAAAAAAATCTAAAACCTACAAGAAATTTATTTCTGTTACTTTATCTGGTGAAAATAAAAAATCAATTTTTATACCTAAAGGATTAGCACACGGATTTAAATCGTTAGAAAATGACACTATTACAGTTTATAATGTTGCTACAGAATATAATCCTATAGCGGATATGGGAATAAAATTTGACTCTTTTGGCTTTAATTGGGAGACAGAAGAACCAATGGTTTCTGAGCGAGATAGTGCTTTTGATTTTTTTAACGAATTTAAAACACCTTTTTAATGAAAATAATGATTACTGGCTCAACTGGTTTTGTAGGCAAACATTTGGTTTCTAGATTAATTTTAAACGGGCATGACGTTTTAGAAATTACAAGAAGTCTTACTAAATCTTTAGAATTATTTGGAAATAATACTTCTAAGCTTTTAGTTAATGATCCTAATTTTGAAAAAAGTATCTCAGAATTTAAACCAGAAGTAGTTATTCATTTAGCTTCTTACCTAACATCTTCAGATAAATGGCAAGATGTCGAAAAGTTGGTTAATACAAATATCCTTTTTATGTCTAAAATTTTAAATTCAGTTTCTAAAGTTGGTTTAAAATTATTCGTTAATACAGGTACATTTGCTGAATATTACAACGGAGATGATGTTTTTCAACCCGCTTATTTTTATGCTTCAACTAAAACCGCATCAAGAGCATTTGTAGATTATTATGCTTTCACATATAAATTTAAGCAAGCCACAGTTGTTCCTTACACGATTTATGGAGGTAAAGATACCCAGAAAAAAATTATAGATATAATTTTTGATTCTACACAAAACTCTTCTCCAATTGACTTATCGCCAGGCGAACAGGTTTTAGATTTTATTCATATAGATGATGTAACAGATTTTTATTTATTATTAGTGAATAATACAAGTAAATTACCGAACAAATCAAATTTTAAATTAGGCACAGGTGTTGGACATACTATAAAACAGCTAGCTAATTTAATAGAGAAGTTTACAAACAAAAAAGCAAATGTTAATTGGGGAGGTAAAAAATATAGAAATTCTGACGTAATGTATGCTGTTGCGAATTTAAAAAATATTAATAGATTATTTAATTGGGAGCCTAAACTTTGTTTAAAAGAGGGAATAAAAAAGTATTTCTATGATTTTTAAGAGATTAGATAAACAAATTAGTTTGGGATTTATTTTTTATAATATTCATATCTTTATAGAGGGCATATCTGGCTTAATGCTTTATCCTATATTAATTAAAAATTTAGATATAAATTTAGCTGGGTTATGGATTTTTTTTTTATCATTCTCTCCAATAATTTCTTTAGCACAAGCAGGCCTGGGTCCAGTAGTCACAAGACTTTCTACAAAATACACAAAAGATAGAACATCGTTTAACTTCTTAAATCACTTAAAGTATTCCTATTCTCTTGTTGTTATCTTTGTATTATTAATATGTGCAATAATATATCTATTTTATATTAGAGGTAGGCTTCTTGATCTCAATCTTTTTGCAGACGGTTCTTTAGCATGGTTAATGATATCACTTAGTTTTTGTATTAGAATGTATTTTGTTAAAAACTTTCACGTGTTAAATGGTTTTGGTATTGTTGGATGGGATAAAATAACAAATGCATGTTTAACTATATTAAACCTTGCAGGAATTTATTTTATAGTAGTTAATAAATATTCTTTTTTTTATTTAGGTCTTGTTTATTTTTTAACTAGTATTATATATGCTCTTATTTCTTCGAGAGTTTTAATTTTTACTAATATAAAAGATCGTTTTTCAGAAATTTCAAGAAGTATAATAAAAAATGAGATTTATAAAATATTTTCAGAAAGCGGAAAAATTCTAGTTCTAAATATCTCTGCAATTTTATTGTTGCAGGTGAACCTGTTTGTTGCAGAATATTTTTTTGGTTTAAAAACATTTACTTACTATTCTGCTCTAGTGAAATGTAATGCGTTAGTAATTGCAGTTTCTAGTACAGTAACCACAATATTGTTTCCATTTATTTCAATTGCTTATAATAAGAATGATATTTTGAAGGTGAAAAAACTTTTTAAACAAAATGTCATTTTTTCATTTATACTTTCCTTCTCTTCTTATTTGTTTTTAATCTTAATCGCAAACTATTTAATACCAATTTGGTTAGGTGAAGATGGTTATTTAGGTGACGCAATATTTATCCCCTTATGCTTTATGGGATTATTATATATAAATCATGTTGCCCATGCAAATTCTATAATAGCTATAGGAGCCAATACCTTTATTAAATCAGCAATTTTAATTGCATTATTTAGTACAGTTTTTTCTATTATAGGAGCAAAATATTACGGCCTTATTGGAATGATATACGGTACAATTTTAGGATTAATTTTCCCTAGTATTTATGTTGTCATATGGTCAAGAAATTATATTAAAAATTTAAAAATTATATAAGTGAATAAATTAGTAAGTATCGGGTTACCAATAATAAAATTCAAATTTTTAAAGGAAAGTATAGATTCATGCTTAGGACAATCATACAATAATTTTGAATTAATAGTATTAAATAATGCAAAAGAAAAAGAAACTAAAATTAAAGTCAGAGAAATTATAAATAGTTTTGATGATATTAGGATTAAATATTATGAAAATGAGGAACAAATTCCTATGATACAAAATTGGAATAAATGTTTAAGTCTGAGTAATGGAGATTATTTCTCAATACTTTGTGATGATGATATTTGGCATGAAAATTTTCTTTTAGAGTTAATTTACTTATCTAATAAGTACCCTGAAGTTAACGTTTTTCATTGTAAAGTAGCTGTAATAGATTCTAATAATAATATTAAAAGAATTTCTGAGGAAGCACCAGAACACCAATCATTATTAAATTTCATTTATTCAAGAATTTCAGGTTTTAACACATTCTTTCTTTCTGATTTTTTATTAAAAACAAAAGCTTTAAAAGAGTTGGGCGGTTTTATCGAATTACCTAGCGGTTGGGGGAGTGATGATATTACTTATTATTTTCTTGCAAAAAAAACAGGAGTGGCTTTTTGTAATAAGCTGCTTTTTTCTTACAGAGATTCACCTCTATCAATAACAAATAATAATAATTTAAAAGATAAACTTAGAGCTATTAATCTTCAGATTAAAAAAATAAACGAGTTATTAAATAGTTTAAGTCAAGACTCAACTGAAGAAGAAGTTCTTTTTAGAATGATTAAACAAAGTCTACCTAAATTTGAAATTACTAGAAAAACGAACCTAATTAAATCAATGCTTATTAGTAAATACAATATAAACAAATATCTTGCATTTATAATAGGATATGTGTTAAATAAGACAAAGTATGCAAACATATAGCTATATTTATTCTTTACCATATATTGGTGTTTTTTTCTTATTCTTAGTTCTTGCTTATCTAGAAGAAAAAACAAAAGAATCACATAAATCTATAATAGGTAATATATCATTAATTATTTATTTTATTTTTATAGGTTTTAGGGGTTATGTTGGATGGGATTGGCATTCGTATTATGAAATTTTTAACTCATTTCAACCCTTAGGGGAGGTGAAAACTATAATTTATAAAGAAAGCATTACAGAAATACTATCTCCCGGTTTTGAGTTTATTATGAGGTTTTTTAAATTATTTAGTGATGATTACCTCGTCTTTATTTCTTTTATATCGCTGTTGTCTAGCTTTGTTTTTAGACACCTTTTTAAAAAATATGATGTTAATGTATCACTTGGGTTTGCATTAGTTATCGCATTTGGATTAAATATTCAAATTGATTTACTTAGAAATAGTATTTCAATTCTACTATTTCTGTATTCAATAGAATACATTTATCAAAAAAAACCAATTTATTTTTTATTTTTAAACCTAATAGGAGCATCAATTCACCTTTCAAGTTTATTGTTTATTCCACTATATTTTATTATTAATAAAAAATTTAATTTGACAATAATTAAAATTCTATTAATAGTTGGCGTTATATTTTATTTTTTACAGCTAGATGTTGCTACTTCTTTAATTGAAATTACTTCGTATTTTAGCCCAGAAATTGAATCAAAGTTTATTGTTTATAAGTCAATTGAATCGTATTTTAAGGGAGAAATTAACTATAGTTTATTATTTTTAAAATTATTTTTTGCATTAGTATTAATATATTATTATAATATAATTTCTAAAAAGAATAAATATTTAATACCTTTTCTTAACCTAAGTATTTTAAATATTTATTCTTTTCTCTTTTTTTCAAGCTTCGCAGTCATTCAATCTCGATTACAAATTTTATTTATATTAGCTTTTGTAATAGTAATACCAAATATTTTAAAAAAAACCAATTACAAATTATTAGCATATTCAGGTTTTATTATTTTTCAAACATTCTCTATTTTAGTTAGGTATGATGTTATACTTTTTAATTATCAAAACACTCTATTTATTTCTCCTAATATTGATAAGAATAAAATGATATTCGATAATAATGCATATATAATTAATCCATTAAAATAAGAAAAAGCTTGGTAAAAATCACTTTAATTTATGCAGGACACCAAATTGATTATTTATATGGACTATTATCGGGTTTCCAAAATAATCCAAATTTATCAGTAAACATAGTTGATACGGAAAGATTTGATGAAAAAATAGTTTCAACTAGTAATAATGTTAAATTTTTAAATTACTTAGATAAGAAAGGCAAGACTATTATTTCTGAAATATTTCGATGGATTAAATATTATATAAAATTAACAATATATTTATTTAAATCTGATACTGAAGTTATTCATATAGAATGGATAAATAGAAAAATTGACTTTTTTGAGCACATTTATTTTATATTAATGAAGTTTTTAACAAAGAAAAAAATTGTTTTTAAAGTGCATGATTTAGACACTAATGTTCTTTTAAAAGGAGGTACAAAAAAACATGATACTTTAAAATTCAGTAATCTTTTTTTTCTAAAAAATTGTGACGGTATCATTACTCATAATAACTTTGTTAAATCGATATTAATAAAAAATGGAATCAGTGAAACTAAAATACGTGTTATCCCCCATGGGATTAATAATTACCAAATATTAGATAATATTTCAAAAAATAATGCGCGTCAAATATTAGGAATCGATCAAGAAAAAAAAGTTTTACTTTTTTTTGGTAATATTCGTTCTTATAAATGTTTAGACTTATTACTCCAAATGTGTGCTAACTTAAAAGAGCGACATTCTCAAGTTCACTTAATTATTGCAGGTAAAAATGATATTACTGATAATGGTTTAAATCGTAAAATGAAATTATTAATTAAACATTTGGAGAAGACTAAAAGCATAACTTATCTACCTGGGTTTGTAAAGAATTCAGATACTAGTCTTTTCTTTAAAGCATCTGATGCTTTAGTTCTTCCCTATAAATTCATATACCAAAGTGGTTTGCCTTTCTTGTCATTTGCAGCGGGTTTGCCTGTTATCTCTTCAAATGTAGGTGGATTACCTGAAGATATTGATCAATATATAAATGGATATGTTACGAAACTTGATTCTTTGGAAGAAGTGCTAGAACAATTTATCACAGGAGATTTAAAATTTAATTCTCCTCAAGAAATAATTGAATGTGCTAATAAAACGTTCAATTGGAAATTAATTATCAATCAAAATTTAAAATTATATGAAGAAATTAGAAAAAGAAAGTTATGAAGCTAAATATTTTGAAAATATTTACGAAGGATTAATTAAAACAACTTATCAAATTGAAGGAATTGATGTTTCTACCTCATTCTTTTTTGAATCATTAAAAAAAATAATTGATATAGAAATTAAACCCAATGGAAGATTTTTTTTCTTTGGAAATGGAGCGAGCGCAGCATTTTCAAATCATATGGCTTTAGATTGGTCTAAGAATGGTGGTGTAAATTCCTTTTCATTAAGTGACAGTTCTTATTTAACAGCTTTAGCCAATGACTATTCTTATGATGAAGCATTTTTAGAATATTTAAAAATAAATAAACCGAACTCTGAAGATCTGATAATAACTACTAGCTCCAGTGGGAATAGTAAAAATATCTTATCTGTACTTGAATACTGTCAATTAAACAACATTAAAACCCTTTCTTTTAGTGGTTTAAATGCAAATAATAATTCTGTCAAATTATCTAATTATTCGATATTTTGCCCTCTTAAAACCTATGGTATGGTAGAATGTTTACATCAGGTTCTTCATCACTTATTATTAGATAAATCAATGAATATTGAAGAATGGTGTAAAAATGAAGCTCAAAATATGGATTCAAACAATTTTAAATTATGATTAGAATAGGGATAGCAGGTTTTGGTAAAATAGGGCAGTTGAGAGCTGAAATTTTATTAGAAAGAGATGATGTTGAGATAGTTGGTATTTATGATGTTGTAAAGCCTACAAAAATTAAAGCAGGTGTTTTTTTTGAATCATATGATGATTTACTAAACTCTGATCTGGACGCTGTTTTTATTTGTGCTTACAATACCGTTTTAGCAGATTATACAGCAAAGGCACTAAATAAGGGACTACATGTTTTTTGTGAAAAACCTCCAGCAATGAAAATAGAAGAATTAGCAATTGTTTCTAAAGCTTTAAAATCTTCTGGAAAAGTTTTAAAGTATGGTTTTAATCATAGATATCATTATTCTGTTATGGAAGCCAAAAAAATCATAGATTCTGGGAAGATGGGAAAACTATTATGGTTACGTGGAGTTTATGGAAAGGCAGGAAGTATCGATTATGATAAAAATTGGAGGAATTTCCAAAAATATTCTGGAGGAGGTATTCTTATTGATCAAGGAATTCACATGTTGGATTTAATCAGATATTTTTCTGGTGAAAAATTTAACAAAATTAATAGTTATATAACCACAGCATATTGGGATATTAAA
>Ga0114998_10003585_pt1 | contig 11479 bp, 10 predicted proteins | sample ArcticOcean_MG_C_5_FD_87044 | JGI IMG/M metagenome (GOLD analysis project Ga0114998, IMG submission 87044) | Marine microbial communities from western Arctic Ocean - ArcticOcean_MG_CB4_138 | ecosystem: Environmental > Aquatic > Marine > Oceanic | place: Arctic Ocean: Canada Basin | collected...
GAGAACGCCAATCTTCGAATTTGGGGACTCTTCGCTTAACACCTGACTCATGAGCAGAAAAGTGCCTGCCTCAACGCCTTTTGTCGTGCTGATAAGCATTGCATCAGAATTTAATTCAGGAACAACCGCCTTGACCACCTCTCTAAAAGACAAACTAGGCACAGCCACAAACACAACTTTACTGTCATGCACAGCCTCCGCCATGTCTATCGTAGCGTGAACTCGGCTATTAAGTTTATAACGAGGCAGGTATTGGGGATTTTTACCTGTATTGTTTATTTGCGCCACCTGTTCGCTGCTGCGCATCCAAAATTGAACGTCGAAACCGTTGGTCGCTGTGATATTTGCTATGACAGTGCCAAAACTACCACCGCCAATAACCGAAACTTTATTATTTTGCATATTTACTCATTATGAAGTGTAGATTCGTAGGTCATGATAGTCTGCTCACATAGCAATACCAAGGCAGTTGCTACAGGCAGTTGCTACAGGCAGTTATGATTTACGACATAAACCAAGAACCAAAGGCCAACTTATTGTTTTGATCGGTTCATTACCCCAAGCTAGTTTTAGCTTATCGGTAAGTACCGACACTGGGTCACGTTCATGGGTCTTAATATGTTTCTGTGCAGCAGACCAACTGCGAAGAGATTCCTGCACTTGATACTGAGTGCAAGCTAAGAATATCGTGAAATTTGGACTAGGGGGTTTTCTCATAAGTGAATTCCACTCATTGTATCCCTGCTCAACTAAAAACCGCTCTTGCGACCAGCAGCGGCATAGTGTTTAGTGATGAAACTAGTCGATAAGCTTATATGTCGCCTCATCGATAGCGTGAATTCCGTAGGACCAAACCGCCATAACCCCTCTTGGTTTAAATACGGTATCTATAACCTAAAAAACCTCTCCATTTCGAATCAATGTAGAGCCTACAATACACAAATCAGAGCAGCACTAACCGGCTCAAGGGTGAGATCCTTCGCCAACGCCACCCTGTAATCAATATTATCCCCTCGCGGCGCCACGTCAATTTGAGCTGCACCACCATCTATAGCCATCACTTTGTCAAAATAATTTACCCGGGCAATTGATGATTATCCATTCCCCATAGCATAGTCCAGAGCCAGATGCTTAGAGCTTGTAGAAGCCGATAGTCGAATAGTTCAGCTAGATAAGTAGGGTGAGCCTGCTCACAGACCTTGGCGTGTCCCTAAAACTTATCCTTAAATGCTATTTGACCCGGCCTGAAGAAAAGCTATCCGGTTGGATTGAAAAAAATCAGTACATCATATGTTTTTGCTGAACAATTTTTGACGTGACGAGCGCGGTGACAAAAAAGTCACTCTCATTATCCGTAGATATTGTGTGCCAGCTTAGCCGTCGGATGTCTCTAAAGATATTGCCATCAAATAATGTCATCAACTATGATTCAATGATTCTTAGCATTCCATATAAGCCTGAGCTCAGCATATCCTGAAGTACCCTCGCCCCCTGAATACGTCCAAACATATCGATGGCAACTAGCAGATCAACTTCTCTGTTAAAACCATCCTGAGCCCCGGCGGGAATGATAACCAGCATTACCTCACCTTAGGGTTTTGCCAAATAAGCTGTGCGGTCATGTCGAAGCCCCAGCAAATTTAACCTCACCCATTCTCCCTTACGTCACATAGCCAGACAGCCGAGCAACATGCGCTAAAAGATCATTATCGTAGTTCTTCATAAGGAATACATGAACTAAAGCATTGCGATCCAAATCTTTACGATTCTGCAAACTCTGAGACTGGCTGGAGCGCGATACGACTACAATTAGTTCAATAGTTAAAAATATAACAAGAGCGAGGGAATAGCGCGAAAAATAACAGAGGAAATCTGACTGTATTCAGCCGGTATAACGAAGTCAGACTAAATCAATTCGAACTGGACTAGCCGATGACCCTGATGGCGTAACCTTAAGCGGCAAGCGGTAGCGAGGAATGGTTAAAGTTTCCAGGGAACGGCTGTGAGGAAATGCTAAATAAAACTCGATGCAGATTCAATCAAAGTCACCAACGGCGAAGGATAAACACCCAAAAGAATTAACATAAAAAATAGCAACCCAATCACAAAATACGAGCTCAAGCTTTCGATGCCTGCTACTGGAAAATTGATTTTATCCTGCGTTCTCAACGGCTGAATGATTATGTACACAATGCGTAAGTAATAATACAAACCAATACCGCTACCAATGACCAGAGCCGCTAACAATACCCAAAGGGAGGATTCAACGCCGGCAAAGAAAATATAAAACTTCCCAATGAAACCAACCGTCAATGGAATCCCTGCTAATGACAACAGCATCGCAATAAGCATGGTTGCCAACCAAGGTGATCTCCAGAATAAGCCCTGATAGTCTGCCACTTGGTTAATCTCATGTTCACTGGAAGAAACTACTGACAAAATAGAGAATGCACCAAGAGACATAACAACATAGGCAACCAGATAAAAACTAATTGCCTCTACGCTTATACCACCGATGGTTACGTAACTGGCGACCACTGCAATCAACAGATATCCCATATGGGCTATAGAGGAATAAGCTAAGATTCGTTTGAGATTTTCTTGCAGTAAAGCCAACAAGTTACCAATGATTATCGAGGTAATGGCTATCAATGAAAAAGCAATCGGGATTGCTCCAAAAGACAGTGCTTCAGTACTAGCTAGAAACCTGAGTAACAGCACAGCCATTGCCATCTTTCCTACGGTAGCCAAATAGGCTGTCGCTGGCAGTGGCGACCCCTCATACACATCTGGCGTCCAAAGATGAAACGGTGCTAAAGATAGCTTGAAGGCCATTCCAGTTGAAACCAATAGAAGAGCTACAACCGTGTACCCTTCACTTAACCCGAACTCAGGATCAAGCGCGGCTAGACTGGTGAAGCTTAATGTACCTGTTTGCGCATAAATGAGGGCCATACCAAAAAGTATAAAACAGGAGGCGGCAGCAGATAGAATTAAATATTTTACCGAAGCCTCTAATGGATAATTTGCGGTGTCCTTGCTGTGCAGTGGATAAGCGATCATCCCGTATAAAGACATGCTTAAAGTTTCCAAGCCAAGCACGGTGCTCACAAAATGATTGCTGCTGACCATAACTATGGCGCCAACTGTAGCGAGGCCGATGAGCAGGTAAAATTCTTCCTTATTGTCGTCTAACTTGCAGAAATATGGAAAGCTAAAGACTGCGATAAACATCGATGCAACGCAGGAGATTACGGTAAAAAGCAAACTGTATTGATCAATAATTAAAAGAGGGGTTACCTGTTGATCGGTCCAAGGGAGCATCAACATCGCCACGAAAGCCGCTAGCAGTAATCCCAATATTGTTAACGTCCCTGAAAGTATAAAGCTTCTTCTAATACCGATCGCTATCATTGTGATAACAACGGTTAAAGACACTATAAGCAGTGGAAGCAATGGCAATAAATCATCGAAACTAATCATTACAGCCCTGCTCCCGTGGTTAGGGTCGCGGCCATTGCTGCACTCTGGGTACTAGCCAGCAACGAAGCCAGAACCGGTTCTGCCAAATTTAGAAAAGGCTGGGGATATAATCCCATCCAGATCAATCCAAACATCATTAAAGCGAAATAAAACATCTCTCGCCGATCTAAGTCTCTCAGTTTTGAAACTTCAAACCGAGAATCACTATAGCCGCCTTGAAAGACCTTTTGAATAACCCACAAAGAATAAACCGAAGCCAATATCAAACCAAAGGCTGAGGCGACAGTGGCGTAAGTATTTACTTGAAAAGCACCTAATAAAACTAGAAATTCTCCAACAAAATTACCTAACCCTGGCATGCCTAAAGCAGCTATAGAGAAAAACATAGTGACAACTGCCATACGTGGGGCGTGAACCCAAAATCCACCCATTTCGTTCATATTCCTAGTATGAATTCGATGCTGCAATCCACCAGCCAACATGAATAAAGCTGCCGCACTCAAACCGTGAGCCAGCATAGTAATTATCGCCCCTTGCAAAGACTGTTCGTTCCAAGCATAAATTCCAAGAGTCACAAAGCCCATATGACTGACACTGGTATATGCAATTAGACGTTTAATATCTGACTGCGCAAACGCTACCTTGGCACAATAAAGAATACTAAAAGCGGCTAACCCCATCGCGAACGGTGCAAATTGAGTAGATGCTTCCGGAAACAAAGGGATCACAAACCGAATTAGACCGTAGGCACCTGTTTTCAGGAGAACTCCCGCAAGAATAACACTGCCGGCAGTGGGAGCCTGACTGTGTGCATCGGGAAGCCAGGCATGAAATGGCACCGAAGGTAACTTAGTGGCAAAACCGATAAAGAAGCCAAGCATAATCCAAAATTGAAGAGGGTTAGCAACAGAGACGTTAAGCAAATCTTGATAATTAAAACTCAATTCCCCAAATTCAATATAATGCAAATAGGCCATCATCACTATAGCGATAAGCATAAGCATGCCGCTCACTTGAGTGAAAATGAAAAACTTCATTGCCGCGTAACTTTTATTCTCATGCCCCCAAATCGCAATAATGAGGTACATTGGAATCAACATAACTTCCCAAAAAAAGAAAAACAAAAATAAATCTAGCGCTGTGAATACACCGATTACACCGGCTAAAGTCCACAGCAGATTAAAATAGAAAAACCCGGTTCGCTCGGTAATTTCAGCCCAAGCCGAACCGACCGCTATTAGTCCTAAAAAGGCGGTCAAGGCAATCATCAAAACACTGAGTCCGTCGGCTGCCAAATAAAAACTAATCCCGAAACGCGGAATCCAAGGTGCATCGATGGATGCCACCCAGCCGCCTTCGCCGGCATCATTAAGCAGTAATAAAACGACCACAGCTAGCTCGATAATAATGGCAATTAATGCAACAACTCTCGGATAATTTGCGTCAACGCTTTCGGAGGCCCAAGCAATGAGTCCGCCGACAAAAAGAATACTAATTAGCGATAAGAGAATCACAGGTAAACCCCTACTGCTAATACTGCTATTAACCCGGCCGCCATGCTAATGAGATACCAGCCTATATAGCCTGTTTGAGTTCTAACAAGCAAACCATTGGCAAAGCGTGAAATAGTAATAACAGAGTTATATAGGGTATCGAAAAAGTCATTTCGGTTTACTCTTGACAACCACATAAATGGGCTTATCAACAGATGTTTATAGAAGGCGTCCATAGCCCAGCCGCTAAACCAAAATCTATGCAAAGTCTTGCTGAACTTATAAGACATTAGCTTTTCAACTGACAGTGCCCCGCTAACAAAGAAAAGATAGCTGACAGCAATTCCAAATAGGGGAACCGCAATCATGATCCCATGAATTAGAGCGCTCACGTGATGTTCTTCATGAGGCTGCCCATGGTTAAAAACTGATTCAACTGGAATTTGTATCCAGCCGCCTACCAAGGACAGCACCATCAAAATAAACAGCGGTGTTGCCATGGCAAATCCTGTTTTTTCTTTTTCATCATGATGTCCTTGGCTGGCACCAAAGAACACAACAAATACCAATCTAAAGCTATAAATTCCTGTGAGAAAAGCTCCAAAAACTCCTCCAGCCCACAGCCAAACACCTGAGCCACCTGCTGCATACGCCACCACTAAAATCTCGTCTTTACTGAAATACCCAGAGGTGAATGGGAATGCTGCTAAAGCGAGACTACCTACCATAAAGGAGGCAAAGGCGATTGGCAGCTGCTTACGTTTGCCGCCCATCTTAAAAATATCGTGCTCGTGATGCAGGCTATAAATAACCGTACCTGCTGCCAAAAATAAAAGCGCTTTAAAAAAGGCATGAGTCATTAAATGAAACACCGAAGCAGACCAAGCGCCTACCCCAAGACCCAAGAACATATAGCCAATCTGGCTAATTGTTGAATACGCAAGAATTCTTTTAATGTCATGCTGAGTCATTGCTGTAAAGCCAGCCATTAACAGAGTAGCTAAACCAACACAAGCAACCAGTAACTGTACAGAGGGAGCCAACTCGAACAGAATATGAGTCCTAGCTATTAAGTAGACCCCCGCTGTAACCATGGTAGCCGCGTGAATAAGCGCACTAATTGGCGTAGGTCCAGCCATTGCATCGGGCAACCATGCTTGCAATGGTAACTGCGCAGATTTTCCAACCGCCCCACCAAGTAGTAACAATGAACAAGCAACAGCCATTCCTGTTCCAATTTGCCACTCACTTTGCGCGGCTGTCATCAGATCTTGGATATTGAGAGTGCCTAATTCCCTAAACAAAAGAAAAAGGCCTATCGCCATTGAGGTATCTCCTACCCTGGTTACTACAAATGCTTTTCGTGCGGCGTAGCCGTTAGCAGGATTTTCATACCAAAAACCAATCAGCAAGTAACTACAAAGTCCCACACCTTCCCAACCCAGATAGAGAAGAACCAAATTGTCAGCTAAAACCAGCATCAGCATAGCCGCAACAAAAAGATTCATGTAGGAGAAAAAACGGCTGTAACTTGGGTCGTCAAACATAAAACCAGTAGAGTAAAGATGAATAAGGAAACCCACGCCGGTGATTATCAAAATCATAACCAGTGACAATCCATCTAGATAAAAAGTAAAACCGGGACTGAAAGATCCTACCGACATCCACACCCACGCTTGGTAGACGAAGACTTCTTCCTCCGAGTTCAGAAACTCAACGGCGATAAAAGCCGCAACTAAAAATGCGACGCCGATACTGCCCGCACCTAGAGCAGCAACAGCCCGCTTAGAAAGTGAGCCACCAGTGATTGCTAAGCTCAAAAAGCTTAGCAGTGGTAATGTTGGTAATAGCCAGATAAATTCTTGCACAGTCGATTCTTATCGCTCTCTAATTAGTATTATTATGATAAGGATTGTGTCAGCCTTTCATTTCACTCAGCACAGAAATATCTACTGTTTGAAACTTTCGATACATCTGAATGATTAGTCCCAAACCTACCGCCACTTCAGCCGCCGCTAAGGTCAAAATCATTAAAAACATAATCTGACCTTCCGCATGCCCCCAACGCGCAGCGGCAACTATAAAAGCAAGGCCGCTGGCATTGAGCATGATTTCCAAAGACATCAGCACAAACACAATGTTGCGCCTTGTTAGTACTCCAATCAGCCCTAGAACAAAAAGAATCCCGGCCAAAATCAAACCATGTTCTGTCGGTATCGTTTCCATTACAGTTTTCTCTGATTCACTTTCATCATTATTTCTTTGCCAGATGATAGGCCGATATTAGCCCCGCCAGCAAAAGAATAGAGGCCAGTTCCACTGCGAGTACGTAAGGTCCGAACAACAACGCACTCACCTCCAACACCCCTACGGTTTCTGGAGCCATATTCAGGTCATAGCTACTTAATACGCTGACTAATTGAAAAAGTAAGACTCCCGCTAGCAGGCAAGGAAAAATCCAACCTTTCAAGCTTAACCATTGTTTTTCTTGGTCACGTGTATGTTGACCTAAATTCAACATCATAATAACAAAGAGAAACAACACCATTATTGCGCCTGCGTAGACAATTGCCTCAAGCACTGCTGCAAACGGCGATCCTAGAACATAAAAAATTACGGCCACCGACAACAGTGATAAAATAAGATAGATAAGCGCATGAACAATGTTGCTCTGCAAAATAACCGCTACAGTAGATATGACCGCGACAAAGGCAGCTAGATAAAATAGCAGGCTCACGGTAGTAAGCTCCTAACATTCACCGGTCCGGCTTCGTTCAGAGCCTCGCCTTTGTCTTTACCTTTTATAGATTTACCTGCAACCCGATAAAAATTGTAATCATGATATTTACCTGTGCCATTGATAAGCAGATCTTCTTTCTCCCAAACCATGTCCTGTCTTACATACTCGGCCATTTCAAAATCTGGTGTTAACTGAATCGCGTTCGTTGGGCAGGCCTCCTCACAAAAACCGCACATGATGCAACGTGAAAAATTGATTCGAAAAAACTCTGGATACCAACGTCCATCGTCATCTTCTGCTTTTTGCAATGCGATACAATCTACCGGGCAAGCGCAGGCGCATAAATTACAGGCCACACAGCGCTCTTCACCGTCTGGGTCACGGCTGAGTATTATCCGGCCCCTCCATCGAGGCGACATATAGGGAGCTTCTTCAGGGTATTGAACAGTATCGGCTTTAACAAAAGCGTGTTTGAAAACGAGCCACAACGTTTGAATCTGACTAGTCAGCGTGTCTTGTATTAACTTGAGCATAAAAAAATCCGTTGCTGATAGCTTTGCATAAAGCTGCTTAGATCTATTCTCAGATAAACCCAATGGGTTGGTAATAATGTTTGTAGAGTTTCTGGCATTTAAGTGCTCAATATAATTGCGCCGGTCACCAGTAGGTTAAGCAGCGACAGAGGCAACAAAAATAGCCAGCCGTAACTCATTAGCTGATCATAGCGGGGCCGTGGGATTGCGGCCCGCAGCAAAATAAAAAAGGCAATGAAGAGAGATGACTTGATAACAAACCAGATAATGGGAGGAAGAAATTCAGGTCCCATCCACCCTCCGAAAAAAAGTACGGTAATCAATGAAGAAATTAAGACTAGTCCAAGGTACTCACCTACAAAAAACATACCAAATTTCATACCCGAATATTCGGTGTGGTAGCCAGCGCAAATTTCCTGTTCGGCCTCAGGGATATCAAAGGGCAAGCGATGGCTCTCAGCAATACCTGCGATAAGAAAGATAATAAAGCCTACAAATTGGGGAATCACATACCAACCGTCCGCCTGAGCCAATACGATTTCCCGCAAATTAAAACTGCCACTTAATGCAACAACGCCAAGTAAAGAGACGCCCATGAATACTTCATAACTTATCATTTGCGCTGCAGCTCGCAGACTTCCTAACAAGGCATACTTATTATCCGAGGACAAACCTGCCAACATAACGCTGTAAGCTCCAATAGAAGCCATAGCGAGAACAAATAGTACGCCTATGTTGGAATCGATCACTCCGACACCCGGCGCGAATGGCACGACGGCAAAGCTTAGTAAAATAGCAACCATGATAATCGCTGGCGCCAAGACAAAACTGAATTTATCAGCAAAAGGAGGTACCCAATCTTCTTTAGTAAAAATCTTTATCATGTCGGCAACCACTTGCAACAAACCAAACGGCCCAACACGGTTTGGACCCAAGCGCTCTTGCCACAGGCTCAATAAGCGTCGCTCAACCCAAATTAGCATCGCCGCAACAATTATCACGGTTAAAAGAATCACACCGATGTTAAGCCCTGATCCAACTTCCCAATTCATAGGTTAATCATCCTCCCAATGGTCACTTAACTGTAGGCCATCTAAATTAGCCACAGCATGTTCAGTGCTACTTTTGCTGATCGTTTTGATTTCTGCGACATCAAACGGGTTAATTTCACCTGGCGCACAGTAAATCGCCGCGGTGCCGGGTTTTTGTTTGCTGCGAATAGTGACAATTGCAGTGGCAGAACTCTCCCCTAAGCGAACAGTATTCCCTTGTATCAAGCCTCGAGAATCAGCATCTTCTAAACTTAATCCGATATAGGAAGGTGTCATCCGTTCGACTATGGTCGCTGTTTTAGCACTTAGTTCATCGCTGCCAAATATCTGGTGTGCGAAGCAAATGGTCAGGTCGGATGACGAACTTTGAGCAGAGTTCGTTATTTCGTAATAGCTCTGCGGCGCGCTCGATTTCTCAAATACCTGTGACCCTAAATGTCCCTGTTTCAATTCCCCGTTCACTTCTTCTTGAAATTTGGAAATCGACTGATTGGAATTCCAGCTCGGAGCCCAGCTAGAGGCTAGGATGTTGGAATCTTTTGTCGAGGGAACCCCTTCCATAGAGAAAGACATTTTAGACTCTTCATCTACCGGCTGTTTGGGCTCATGGACATTAATGTTCGCCTTCATAGCTGTTCTTCCGCTATAGCGGTGTGACTGTCTAGGAACCTTAATCCCCGGAATAATATCGGGCACGGAAATAAGTTCTTTGAGGACCTTTAGTTCAGTTATTTCACTAGCGCACAGGGAAATCAGGTCATCCACATAGGCTACCTCTGCGCCCGTAAACCAGCGCCATGAAGGCAATGCGTCACTATGACAGCGATGTACTTGATAGCTTAACTGCGCCCTTCCTTCGAAATTTACATAGGTCGCTTCGTGCTCTGAAAACCCGGTGCTTGGTAAGACCAATGTAGCCCGAGCAGTGGTCGGCGTTGGCAAGTGATCCGCCACAACAACCGACTCAGCTATCTGTAGAGCAGAATCAACGCTCGCGGTGCTAGCCCGGCGATACAAATCGTTTTCAAGCACAACAACATTCTTAACTTCACCAGAACTCAGCAGCGCCAAGGCTTTGCCTAGACTGTTTTCAGAATTAACCATAAGACTTAGACCCACCGAGTTAACCTCTGGACTAAGTAAACATAGGTCGGTGGTTTTTGATCTTTTTGCAGATAAGGCACGAGCAATATTAGCTGCCGCTTTTAGAGTATTTGGATCACCTGCTGTGCTGCCGGCAATGATTAGAGGTCTCTTAGCCTCGCTTAGCTCATTAACTATTTGACTAATTAAATCTCTTTCCTCTTTTTTCGCATGACTACTGCCCTCACTAGAACCTTGAGCCTCGCTAGAAATTTCATTGGCGATACATTGAGCCATTGCTATAAGGCCACTTATTGAATCTACAATACTGTGAGCCGTCACATCCTCAAGTCTTGTCGCATAAGGGGTCATCACTGTCAGGGGGCTTAGCTCACGCTGAGCAAGTTCGCGCACTGCTGCATCTTGCCACTGCGGGATCTGATTCGCTGCTGCTAATTCTTGCGCTCGTTGACGTACTGATTGACGAAGCGCTAATGCAATCCGCGGAGCCACATTAGTAACATCTTCCCCAAGAATCAGAATCGCATCGGCCTGTTCGATTTCCCTAATACTTGGGTTATGAAAAAGGTCATCAGTCATAAGGTTATTGATCAGCTGCATTGACTCATGCTCAAGATCTGAATAACCCGCGAAAAAGTTTTCTTGTCCAACTAAACTACGCAAAGCAAAATTAGATTCGTTACTGGCTCTTGGCGAACCAATGCCGAGCAAGCTAGTCTTCTTAAGGTTTGCTACAGCCGCTTTCGCATCGCCTGTATCAACTCCTTCAATCCATTCACTACCGTCTCTGTTTCGTCTAAAAGCTGCTGTAATTCTGTTCTTGCTATTAACGAAATCAAAACCAAACCTGCCTCTATCACAGAGAAAATAGCCATTTACTTCACTATTGTAGCGATTCACAATTCGTCGCAATTCACCATATCGCTCGCCGGGTGAGGTGTTACAACCAGCTGCGCAGCCCGCACAAACGCTTGGCGCTACTTGTAAGTCCCACTTCCTGCTATAACGTTTACTGAATGCCTTGTCAGTGAATACCCCTGTTGGGCAAACCTCAATTAAGTTGCCACTAAACTC
>Ga0114998_10003588_pt1 | contig 11475 bp, 6 predicted proteins | sample ArcticOcean_MG_C_5_FD_87044 | JGI IMG/M metagenome (GOLD analysis project Ga0114998, IMG submission 87044) | Marine microbial communities from western Arctic Ocean - ArcticOcean_MG_CB4_138 | ecosystem: Environmental > Aquatic > Marine > Oceanic | place: Arctic Ocean: Canada Basin | collected...
CACACACACACACACACTGCTTTAAGAAAAGAAAATGAGTGATTTAGTGAACGCTTTGATTGAAAGGTTGGATAATAAGAACGAAGATGATGATTCATTCATAAAGAGTGCGCAATTTCAAGGTCCGAGAGATGGTTATCAGTTCCAAAACGGTCGAAAAGGATTAGGATATTACAAAGAAAACAATAATGATGATGGCGATGATGATTCATTCCTTAAGAGTGCGCAATTTCAAGGTCCGAGAGATGGTTATGAGTTCCAAAACGGTCGAAAAGGATTAGGATATTACAAAGAAAACAGTAATGATGATGATGATGATGATATCAATAATAATAATAATAATAATAATAAAAGACGGAAAACGACAACAAAAGAACAATCAAAAGGAATTAATTACGATTTACTTCTCGAGCAAATAGAGAAGAACAATCCAGACATAACAGAAGAAACGATGGAATTGAATGAGAGGACTGTGAAGAAGTTAGTTTTAACATTCGAACGCGCTTTGAAGGAGAATATGGAAAAACGGGCGAAATTTTCGAGAGAACCGCAGAAGTTTTTAGACTCCGAAGTCGATTTAGATCTCGCTATTAAGAACTTGCAATCTATATGCGCACAACCGAGATTATATTTTGTATTGATCGACACGAAATGCGTGAAGTCTCTACTATCGATCTTAGCGCACGAGAACGAAGATATATGTATAGATATTTTAAACTTGTTCAGGGAGTTGTTCGATCCGGATTCTATAAACGAAGGCGAAGAAGATGAAAATAGGCAAGCGTTTCAGTTGTTAAACGCCGTGAAAGATAACGATGGAATCAAAATGTTGATCGATTGCTTAATGGATCGATTTTTTATTAATAATAGTAATAAGAACAACAAGACGAGCAAAAATAATGAAGCGAAGGATGACTTATTGTTAGCAGCAGCAGACGACGATGAACAGAAAAGAAACGCCGAGGAAACAATCTTACAAATCGTTGAAAACTTGATTGAAATCTCCGGTGGAACGAGCGAAATATGTGAATACTTTTTGAACGATAAAAATACGCGTTTGAGAGAATATTTATTAGAACGCGTTGGGAAGAAACACCCTACGGATGGCGTGAAATTGCAAGCCTCGGAACTGCTATCAATATTAATCACTGGCTCAGATGAACAAGTTAAGGAATCGTTATTACTCGCGACAGATAGTACGATAATGGAACCTGTTATGATGGCTTTAGCGGTGTATAAGAAAAAAGAACCAGAAGATGGCGAAGAGCGAGAAATCGTCGAGAATCTCGCCGACGTGATATGTGCTTTATTATCAAATTCTAGACTAGCGCAAGATACGTTTGAAAAACTTGAAGGTATTGAATTGATGATCCTTTGCGTGAAATCAAAGTTATTCGTTCGCTCGTCCGCGTTGAAAATTCTAGATTTCCAATTGACTGGAAACGAACAAAGTTGTTTGAGATTCATAGACGTATTTGGGTTGAAGACGATCTTTTCAACATTCGTAAATTGTTTCGGTGGCGAGGAGAAAAAATTGAAGAAACTTAAGAAAAAATATGGGAACGACTATGTAGATTCCGAGTGCGAACGAACTTTATCGATCATCGCCTCTTTATTTCAAAACATTGACGTTTCTGAATCGACGGAAAAATATAACCGCGTGGTCTCGAAATTTGTCGAGGAATCGTTCGTTAAACTCGATTTATTAATCGAATCATACGTTTTGTACGGTAAAAGAGTTTCGAAAATTGACCATAACAATAACAATACTTACGATTCTGAAGAAGAGCAGGAGATATATATAGAAAAATTAGACAACGGCTTGTCGAGTTTAGAAAATGTAGCCATCATAATTGCGCACTTATGGGCAACTTTGGATGATGCGGTTCAAAAAAGGATCTTCATAGATCTCGACCAGAACGAAATAGACGTCTCGCACATAAGAGACGTCTTGAGAGATCGAGCGAAGAACATTGGTGATTTGAACGGTTCGCGGGTTCAAAAAGATAAGGTTGAGCAAATATTGACTTTGGTTTATTCTTTATATATGCCTAACGAGAAAAGACCTGGAGATTAATAGTGAGTAATAGTAGAAACGTATCTATATTGATAATTATAATATACAGATATATATGTATTCATTAATTGATTTGAAAACAAAGTAGGAAAAATCTAAACCAATAAGACGTAAAAGCACGTTTTTTGTTAAATGTTATTGTTCATTTTTGTTCTTCAACATCAGAAGAAAATCACCTAATAATACGAATAATAATAAACACAACACACACACACACACATACATATGCTCAGTAGTTCTGCTAAGATCATTTTTAATAATCATTATTATAATAATAATAATAATAATAAAAGGAACACGGCAAAGAATAAGATGAGTAAGAACGATCTCAATCTCGCTCAGTTTCAACCGATGCAACGTGAACCGTACGAAGAAGTCAAACTAGAAGAAGATGGTTCTTTGTTTGTTTTTGGATACGGTTCAATCATATGGAAGTTCGATATACCTTCCGTTACACCTGTGAAAACCGTAAGGTGTAAGGCTTTCGGATACGAGAGAAGATTTTATCAAGGCTCGACTGACCACAGGGGGACCGTTGGGTTTCCTGGACGAACCGTGACTTTAGTTAAAAGCGATTACGATGATGATAGTAGTAGTAGTAGTAGTAGCAAGAAGAACGCAGAATCCGAGTCTTCGTACGTTAGCGGCGTTGCGTATTTGATTCAAAAAGAAGACGTCGCCGTAGTTTTAGAGAACTTAGAGTTTCGAGAGAAGCAATATGATTTAAGAGTTCAATTAGAGATTTATTCAGACGAAGATGATTATGAAAGTAGAAGTAATAATAATAATTTGATATCGACGAGAGCGGTGTGTTGGATAGCAACGTCGAATACGAAGAAGAACATTAATTGGATAGGCGAACAAACAGAAGATGAAATCGCGAAAGTAATCGCAAACGCGAAAGGGCCGAGCGGTCCTAATTACGAATACTTGTTTAATCTATGCGAAGCTATGCGAAAATTCAACATCGAAGATGCGCATTTGTATGAACTCGAAAAGAAAGTTAAAGCGTTTTTAGTTTAGTATAAGATACACGCATGTATACTAGGTGCTATAAAATAATGAATTTATGTAATACAATTGTAGAAGAGAACTTTAACGTAGAAGTGTTTCAATCAAAAGACGCTGCGAAAGCGGCGAACAGATAATTTTATGTAAATCAGGTTACTCACACTTTAAACGCCGAAATCTTCTTTTTCGGTACCGAAATAACGGTCGCCAAACTCGCCAACGCCCGGTAATACTCTGTTATCGTCCGATAATCCGGCGTCGACTTCACTCGTTATGATTTTCATTTTTGGAAATTTCGTACACAATTGGTGAACGCCTTGCGTCGAGGCGATGACGCTTACAAACAAAATTCGTTCTTCCAAAACGCCAACTTCTTTCAATAAATTAACAGCCGCCATTGCGGAATATCCAGTTGCTAATAACGGATCGAGTAATAAAACGTATCTCTCGTTAATATCGAAAGGTAATTTTTGATAAAGCACGGTTGGTAAATTATCATTTTCCTCGTCGTCATCTTCGTCTTCTGATTCGGATAATAACTCTGCGTCTTCTCTTCCTCCGTCTATGTCTGCGTCGTCGTTATATTCATCACTATTCGCATTTTTATTTGCCATTGATGATTGCGGTGGTATAGGATTCTCGCGATGCATTGATTCGCTCGCTAAACCGTCTTTATCGCGTCTTTTAACTAAAATTTTACCAATTTTGATCCCCTTGCAGCACGCCCTTAAGGCGTTCTCCATTGCTTCGCCAGATCTAATCATCGAAACGCCGCATATTTTTGAATAAAACGAAACCCCTCTATACGTTTCACTAGTTGGCGTTTCAACAGCGTGTTCTTTAAACGGTAAATACCCAAGAGCGTGTTCGACTACTAAACGAATGATTCTATCGGAATAAAACACGAAATCCGATCTCGACACCGTTCTATCGCGAATGATTGTATGCATCCCTCTTATTTGAAAATGTGGAGGTAAAACGACCAAGTTTGGATAAATCCTCCTCAAATCTGTTTGACCTAATTTCGTCCTAATATGTTGCGCAATTAAATCAATCGCGACTGAGTTTTGCCCTCCCGCCCAAGGGATGATTATATCCGCGTTCTTTTTCGAGGGCGAGACAAACGCTTCAAACATCGGTTTCACAAAAGTCGTATATTGCAAAATAACGCCATCTACTTCTCTTCCACGCTCGATAGTATCTCTCTTCATCCTTCTCGCTAAACGTAAATCATCATCTGTATCGACGAATATTTTCATGTGACATAACTCTCTCACGTGTTCCATTGCGAGAACTAATATGCCTTCGATTATGATCACGTCTCCAGGCTCGACGCTAATATCGACGTCGACTTTCCTCGAATGCGTGACGAAATCATACACTGGCACTTTCACTGGTTTCCTTAACAATAAATCTTTTAAGGTCTTAACTAATAACGACCATTCAATGGCATCTGGGTGGTCAAAATTATACTCCTTCACTTTTATCCTCTCCTGAGCAGTTAAAGGTCTATAAAAAGAGTCCTGCGCTAACAAAACGACCCTTTTCTCCTGTAACGAGTTCATGATTAAGTTACATACGGTCGATTTCCCTGAAGCAGTTCCACCGGCTACGCCTATCAAAAATGGCTCCTTATTCCCACCATTCGCCTCTACTCTTTCATCTACTTTAGTCCTGAACAAATCTCTCTCCGAAGAAGACGTATTATTCGAGCCGTTCGCCGTGTCGACCATTCTCTCGTTCATAGACTGATTCATCCCTTGCCGATGCGATGACGATTTCGATGAAACGTGATGATGTTTCCTTCTCGCTTTACCCACTGAACAGTTCAATTCCATTAATTGTGAGATCGTCTTCGATGGTGATCCAGCGCCGTTGAACGAATGTTGGAAAGTTATGGGAGGACTTTGTTGCAGTTTTAGTTCCCGTTGCGAAGAAGAAGAACGAGAGCGAGACTGAGTGCGTTGAGATCCATCTTCGTCGTTTGTCTCTGGAGTATTCCTCAAATCATCTTCATCATCATCATCATCAAGTCGTTGTCGTTGTTGTTGTTGTTTCATCGGTTCAGCAGTGCAGAGAGTAGAGCTAGCAACGTGCGTTGGAGAATCTGGAGGAGTTCTAGTGAACAGTTTTGATCTCATTTTAATACTACTACGATTTTAATACTGACCACGATCGATCGATTAATTGTTGATCACTCAAAGTTAGTTCTAATGAGGAGAAACGATGCTGCTGGACAGTTCTCTTTAAATATTTCGCGAAACGAAGAACGAAGAGGATAAAATGATTCATGAAGACTTGAGTGATATCGACAGACCGGTTGTAGAGTATGCGTGTTTTTTATTCCTATCACACACTCATTGAAAAGGTAAGTCGTCGCCTTTTTGCAGTACTAAGACGTCCAGGCCTAGGTCGCCCCATGGGGATAACGCGCAATCGGCCGTTAAGAACAAGCCGTGCGCGAGGACGTCCTCGCCACCGCACGATTCTATCTCTGCCTGAATTTGAAAAGGAGAACAATCTTCACCGGCTAAGACGAACCCTTTTGAATACCTCCCTCCTTTCAGAGCATCCTCGAACTTTAAATCTACAATCGTTGATAACCCGTCTGGCGAAATATACGGATTTGCGCCACCCATCGGATGCGATTGTTCTTGACCAGAATTCCCTCTGCGCCAAACTTCCGCGTCTCCCAAAAAACAGTCATCTAATTCTTCCGCGATTTCTTGCCAATTCTCGATTCCTAATTCGACTGGTACAGAACCGCCAATGAAATTTCTAAAGTGTTCCGTTAGAACGATCGTTTTCAAGGATTTCCTCAACACTTTCTTCGTTTGTATAATACTCGGCTGTATTGGCGTTTGTTGCCGATCTAAAACCGCTACGATGTTCTTCGTTTCGGTTATTTCGTTATAATATACAGCGGTTTCCGATGGTTGTATGAACACTATATCAATAGCTTGCAAGTCATCTACATCGACCAATGGCGATAAACCTCTCAATGCGAGTTCTTTCGCGGCTAAGAGCGAAGAAGGGACGTATTTACATCCTCTGTACTGAGTCGTTTTGGTTCCTTTATCTTCAACTAAGACGTCCAATAACTTCGAAGCGATCGAACCAGTGCTTATTGCGATGGTCATATCAGGTTTTATCATCTCCGCCGCTTTTCGAGCAACTGCGAGCAAAGCGCTATCGAACGTCGTCCTCGGTGTCTCATCGTCGTTTCTGTCATAAGAAGTAGTCCTCGCCCGAAGACGACGACGTTCAGTTCTTCCTCTTCTCGTCGCAGTCGTTCTGATGAGCACGTTATTCGTTTTAGGTGTTGTCGTTGATGTGCTACAAGACGAAGAAGATCTCGCCCTGGTCAGCGCGGTCATGATCGTTCGTGCGGTCGTCCGCCGGTTCGTGCGATTAATAAAAACACGCGTATACTATTTCTCTACTAAAAACAGTAGTAGATAGTAGATAGTAGATAGTAGTAGTAGTAGAGAGCTCTGAGTGCCGAAATGTGCGTGATGTGCGTGATTTTGATCAAAACTGTGCTGTTTGCAAAAATATATGATAAACAATTTGAACGACGACGATAATAATAATAATAATATCAATATGATCAGAGTCTGTTCATATAATTGCTTAGCACAATGTTACATCAAGCGAGAGTGGTTTCCACAGACTCGAGACGGTAAGCTCTTGAAATGGAGCGAAAGAAAGAAAAACTTAGTTCAGAAAATAGGCGAAGTAAACGCAGACATCGTATGCTTACAAGAGATTGATAATTTCGATAAGGAGTGGAAAGATTTCTTCTTAACATCGAACAAAGACGATGATGATGATGATGACGATGATGATGGCACTGCATCGTCCTTTGGAGTGTTCTATAAACAACGAACGCAGAAGACGAATAAGAAAAAGGATGGCAGTCTCGTATCTTGGCGAACAGACGTGTTCGATTTTATGGACGAACGAGCTATTGAGTTTAATGACATAGTTTTGAGCGATGAACGTGTTAAATCATCGTCAGAGGAAGAAAAGAATGAGTACGAGCGCGATTGCGTCGCAGCTTTAGTTCTGTTGAAGCATAAAGTAACCGAACGAATGATCGTCGTCGTTAGTTGTCACTTATACTGGGACCCGAAATATGAGCACGTGAAGATGAAACAAGCGGAATACTTAAGGAAACAGATCGATCGATTCGTTCTTGAAAAATGTAGCAGTAAAAGTAGTAGTAAAAGTAGTACCGATCACGTTAATAATAGCAACAATAAACTCGACGAAGATATTGGAATCATCGTCGGAGGTGATTTTAATAGCATTCCTACGGAAAGAGTGTATAAATCTATGATCGAAAACGGGTATAAGAGTATGATGAAAAATCCAAACGAACCGTTGTTCACGACCGTTACGCCTGGCTTTACGGAAACGATCGATTACATATTTTGTTCATCGTCATCATCGAGCGACGAAGGAAAAACAAAATGGATTAAAGAATGTAGACCGATTAGTATGAAAAGCAGAGATTTGTTATTCGACGGATGTCCATGTGATGGAGAACCTTCGGATCATTTAGCGATTTCGTGCGATATAGTTTTAGCAAATACTACCATTATGTAAAAAATGTATAATAATAATAATAACTAAATGACTTCGCCGAATCCTAAAATATCATTCGTGAAATAATTGACGTTATCTTCGGCATATTTTGCAATCGAGACTTCGGCGGTTGACATTGGAGTAGGTTCTAGAAAGCGTCGAGCGATTGATATATTTTTAAGTTGTTCTTTATCTTCATCGATTGAGAATATTGCGATGAGAATTTTTAGAACCGCTTCTTGTTGCGTCCAATCATCGCACAATAAGAACTTAACTATAACTGCTTTGATGTACCCAAACTCAGATTTGTCTAAACCTCTCGATGATGAAGTGCCAGATATCTCGTCTTTCGATAAAGAATTGAAACTCGAGCTTCTCGCGGTAGTTGAACCACCTAAACGTTTTCGCAACTCGTCACACTCTGTATCTTTCTCCGTCATTATATTCCTAGCCTTTTTACGCCAAGATTCGAATTCGAATTTTAAGCTTTCGAGCTCTTTCTTCAAGTCCTTGATGGTATCCATCGCGTTCGCTTTCGATTCTTTCGCGTTTTTTAACGCCGCTTCCAACGAAGTCACTAAAGAAAATTCAGCCTCGCTATCGGAAATTGTAGCTCTCGCGGGTGCGATATTTCTCGCATTATTATCATGGGCTCCTACTAATACTTTCATTTGAGCTTCAAGAGCGGCATATTCTCGCTTAAAATTTGCGAGTTCTTTCTTCGTTTCGTTCAATTCGAATTCTAAATTTTTATTGAACTCAATCGCTCTCTGCAATTCTTTTTCGCGCGCATCTAAACTGTTCAACGCATCTTTGCATTCAATTTCCAGTCTCGCGTTTTCTTTCGTTTTATCTAATCGTTGCTCTAAGCGCTGTTCAAATTCCAACTCCATGTTCAATTGAAACGCTGTCATTTCAGAAACAGCTTCGTTTTTTTGCATTTCAAAATCATCTTTTTGTTCTATTAAAGCTTTGATTCGTTGTTCCATTGAAATTATTTTCGCTTCTACTTTTGTTTTCTGTTCGTTCGCTTTGAGTTTCTTTTCTTGTAAATCTTCTCTCGTCGAAAGTAGTTCTTTTTCGAGTTCGCGCACGCGTTGAGAATATTCTGAAGCGGCCTCCCTTAATTCGCTTATTTGTTTTGTGCTCGTCTCGTTCGCTTCTGTTTCGAGTTGTCTCCCGCAATCCATCGCATCGCTTGCTAAAGTTTCAAATTTCTTCGCGCGTTCTTGTTCTTCTTTCAATTTATCTTCCAAAGTTTTCATTTTCGTTTGAAACTTTTTCTTCTCGATTTGAGCATCTTCTAAAGCGTTTTCTAATTTCATTTCACCCTTAGTAAGGTTTTCATTCGCGACTTTTTTCCACGATTTAGCTTGGTCTTCCAAATCTTTTAGTTTTAAATCATCAGCCTTTTCTCTTTTCAGCGCTTCAGTTTTCGCGTTTTCGGTCATTTTTGCGAGTTGATCCTTCAACGAATAGATCAAGTCGTCCTTCTTTTTTATCATACCTGCATAATCATTAGTGATTTCCGCTTTTGGTGGCGGCGAAGGAGGTTTTTGTTGTTGTTTTTGTTGTTGTTGTTGTTGTTGTTGTTCCTGCTTTTGTTGCGATGATAATAATAACAACTCGGCAACTTCGTTCTTCAAAATATCTCTCTGCGTCTTCACGGTCTCAAATTCGGCTTTGCAATCTTCTAACACACTTTGGCATTTCTTCGTATTCTCTCTCGAAACGTTCAAATCTTCCTCGCATTCTTTCAAATCAATCTCTAACTCTTTCACTTGTTCTTGTAATCCAATAACGAGAACTCTATTCGTACCAACTTCAATCTCTTTTACTTTTTCAGAAATCAATTCATCATCGTCTTCATCGGCATCGTCTTCATCGTCATCGTCATCATCGTCATCATCGTCATTTGCTAATTCTATATCACCACCACCATTAATAGTAGTACTATCTTTCCGCCGCCGCCGCCGTCGTCGTAACAGTGTCAATTTTTCTCGCAATAAACTATTCCTTGCGATAACTTTCGCGACTTCCTCTTTATGTAATCGTTCGAGTTCGTTAATATCCTGAGCATCGAGCGCTCGTAATCGTTTTGCACTATCAATCGGTAACCTCACGTAATCGCCTTTATTCTTTCTAGTAGTACTATTTTCTTGTTCTCGTTGTTCCTGTTCTCGTTGTTGTTGTTCTCGTTGTTGTTGTTGCGTTTGTGTTAACAAATTTTTAGCCTTCTCTTGCGTTTCCTTCGCAATAGAAGCGAGTTGTTCACCGAACTGATTAGTGAACGCTGAAAATATTGAAGAACTGTTATTATTATTAGTTTTACTAGTACTGTTATTATTTATATTATTATTCATATCGTCGTTCGTACTGTTATTATTCATGGAAGTTTTTCTTTCGCTCTCATCGCCCATCACGTTCTTACGCTCTACTCTATGAATATTGATCCAAAACAGTATAGGACTCTCTCTCTCTCACTTATTCGAACAGGCTTTATAGAGCACGCCTTCGCGTGCGTATCAAAAGTAGTACGTAGTGAGTAGTATATAGACCGTGTTTTTTTGAGCACGTTTCAGATCCCTACATATGGCGCTCGCAAGGTGTTTGTTTTCATCAGTACAGAGCATCAGCAGAAAGTTGATATCCAATTGGCCAGTAGTATAGAGTAGCAAATATATATCGCGCTTTTGGCAAATTAATCAAAACAGGCTCGACTGAAACACGCACAAACAGTAAAGCGAGTGATCGTGAGCTACGTACTCGAACCGCTTTTGCGCGATTGAATATGATAATCGCGCCACGAACAGCCGCGCTCTGTACGAACAAAGCTCTGCACGATTGGAACGTCGTCAGTTGTTACACTGATTCGTTCATTCATCAGTTAAACGCTCGACTGGTTTCGCGAAGGATAACTCGTTTTCATCAGAACAGTTTCGAAAGCAGAGGAAGAGTTACGAGCGCTACAGCGCAGGGGAAGAGTTCGCGACCATTCAATCATGCAGAGACCGCGAAAGAGGAGAGAATAGGTCGTATCAGTTGTAGTAACAGTTCTGTTGAGTGCAGCACTTGCCGTTGGAAGAACTGCGAACGAACGAGAACGACATCATCAGTGGCTGTATGTTCAAGTGCCATAAATAGTAATAACGATAATAATAACATTTACTACAGCTCATTACGGTTATCACACAAAGAAGACATCATCAAACGAAGAAGAAGAAAAAGAAGAGTAGTGATAAGAGCGAAGACGGCTACTGAGAAGGACGCAGAAGGGGAAGTGTTTGGAGATAACTCTGATTGGTTAGACGAGACGCAGGAGTTATTAGTTCGCGATGATTATGACTTAAGAGCACGAGAACGGAGGAGGACGGGGAAGAGGAGAAGTTATGACGATGATAGATTCAGCTCACAAACAAGAACAAGAACAACATCGTTCTTTGATGAATTAAGAGAATTCGTTGAACCGCCGCCGATGAAGATGAACAGTAACACTTTCGCGAATGGGATATTCGATAGCGCGACTGAAATGAAAGAGATGTTGAACATGAATGACGATGATGATGATAGAACGACTGCAACAGAAAACGACAAAGACGACGACGAAAGAAATTATAGTAGTAATAGTAGTAGTAGTAGTAAAAGACAAAGTAGTAATAGTAATAAGAGTACGACGACGAGCGGAAGCAGAAGAAGAAGAAGAAACAGAGAACGTCGACGATATGATGATACGAAAAGAACGCAAAGCCCGTTCGTTTTAGCACAAATAGTTAGCGCGTTTTCGTACGTCACGAATG
>Ga0114998_10003589_pt1 | contig 11471 bp, 10 predicted proteins | sample ArcticOcean_MG_C_5_FD_87044 | JGI IMG/M metagenome (GOLD analysis project Ga0114998, IMG submission 87044) | Marine microbial communities from western Arctic Ocean - ArcticOcean_MG_CB4_138 | ecosystem: Environmental > Aquatic > Marine > Oceanic | place: Arctic Ocean: Canada Basin | collected...
AGAACACCCAAGGATAGCGAACGGTATTTTGCTCTAGTCAAGGTAGACAAAGTAAATAATGATGCTCCAGAAAATACGAAAAATAAAATTTTATTTGAAAACCTTACCCCCTTATTCCCTACAGAGCCTTTAACGCTTGAAAGAGATACGGAAGGTGTTGAAAACTACACCAGCAGAGTGATTGATATGATTTCTCCGGTAGGAAAAGGGCAGAGGGGCTTGATAGTTGCTAGTCCTAAAAGTGGGAAAACCGTCATGATGCAGAATATTGCCCATGCAATTACCTCAAACCATCCAGACGTTTCCTTGATTGTATTGCTAATTGATGAGAGGCCAGAAGAAGTTACTGAAATGACTAGGTCAGTTAAAGGTGAAGTTTTAGCCTCTACCTTTGATGAGCCAGCAACCAGGCATGTGCAGGTTGCAGAAATGGTCCTAGAAAAAGCAAAGAGATTAGTTGAGCACAAAAAAGATGTAGTGATTCTCCTAGATTCTATTACTAGGTTAGCAAGGGCCTATAATACAGTTATCCCATCATCAGGAAAGGTGCTGACAGGTGGTGTGGATGCAAATGCACTCCAGAAACCTAAACGTTTTTTTGGGGCGGCAAGAAATATTGAAGAAGGCGGATCGCTGACTATACTTGCAACAGCATTAGTGGATACTGGGTCCAGAATGGATGACGTAATTTATGAAGAATTTAAAGGTACGGGTAATATGGAGATACACCTGGATCGAAGAATGGCGGAAAAAAGAGTTTACCCTGCAATAAATGTCAACAAATCAAGTACTCGAAGAGAAGAATTACTTATTCCTGCAGATGTATTACAAAAGATATGGGTTCTTAGAAAGCTCCTGTATCCAATGGATGAGCTTGAAGCTATGGAATTTCTCCTGGATAAAGTGAAGTCAACCAAAAATAATAATGATTTCTTCGATAGCATGAGGCGTGGCTAAATCAATAATATTTATTGATTTTTGTCCCATAATCATTAATAATTACGCCTTAATTCAATAAAGAGCACCACTATGAAAAAAGATATTCATCCAAACTATCCAGAAGTTAATGTAACTTGTAGCTGTGGTAGCACATTTAAAACCCAGTCAACTATTGGAAAAGACAATAGTATTGAGGTCTGTTCAAAGTGTCATCCTTTCTATACAGGCAAGCAAAAAATATTAGACACTGCTGGACGGGTAGAGAAATTTAAACAAAAATACGGTATGTAATAAAAAACAAGTAAAAAAAGGCAGCATAGCTGCCTTTTTTTATATATGATTAAAGTCATATGAAAATTCATTTAGATCATGACTGGCAGGGGAATATGGCCTCCCCAAGAAAAATTCTTGGGGAAAAAACAAAGCTGCATTTCTTTTTTTTCCTTAGCTTCATATGGATTTTTACCGGACTTGTAGGGCACGAGCCTTGGCGGCCTCATGAATCGGCTAGCATTAGTCAAATTTTAGAAATTTTTCAGCACAATCAATTTATTCACCCAAGCAATGCAAGTAACTCCATTCCGTTTTACCCACCTTTATATGCCTTCTTTGGTGCTGCTTTTGCAAAACTTTTTTCTCCATTTCTAGAAATACATGACGGAGCAAGAATTGCCAATGCCATGTGGGTATCAATTACCATGATATCGCTTGGTCTATTAACAAGAGAATTGTATGGGACAGGATTTGGTAGGACTGCTGGCTTACTTTTCATTGCTTCGGTAGGTCTAATTTTAAATATTCATACGCTTTCACCTGAAGTTGCAGCTCTTGCAGGCTTTTCATTAAGCCTTTACTCTTTCTCACTTTATTTTAGGAGGCCCTTCCGCGCCAGCGTTATTTTGGGGGTTGGGCTATCTATTGTTTTCTTATCTATCGGGATCGTACCTACCTTATCGGTTGTATTGACTTCCTTTTTATTAGGATGCTTTACATTTTGGATGAATAAAAGGTATTTTATTTTTTTAAGCATCTCTTACCTAATTTTTTCGTGCATTATTGGTTTATGGCTATTCTTGTTTTATCAGTCTGATGCCGACTTATTTTTGGCATGGATTAGTCAGCCACACTTTAATAGCGATCCTAATTTTTGGTATAACCTGCAAGGACTATCTTGGTTTACATGGCCTGCATTTCCTTTAGCTATCTGGATTGCTTGTAGAAATTATAAGAGCTTGCTTGCGCAAAAAAGAACCTTGCTTCCTATTATTTTTATCCTTACCTATTTTTTAATCATTTCATTTAGTATCCGAGAAGATCAGATTAATTGGATGCCATTCATCTTGCCATTTTGCCTCTTGGCTGTTGGCTCTATCGACCTTCTTAAGAGAAGCTATGCAAGCGCATTAAATTGGTTTGGGATACTGGTCTTTGGTTTCATTAGCTTTTTGATATGGCTTGGTTGGTTTGCTATGCAAACTGGATTTCCTGCCAAAATATATGAACGAATGTTTTTTCTGTCTGCTGAAGCAGCCGCGGATTTCCGGATTATCCATTTCCTTGCTGCACTATTCCTTACGGCTTTTTGGTTAATAAATGCAGCAAATAATAAAATAACGAATAGATCATCAATTACTAACTGGGCTATCGGGATCACTATGATCTGGACCACCCTGATTATGCTTTGGGGACCATTTATTGATAACAGAAAAAGTCATAAAACTATCTACCTTGAGCTCAAACCTATTCTTTCTCAATCCTCAAGTTGTTTATATACCCATAACATATCAACCAGTCAAATTGACTTGGTACATTATTACACCAAAGTTAAACCAACAAACCCAGCGAATCAAGAGAAAATTTGTCGTTTGGCTCTAATATCCCTATCTAATGGCAATGAAATTCCTGCGGAATATAAAAATTGGAAGGAGATTTGGACTGGCAAACGAACTAAGGATAAATTTTATTATATTTTACTATCGAAGTAGAGCTAGAGGTGTTTTGTTATGGCCGTTCTGACAATATCATCGAGCATTGTCTCGCTTCCAGCGGACGAGATACTTTTTATTGTTTCCCGCATTGATGGTGCCCAAAATCGCTTCATATGGGATGCAATTTCTTTTGCAGCATACTCTTGGTCTGGGTAGCCTTTAAAAAAACTGCCTATTTGATTTGCCATTTTAATTAAATTGTCATTTTGCATAAACGGATTCTACTATTTAATTCTGTCTTTGTGTGTGTAAATATTGTACTTTTCATTTCTAGCAAAACCAATTAACGTGATTCCTAGCTTGTTTGCAAGCCTTACAGCTAATGCCGTTGGAGCTGATATAGCCACTAATAAACACACATTGAGTTTAGCTGCCTTTTGTACCATTTCATAACTGGCTCTGCTAGATGTAATTAAAAATAGAGTATTAAAGTCTCTATTTTTTATTTTTAAGCTCGCGCCGATAATTTTATCTAAAGCATTATGACGTCCAACATCCTCTCTGGTTAGTAAAAATTGTCCTTGATTATCACACAATGCTGACGCATGTGTTGATCCAGTTTGTTGTTGTAGTAACTGGTGATTAGAAAACTTACCTAATGATTTAATAATATTGTCAGAGGAAAATGTTGCGCGTGATTGAGTTGAGTTGAGAGAATTTTGTGTTTTTTTAAACTGATTTAAACTTTCCGTTCCACATAGCCCGCAACCTGTTCGCCCTATCAAGCTTCTTCGATTTTCTTTTAGTCTGCTGAAGGTTTCGGCTGATATATTTATTTTAAGCTCAATGCCGTTATCAGTTGTATGAATTTCTACCGCATATACATCTTCAGTCGAGTCGATAATATTTTCAGCGATAGAAAAGCCTAATGCAAAATCTTCAAGGTCATCTGGTGTTGCCATCATTACAGCATGAGATATTCCATTGTAAACCATTGCTATAGGAGTTTCTTCAGCAAGTAACTCCAAAACCTCAGAAGAACTTTTATCTTTTTTTAGCGCCAGGCTTTTAAAAACTGATTGCCCAGACTGAATGAGCCTAACTGGACTCACTTACAAACCTAATCAACCTTGGCATCGTCTTTTTTTAAAAAATTAATTTGTTTTTTACTGAAATCATTATATTGATTTTGCCATGTTGAAAGCTCTGATACTTTAATCAACTGGACTGCTGTTACCTTAAACTCTGGGCAATTTGTTGCCCAGTCAGTATTGTCAGTAGTTATGACGTTGGCACCTGATTCTGGATGATGGAACGTAGTGTAAACCACGCCAGGCTGAACTCTTTCAGTTATTTTTGCTCGCAATACTGTCTCTCCAGCTCTACTCGTAATGCCCACCCAATCGTTTTCAATAATGCCGCGCTCTTCTGCATCATGTGGATGAATCTCCACCAAATCTTCGTCATGCCATTTAATATTTTTTGTTCGTCTTGTTTGGGCCCCGACGTTGTAGTGCGACAAAATACGGCCTGTTGTCATGATTAATGGGAATTTATTATTAACTTTTTCGGTTGTAGGTACATACTCTGTAACAAAAAACTTTCCCTTTCCTCGTACAAATTTATCAATATGCATAGTCGGCGTTCCGTTTGGACTTTCATCATTGCAAGGCCACTGAATGCTTCCAAGCTCATCTAATTTTTCGAAACTTACCCCTTTGAATGTTGGAGTAAGACTTGCAATCTCATCCATTATTTCGCTGGCATGCTTATAATTCATTGGGTAGCCAAGCGCATTGGAAAGCATCGCTGTGATTTCCCAGTCTTCATAACCATTCTTAGGCTGCATCACTTTTCTTACTGGAGAAATTCTTCTCTCTGCATTTGTAAATGTGCCATTTTTTTCTAAGAATGAAGAACCTGGTAAGAATACGTGCGCATACATTGCCGTTTCATTTAAGAAGAGGTCTTGAACAATAACGCACTCCATTGACTCTAATGCGTGAGTGACATGCTGCGTATTGGGATCTGATTGTGCAATATCTTCGCCTTCACAATAAAGGGCTTTAAATTTTCCTGATATCGCTTCATCCAGCATATTGGGAATTCGTAATCCTGGCTCTCCTTGAAGCTTAACATTCCATGCATCTTCCAATGCAGTCCGAGTGGTTGTATCTGAGACATGTCTATACCCAGGAAACTCATGGGGGAATGATCCCATATCACAAGCTCCCTGAACGTTATTTTGACCTCTTAATGGATTTATTCCAACCCCCTCTCGGCCAATATTTCCTGTAGCCATAGCTAAATTAGCAATGCCCATAACCATAGTTGATCCTTGGCTATGCTCTGTTACTCCTAGGCCATAATAAATAGCTCCGTTAGGTTCTGAAGCGAATAATCTGGCTGCATCACGAACAATATTTGCTGGTATACCAGTATCGACCTCCAATGCCTCCGGTGAATTCCTTTCTAGCGCAACAAACTCTTTCCATATATTAAATGATTCAATCTCACACCTTTCTTTTACAAACTCCTCATCAACTAACCCTTCGGTAACGATCACGTGCGACAGAGCATTGATGGTTGCTACATTCGAACCAGGCTTAAGCTTTAAATGATAATCCGCTTTAATATGGACCGATTTCTTAACAAGATCAATTTCCCGAGGATCAACAATAATTAATTTAGCCCCTGCTCTCAGTCTGCGCTTCATCTGTGATGCAAAAACTGGGTGCCCATCAGTTGGATTTGCCCCAATAATCATAATGACATCGGACTTCATAACCGAATCGAATGTCTGCGTTCCAGCAGACTCTCCGATTGTCTGTTTCAACCCATAACCGGTAGGAGAATGGCAAACTCTCGCACAGGTATCTATATTATTATTACCAAAAGCGGCCCGCACTAATTTTTGAACAACATAAACCTCTTCGTTAGTGCATCTTGAAGAAGATATAGCCCCGACTGAATCAGCGCCGTATTTTTTTTGGATACGTTTTATCTCTGAGGCCGCATAAGTTATCGCTTTATCCCAGCTGACTTTTTCCCAAGGATCCTTAATACTTTTTCGGATCATTGGTGTAGTTATCCTGTCCTTGTGAGTTGTATACCCCCACGCAAATCTTCCTTTCACGCATGAATGTCCATGGTTGGCTCCGCCATCCTTGTTTGGAGTCATTCTAACAACTTTGTCTCCCTGTATTTCAGCGTTAAACGAACACCCAACACCACAATAAGCACATGTAGTTGTCACGGATCGGTCAGGCACACCATTATCAATAATAGAGTTTTCAATCAACGTTGCTGTTGGGCATGCTTGCACACAAGCTCCACATGACACGCATTCCGAGTCAATAAAATCTTTGTTTCCAGCAGATACCTTGGACTCAAAACCTCTGCCATCGATCGTTAAGGCAAACGTACCTTGGACTTCTTCGCATGCACGAACACATCGAGAGCAGACAATACATTTTGAAGGATCAAAAGTGAAGTATGGATTACTTTCATCTTTTGCTAAATTTAAATGATTTTTTCCTTCGTACCCATACCTTACATCTCTTAGTCCAACAGCGCCTGCCATATCTTGAAGCTCGCAGTCACCGTTAGTTGCACATGTTAAACAATCTAATGGATGGTCAGAAATATAAAGCTCCATAACACCCCGTCGTAAATCTTCTAATTTGGGTGTCTGGGTTTTAACTTGAATGCCCTCGGCTACTGGTGTTGTACAGGATGCTGGGTAACCTCTTCTCCCATCAATTTCTACCAGACAAAGACGGCATGATCCGAATGGGTCTAAACTATCAGTAGCGCATAGTTTAGGTACACTGATACCTGCCTCTGAGGCGGCTCGCATGATAGAGGTCCCTTCAGGAACAGAAATAGCAAAACCATCTATGGTTAGACTAACCGTTTTATCGTTAGTTTGCTTTGGTGTTCCGAAATCTTTTGTGTCATCCATATATTAAATACTCTAAATTATGATTTTTATTAAACTTTTTAAGTTTAAGCTGATGTTTCCTTTTTTTCAAGACCAAAGTCCTTTGGGAAAAAGTTTAAAGCACTGATTACAGGAAAAGGTGTCATCCCTCCCATAGCACATAAAGAGCCATTCACCATGGTTTCACCAAGATCTCTCAGTAACTGTTCATTCTTATCCTGGTCAACTCCCTCCTTAATCTTGTCAATTACCTCCATTCCCCTAGTTGAACCAATCCTGCAAGGGGTACATTTTCCACAGGACTCTATTGCGCAAAACTCAAAGGAATACCTTGCCATTTTCGCCATATCCGTCGCATCATCAAAAGCAACAATGCCCCCGTGCCCGACTACCGCATTTATTTCTGAAAATTTTTCATAATCTAACGGGGTATCAAATTGCGCTTCTGGCAAAAAAGCGCCTAAAGGCCCGCCCACTTGAACTGCTTTTATAGGTTTTCCGGTAAACGAACCACCCCCAAAATCATACAAAAGTTCTTTTAGAGATATGCCAAATGCCTTTTCAATTAAGCCTGTTTGTTTGAGATTTCCTGCAAGCTGTATCGGCAGAGTTCCTTTTGACCGGCCCATACCAAAATCAGCATAAAATAATGCACCTTTATCCATAATAATGGGAACAGTTGCCAGTGTAATGACATTATTTACTACAGTCGGCTTTCCGTATAACCCTTCAATGGCTGGTAGCGGTGGTTTATATCTCACCATACCTCTTTTTCCTTCCAAGCTCTCCAGCAAGGAAGTTTCTTCGCCACAAATATACGCTCCTGCTGCTCTTGTAACCTCAAGGTCAAAGTTGTAGCCAGAGCCAAGTATATTGGATCCTAAATAGCTTTTTTCTTTTGCAATTTTGATGGCTTTATTAAGAACATGTTGCGCATCAGGGTACTCTGATCGTAAGTAAATATATCCATATTCAGCACCCACCGCCATACCAGCAATGATCATTCCTTCTATAAGAACAAAGGGGTCATCTTCCATAATCATCCGATCCGAGAAGGTTCCCGAATCACCTTCGTCAGCATTACAGACTATGTACTTTGTTTTTGACGGTGTATCCAAAACCGTCTGCCATTTTATGCCTGTTGGAAATGCTGCTCCGCCCCTTCCCCTAAGGCCTGAATCCGCGACTTCCTTAACAATAAGTTGGGGCTCAAGCTTAATGGCATTTTTTAGACCCTTAAACCCACTATGTTTTTCATAATCAGCTATATCAAGCGGATCAGTAATTCCAACTCGGGCAAAAGTAAGTCTCTCTTGATTTTTAAGCCAGCTCAGCTCATCAGTAAGTCCTAAAAATAACTCGCCTTCTCTGCCCAAGAAAAATTCATTGTCAAACAATTTTTCTACGTCATTAGTGGATACCGGGCCAAATGCTACTCTACCTTTCTCTGTTTCCACTTCGACTAGAGGTTCCAGCCAGAATAGTCCTCGAGAGCCATTACGAACAATATTTAGATTAATTTGTCTTTTTTGTGCTTCAGCTGATATGGCCTCAAATACGTCATTAGCCCCTAACGATAGAGCAGTAGAATCAATAGGTATGTAAATTTTATAGGCCATTATTTATTTTGCCGCCTTAATTATATTGTCGATTTTTTCAGGGGTAATACGCCCAATAACCTTATCATTCATCATTACTGAGGGAGAACAAGCGCAATTACCTAAACAATAAACCGGCTCAAGAGTAATTGCACCATCTTTAGAGGTCTCATGATAATCTATTCCCAGAACTTTTTTGCAGTAACTCTCAATCCCTTCAGATCCCATGGACTGGCATGATTCAGCACGGCAAACCTGTAAAATATTTTTTCCTGAAGGACTGGTTCTAAAATGATGGTAAAAAGTAACGAATCCATGAATTTCTGCAATCGATAAATTGAAAGCAGCAGAAATAATCGGATAAGAATCTTCCGGGATATAGCCTAGACTGTCTTGTATAGCATGCATTAATGGTAATAAAGCACCCGGTTTCTTTAAGAAAGTCTCAACATGCTCTTCGATAGTAACTCGCTGTGATTCTGATAAATTCATTTTAATAAATATTATGATTAAAGTATGCTCATTATTATACTTAAACTTTATAAGGTGTAACATAGTTGTTACAATTTAAAATCCGCTTAATATTGTTTACTTATTATGACAAGCCAACTTATTGATCAGTTCAACCGCACGATAAATTATATTCGTATCTCAGTTACGGATCGATGTGATTTTAGATGCATTTATTGCATGGCGGAAAAAATGGAATTTCTTCCTAAAACCCAATTATTATCTTTGGAAGAGATTGATCGTATAGCTTCAATTTTTATCAGTCTTGGTGTTGAGAAAATTAGGATTACAGGGGGCGAACCACTTGTGCGAAAGAATATTGACTCCCTTTTTTCCAGTCTTTCAAAAAATAAGGGGTTAAAAGAGCTAACATTAACAACTAATGCGAGTCAATTAAAGAAAAAAGCGTTGATGCTTAAATCGTCAGGTGTTAAAAGAATTAATATTAGTCTTGATAGTCTTGATCCGTTAACATTCAAAAAAATGACAAGGACGGGGGTCTTGGAAGATGTTCTCAAAGGAATTGAGCATGCTGTTGAAGTAGGATTTGAAAAGATCAAGCTCAACACTGTTCTTATGAAAGGCATCAACGACCACGAACTCTTTGAACTCATTGATTATGCCATAAAGCATGGTCTTGATATTTCCTTTATTGAGGAGATGCCTTTAGGCTCAACAGACTTCGAGAGAAAAGTAACAGCAGTCAGCAACAACGATGTTTTAGAAAAAATAAAAGATAAGTACAGTGTAAAGAGTATTTCACTGTCGACAGGTGGGCCTGCAAAATACTGGCAAGTAGAGGGAAGCAATACTAGGGTAGGCTTAATATCACCGCATAGTCATAATTTTTGCGAGGATTGTAACCGAGTCAGGATAAGCTGCAAGGGGGAGCTTTTTTTATGCTTAGGGCAAGAGGAAAAAATAGAGTTGATGCCTTTATTAAGAAACCACCTGCATGATGACCAGCCAATAAAAGATGCCATAATTAACAGTATGAAAATTAAACCCCTTTCGCATGAGTTTAACCTCAATCAAAGTAAACCTGCGATAGTAAGGTTTATGTCGCACACAGGTGGCTAAGTTAAGATTAAATGTTGAGGCGGTTATTTTAGCGGGAGGCTTATCTAGTCGTATGGGTACAAATAAGTCGCTAGTGCAATTAAATCAAAAGAAGCTTATTGATCACGTATTTGAGAGAATAAGCCCGCAAGTGAATAAGGTTTGGATAAATACTAACGAGCCAATAAGAGGCTACGCGCTAGACCTCCAATTTTCTGATCAAATACAAGAAAAAATAGGTCCACTAGCAGGCATTTATTCCAGTCTAGAAAAAGTGCAGACAGATTGGGTACAATTTTGTCCTAATGACTGCCCAAATTTACCAGAAAATTTAGTAGACATGCTTTCTTCTAATATTAAAGGGAGTAGCATTAAAATTTTTATACCCCTGGTCGACGGACGACCAGAGCCAACTTTTATGTTATGTCATCGATCCACTAGGGAAAGTATTAATCGATTTATTAAGGCTAAAAATTACAAACTGATGAGCTGGGTTGAATCCAATCATTATCAGAAAATTACCTTTAATGATGACATTGCATTTGCTAACATAAACGATCAAGAAGAATTGGTAAAATATCAAAATGAAGCTTAATAAACCATTTATTCTTGGGGTAACGGCAGCTTCTAGTGGGGCAGGAAAAACTACCTTAATTGAAAAAATAATACCCGCGTTAATTAAAGAAAATATAAGGGTTTCGGTAGTAAAGCATGGTCACCATAGCTTTGAAATAGATTATCCCGGAAAAGATAGTTATCGCCTTAGAAAAGCAGGCGCCTATCAAACTCTGGTTCTGAATGACAAAAGGTCTGCCTTAATTACCGAGTATGCAGAAAACCCACATTCTTTTGAATCATCAATTCAGCGGATGGATAAGGACGTTGATGTTATTCTAGTTGAGGGATTAAGGCAGTCACATTATAAAAAGATTGAAGTTTTACGAAAAGACCACTCCGATGATAAGCTATTCTTAAAAGATCCTAATATTATTGCTGTGATAACCGACGGGTCTTTTAGTGCCCCCATACCGATTATCAATATAAATGACACACAGGCGATAACACATTTTATTATCACTACATTGAAGAATGCATGACAAAAGACATTACTCTTGCTGAACTTGCAAACGATCCTGGGTGTTTGAGTGAGTATGACCCGAATGCTATGGATTTCTATAGCGCTCAAAAATGGATTGCGCAGTTCTTAACCCCGCTAAAGCAAAAAGAAAGGCTTCCTATTGAGAGTGCTTTAGGCCGAATCATTGCAAAGGATATTCAATCATCTTCCGATGTACCGAATTATCATAACTCTGCGATGGATGGCTATGCCATTTGCTTTAGTAAGAATGGCGACCTAACCTTTAAGGTCATTGGTTCTACTTTAGCTGGGTCTTTAGAAGATTTCCAAATAAAGCCGGGCGAAGCATTGGAGATTATGACGGGGGGGAAAATACCCCAAGGGGCGAGCGCTGTTGTGCCAATTGAATTGATAAG
>Ga0114998_10003594_pt1 | contig 11461 bp, 9 predicted proteins | sample ArcticOcean_MG_C_5_FD_87044 | JGI IMG/M metagenome (GOLD analysis project Ga0114998, IMG submission 87044) | Marine microbial communities from western Arctic Ocean - ArcticOcean_MG_CB4_138 | ecosystem: Environmental > Aquatic > Marine > Oceanic | place: Arctic Ocean: Canada Basin | collected...
CTTTAAAGTCGTCAGATTGACCTGCAACAAATTGAAGCTCTCTCTCTAGATTAATTTGTTCTTCATAAGAATTATCAAAGCTATCCCAAAAAGCTTTTCTTATTAAACCGAGAGACATCGGCCCATGTGATAATTCTTTTGCTAATTTAAGGGTTTCATCATGAAGTTCATTGTCTTCATAGAGTCTATTAATTAAACCCCACTCAAATGCTTTTTCTGCACTTAATCTTTCACCAAGAATAGCTAATTCTTTAGCGCGAGCCATTCCCACTAATCTAGGTAGAAGCCAAGTCGAACCTCCGTCAGGGACAAGACCTATCCTTCTAAATGCTTGTAAGAAAAAAGCTGATTTTCCTGCAAGAATTAAATCACCCATTAGGGCCAGGGACATTCCAACGCCTGCAGCTGGACCATTAACAGACGTTATTAAGGGTATTTTCAAGTTTTTTATTCTTCTTAAAATAGGGTGGTAGCCAGTTTCTAATCTATGTCCAGCATCTTGCCTGCCTGTATTACCTTTATCTGATCCTCCGGATAAATTTGCTCCAGCACAAAAACCTCTACCTTCTCCAGTTATAACTAGGCACTTAATATTTGAATTAATATCCTCAATTTCATTTAAACAAGACCAAATACCATCAAGCATTTCATTGGATACTGCATTCATTGCATCTGGATCATTAAATCTCATGACACCAGTGGTATCTATTGTTTCTAAGGTTACTTTGTTAAATTCCTGCATTTTGATCTCCAAATAATATAAGTTTCAGATATAATGATTTATATTTCATAAAATACAAATATAAAATTTATAAATTAAACTCTTTGTAGAGATTAGCTTTTTCTCTAATAAACTCAAATCTTAGCTCTGGTTTATTTCCCATTAGGTCGGTAATAGTTTTTTGAGTTGTTTCTTTTTCATTATTAGGAATTATAACCCTCAGCAAAGTTCTATTACCAGGAAGCATTGTTGTTTCTTTTAATTGCGCAGGCATCATTTCTCCAAGACCTTTAAATCTATTTATTTCAATTTTATTTGATCTATTAAAATTCTTTTCAATAACAGCCTCCCTATGCTCATCATCACGAGCATAATAAGTTTTTCCTTTCTGAGTTAATTTATACAAAGGGGGAACTGCGATAAATAATTTGCCTTCATAAATAATAGAAGGAATTTCTTCATGAAAAAAAGTAATTAAAAGAGAAGCTATATGAGCACCGTCTACATCTGCATCCGTCATTATAATTATTTTTTCATATCTGAGATCTTTTTCTTGATAAGCCTCTCTAAGTCCGCACCCAAGAGCTAAAACTAAATCAGCTATTTGTTGATTTTCTCTTATTTTTGTCTGATTTGAGTTTGCAACATTTAGTATCTTTCCTCGTAGTGGAAGGATGGCTTGAAATTTTCTATCGCGAGCCTGTTTCGCCGAACCACCGGCGCTATCGCCTTCAACAATAAATAGTTCAGTGCCTTCTTTGCTAGTTTGAGAACAGTCAGAGAGCTTTCCAGGTAATCTTATCTTTCTGATAGCAGTCTTTCTCGAAGTTTCTTTTTCTTGACGTCTTTTAAGTCTCTCTTCTGTAAAACTTATAATCCATTGTAGTAAGCGTTCTGATTGCTGCGGGGAGTTTGAGAGCCAATTTTCAAATCTATCCTTAACAGCATTCTCAACAAATTTTTGAGCTGATGTATTTGATAACTTATCTTTGGTTTGACCTTGGAACTTTGGGTCAGGTATAAAAAGAGAGATTACGGCTACCATTGATTTCGCTATATCATCTGAATTAATAGTTAATCCTTTTTTATTTCCTATTCTTTCAGAATGAGATCTTAGCGCTTTAAGTAAGCCGTTTTTTAGCCCTAATTCATGTGTTCCGCCGTCAGGCGTAGGTACTGTATTGCAGTATGAGTTTAAAAATCCATCAGAGCTCATTGACCAATTTACAGCCCACTCAATTGAATTATTTTTAGTATCCTTTTCTTTTTTTCCAGAGAAAGATTCTTGTACTACAAAAGTAGAATCTTTTACTTCATTAGCTAAAAAGTCTTCAAGGCCTTTTGAGAAATTAAATACCTCTGATGTAGGAGTATTATTTTCATTAGCTACTAACTCATTGCAAGTCCATCGAATTTCTATACCTGCAAAAAGATAAGCTTTTGATTTGCAAAAATTATAAAGTTTTTCAATATTAAATTTTAAATTTTTATCAAAAATATCTTCATCAGGTTTAAAGGATATTTTTGTACCTTTTTTGTTAGTTTTTTGTTCTAGCTTTTGAATTTTTTGATCAGGCACACCTCTTATGTATTTTTGAAAATAAATATTCTTATCTCTATAAACCTCTACTTCTAAGATTTCGGATAAAGCATTAACAACACTTATGCCTACACCATGCAAACCTCCAGACGTTTGGTATACTTTATTATTAAATTTACCACCCGCATGGAGTGTTGTTAAAATTACCTCTAAAGCTGATTTTTTTGGATATTTTGGGTGTTTGTCAATTGGAATTCCTCTGCCATTATCTGAAACTGTTATTTTATTGTCTAAGCCTACACTTACCTCTATGAATGTTGCAAATCCAGCAACAGCTTCATCCATAGAGTTATCAATAACCTCAGCAAACAAGTGATGCATTCCATTACGATCAGTGCCTCCAATATACATCCCTGGGCGCTTTCTTACAGGCTCTAATCCTTCAAGAACTTCTATATCTGAAGCGTTGTATGTTGCTTTTGATGACAAATTAGACCTAAATAAAATAAATAATTTAAAAACTTAAAAAGTATTAAACCATCATTACGTTAAACACATACGATTCGTAATCCTTAATTAAAAAAATAGCCCTTATAAAGGGCTATTTATTAATAAAAATTATTTTATTTAAATTATTTTGTAAGAGTACCAATTATATGATTGATTATTTTATAAGGATCAGCATTTGAGGCTGGTCTTCTGTCTTCCAGATACCCATTCCAATTATGCTCAACTGTATATATCGGAATACGAATACTTGCACCGCGATCACTAACACCATAAGAAAAATCGGTAATTTTTTGAGTCTCATGTAACCCAGTTAATCTTTGATCGTTATCTGAGCCGTAATTAGATATTGCGTCATGATGAACTTTACCAAGCTTATCACACATTGAAGTATACAGTTCTTCAGTTCCATTTTCTCTCATTTCTTTATTAGAGAAGTTAGTATGCATACCAGATCCATTCCAGTCACCTGATTGAGGTTTAGGGTGAATATTTACTGAAACATCAAAATCTTCAGCAACTTTGTGAAGAAGGTATCTACTCATCCAAAGATCATCGCCAGCCTTAACTCCTTTTCCAAGGCACTGATATTCCCACTGTCCAAGTGCAACCTCAGCATTAGTACCTGTAAGCTCAATGCCTGCCTCTAAGCATGATTCAAGGTGTGCCTCTGAAATATCTCTACCTTTTACATTTGCAGCACCTACACCACAATAATATTCACCTTGAGGTTTGTTGGGGATTCCATCTTCCCAGCCCAGTATTGTTCCATCTGGGTTTGTTAGAAAATATTCTTGTTCGAAACCAAACCACCATTCGTCAGAAGCAACATTTGCCGCAGCAGCTCTAGTATTTGTTGGATGAGTTTCATGCTCACCAGTATGAACCTGACACATTACGAGTTTATCGCCATAGAGAGGGTTGGTATATTCTTGAACAGGCAAAAGCAAACAGTCGGAACTTCCGCCCTCTGCTTGTTGAGTGGATGATCCATCAAATGACCAATCTGGTGGTGATGTTTCTCTAGTTACTTTTACTTTACTTCTTAAAAATGGTTCTGGTTTGTATCCGTCTAACCATACATATTCATACTTTATCATTAAGTCTTCTCCTTGTTTAATTTAAAAAGCTATATTTTTTATACTGTTAATACCTGAATAATATTTTGATAAGAAACCATTATTTAAAAAATTACTAGCCCTTAAATTACTATAAATGAATATTTTTTAATAGAAGTTACACATACTACACATAAGTATTTTACACACTATTTTATAAAGACTTTTTATTAATAATTTTATTTAAATAGCCTGATCACCAGTCTCACCAGTACGTATTCTTATGGCCTCATCAACTGATGAAATAAAAATTTTACCATCACCAATTTTTCCAGTGTAAGCAGCCTTTTTTATTGTCTCGCAAGCCTCCTCAAGTTTTTCATCTTGAACCACAATATCAAGTACAATTTTTGGAAGAAAATCAACGCTGTATTCAGCGCCTCGATAAAGTTCAGTATGACCCTTTTGTCTACCAAAACCCTTTGCTTCAGTAACGGTTACACCAGCAACATCAATTTCTTGAAGTGCATCCCTAACTTCATCAAGTTTGAACGGCTTAATGATTGCTTGTATTTTTTTCATTTTCACTCCTTTGTTTAATTAGTTAAATATTAGTTATTAAAAGCAATAAACATGCCACTTAGTATTAATTTCAATACTTTATTTTTAAATAATTAATTATATTTTTATTTCTATAAATATAAATTATCAATATACAATATATTTGCTAAAATTTTATAAGGAAATACTATGATAAACCCAAGAACGCCAGTTTTAGTTGGTTCAGGTCAAGTTACTCAAAAAATCAATAACCCTTCTGAAGCTAAAGATCCTATCGATTTAATGCGAGAATCATCATTAATGGCGATTAAAGATACCTCAATTGAAGATTTAAGCGATTATATTGATAGTGTAGTTACTGTAAGGTTTATTTTTGATTCAGGCGCCGGGTCTAGGCCTCCCTTTAGTATTTATAAAAACCCCCCTAAATCTCTCGCTGATCGTCTCGGAATAAAGGATGCCAAAACTTTTTATGGACCAACCGGAGGAAATACTCCGCAATACCTATTAAATATTATGGCTGAAAAAATAAGTCAGGGGGAAAGTGATATTGTTCTTTTATCTGGTTCAGAGTGTTTCTCAACTATGAAAAAAGCTTCAAAACAGGGAATAAAGACTGGTTGGGGTGAAGATTCTGGTGGTAATAGGATTGACTTGGGGTATGAAAAAGCAGGCGGAACAGACAATGAAATGAAACATGGAATTGCCTTTCCTGTAAATGTGTATCCTCTATTTGAGACGGCAATAAGAGGAAGAATGGGTCACTCTATCGAAGAGCATCAAAATTACCTAGGAGAGTTATTTACGCCTTTTACAAAAGTTGCAAAAGCTCATCCAAATGCTTGGTTTCCAATTGAAAGATCCGCTAATGAAATTTCTACTGTCACTGAAGTTAATAGATATATTGGCTATCCCTACACAAAATACATGAATGCAATCATGGAGGTTGATCAAGCTTCATCATTAGTTATGATGACCGAAGAAAAGGCTGATTATTTCTCAATACCGAAAGAAAAAAGAATTTACCTTCACGGATGTGCTGATATTAATGAGGTTTGGAATGTTACTGAAAGACCAGAGTTACATAGGTCAAAAGCAATAAGGGTGATGGGCGAAAAGGCTTTTAAAATGTCAGGTTGGAATATAGATCAAATTGATTTTTTTGATTTATACTCATGCTTTCCGAGCATGGTTGAGCTAGGAAGAGAGGCTCTGGATATTGGAAGAAAAGATCCAAGAAACCTTACCGTGACAGGAGGCCTGCCATATTTTGGTGGAGCTGGAAATAATTATGTAACTCATTCAATAGCTACATTGATGGATAAGTTAAGAAGTAAACCTGGCTCCAAAGGGCTTTGTACATCAAATGGTTGGTTTGCAACTAAACACGGAATAGGGCTTTACTCTTCTGAGCCATTTGAGGGCGAATGGAAGAGAGAGGATCCAAAAATTTATCAGCAAGATATTGATTTAATGGAAAGACCAGAAGTCGATGAAGAACCTTCTGGTGATGGAAAAATTGAAACATACACTGTCGCAAATGGAAGAAGTGGTCCTGAGATGGGAATAGTCATTGGAAGACTCAATTCAACTAACGACAGGTTTATTGCTATAACGCAGAAAGATAGTGATCTGGATTCTTTAATAAACGAAGAATGTCTTGAAAGGGATTGTAAAGTTAAGCAGGTAGACGGTGGCTTTAGTATAGTTAATTTGAAATAATGGTTAATATTTTTTTAATTCGTCACGGCAAAGCATCTTCTGGATGGAATTCTTTAGACCCTAGCCTTGATAGCGAAGGTGAGAGGCAATCAAGAGAGGTATCCAAAAAGCTTTTAAATTATTCATCAAAAGATTTTGATATTTTTTCAAGTCCAATGATGAGGTGCAGGCAAACTTCAGAACCTTTTTGTAAAAAAACTAAAAAAGAAATAATTATCGATAGAAAGGTTTCTGAAATTCCTTCACCAATAAATGATTTAGACAAAAGAGTTGTTTGGCTAAGAAGGGTCTTACCTTTAAATTGGGAAGACCTTATGAATGATAAAGATTCAGCTGCCTCAGGTATAGACTATCGAATATGGAGATCAGATATAATTGAATTTTTGAAAGGACTTAAAAATGATGCATTTATTTTTACTCATTTTGTTGTAATTAATTCTGTTGTAAGTTTCTTAAAAAAAAGAGATGAAGTTGTTTCTTTTAATCCAGATAATACCTCTGTTACACACTTAAAATATGACGGAAAATTATTAAAAATTATTTCACTTGGAGCTGAGTCTGTTACAAAAATTAACTAAATTTATAACTACAGATGAGTGCACAAGACCATGAATCAATAAAAATTGGAGAAGTTTATGGAAAATTTTAAAATTACAAGTCTTAGAGAGAGAGATATTGAAGGAATTAATAAGCTTTATAATAAATATATTAATGAAACTGCTTTTACTTTTGACATCAAAGAAAAGACCTATGCCGAAAAGAAAGAATGGTCCAAAACTTTTAAAGAGAATAGCCCTTATCAGTGTTTAGTTGCCTACGATAACAACAATCTAATTGGTTTTGTTAGCTCTAGACCTTTTAGAGAGAAAGAGGCTTATTTTTCATCAGTTGAAACCAGTATTTACATAGATAGGGATTATATTGGAAATGGGTACGGTAAGAATTTATTAAAAGAGCTTTTTAATAGAATTTCTAGTTTTGGAGTTTTAAAGGCATATGCCTTTATTACCAAACCAAACGATATGTCTGAAAAGTTGCATATTTCCATAGGGTTTAATCATATTGGCACTTTAAATAAGGTGGGCAAAAAATTTGGGAAATACTGGGATGTTGGACTTTTTGAACTATCACTTCCAATTAAATGATTATTACTCTAGATATTCTCTAAATCTACTGTTAAAAACCGATAGTATTTTCGCGGGCGTGGTGGAATTGGTAGACACGCAGGTTTTAGGTACCTGTGCCGCAAGGCGTGGGGGTTCAACTCCCTCCGCCCGCACCAATAATTGTATGAGAGCAAAAAATGGAAGTTAAAGAATTAAAAGCAAAAGGATTAAAAAGAGAGTTTTCAATAACTATAAAGTCTGAGGTTATTAAAAATTTAAAAGCAAAAAAACTTGGCGAAATTGCCTCTAAAGCAAAAATTGACGGCTTTCGTCCAGGAAAGGTTCCTTCTGCACATATTGAAAAGCTATATGGTCAGAGTGTGATCGTTGAAGTTATTGAAGAAAATGTCTCTAAGGCATCTCAAGATGTTTTAGAGGAAAGAAATCTCAAAGCTGCAGTTAAGCCAGATGTAAAGTTAGACTCTGAAATGACTGATGTTATTGAAAAGGGAAAGGATCTTTCCTTTACAATGAATTGCGAGGTTCTACCTGAAATTGAAATTACTGATTTCAGTAAAATTACTCTTGATAATCCAGTTTCTGAACCACAAGAAAAAGATATTAATGATGCCCTTGAATACCTAGCAAAACAAAATAAAGTTTATAAAGATGCCTCTGATTCTACTAAAGCGAAAGATGGTGATCAGGTCACAATGAATTATTTAGGTAAAATTGATGGTGTTGCCTTTGATGGAGGCGCTGCAAACGATGCAAATTTAATTTTGGGATCAAAAAGCTTTATTGATAACTTTGAAGAGCAATTAATTGGTTTAAAAAAAGGTGATAAGAAGGTTGTGAATGTTAAGTTCCCTGAAAATTATCAAAGTTCTGATTTAGCGAATAAAGAAGCATCATTTGATGTCGAAATAAAGTTAGTCTCAAACTCTAAAGAATCAAAGATTAATGATGATTTAGCTAAAAGTCTTGGTATGGAAGATTTAAAGAAATTAAAAGAAAGTCTTAAGGATAGAATTAAACAAGATTTTGATTCTGCCTCTAGAAATAAGCTCAAGGATAGTCTTCTTGAGGCTTTAGAAAAAAAACATAATTTTGAGCTTCCTGAGAGTATGGTTAGTCAAGAATTTGATCAAATGTGGCGCCAACTTGAAAATCAACTTGAGAATCAAAAAAAAGAATTAAAGGATCTTGAAATAAGCGAAAAAGAAATAAGGAAAAATTATAAAGAGATATCAGAAAAGAGAGTTTGCACAGGCCTATTAATTGCAGAAATCGGACAAGTAAATAATATCCAGCTTGAGGATAATGATATTAATAAAGCCCTTCAAATGGAAATGCAAAAATATCCCGGTCAAGAAAAAGAAATATTAGATTATTATCAAAAAAATAATGATGCGATAAGACAGCTTTCAGCACCTTTATTTGAAGACAAAGTGATTGATTTTGTTCTTGAAAAGGTAAAGCTGAAAGATGTAAAGGTTTCAAGAGAAGATTTATTTGATGCAGGAGCAAAAGCCAAACCTAAAGCAAAAGCAAAACCTAAACCTAAACCTAAAGCAAAAGCAAAACCTAAAGCAAAAGCGAAACCTATAGCAAAGTCAAAAGATACAAAAAAATCTATAGAAAAAAGCAAAGGCTCAAAGGGTAAATAATTAATTAAATCATTTAAATTATGATATTTTGTTATTTAATTGTTTTAAATTATCTTACTGAGCAATTGACTAAAAATTATTCTTTTCTAGGAAAAAAGATTTTTTAAAGTTTTAACTTTGCATATTAATAGAATTATCCCATATATATTAATATGACCAAGGAAATTAGCATGAATGATAATAATAGGCCTACCGGAAATCTCATTCCAATGGTTGTTGAGCAATCAAATAGGGGTGAAAGAGCTTATGATATATATTCTCGCCTTTTAAAGGAAAGAATTATATTTGTTACTGGTCCAGTTGAAGATTATATGGCCAGTGTTATTATTGCTCAATTATTATTTCTTGAAGCTGAAAATCCAAAGAAAGAAATATCCATGTATATAAATTCACCTGGTGGAGTTGTTTCCTCAGGTTTGGCTATTTATGATACCATGCAATATATAAAGCCAGAGGTCTCTACGCTTTGCATTGGCCAAGCTGCATCTATGGGAAGTCTTCTTCTTGCAGCAGGGGCGCCTAATAAAAGATTTTCCTTGCCAAACTCTAGAGTAATGGTTCACCAGCCTTCTGGAGGGTTTCAAGGTCAGGCATCTGATATTGAAAGGCACGCACAAGAAATTTTATCTTTAAGATCAAGATTAAATGATATTTATGTCAAGCATACTGGTCAGAATCTAAAATCAATTGAAAAAGCTTTAGATAGAGATACTTTTATGACTGCTGGCGACTCTAAAGAATTTGGTATAATAGATAAAGTTGTTGACAGTAGAGAGCTATCGTCTGACGAAAAAGAGAAAAGTTAAATAAAAACTAATTAAGGTATTTATAAATGAGTAAAATAAGTGACAGCGGAGATTCAAAAAATACACTATTTTGTAGTTTCTGTGGAAAAAGCCAACACGAAGTTAAAAAGCTTATAGCTGGACCAACCGTTTTTATATGTGACGAGTGTGTTGAGCTGTGTATGGATATAATTCAGGAAGAAGCAAAGAACTATGATGAAAAATCTGTAGGAAGTGTTCCGCCCCCTGAAGAAATTTATAATGTTTTAGATGATTATGTTATAGGGCAGCTTCGAGCAAAGAAAGTTTTATCAGTAGCGGTTCATAATCATTATAAGAGGCTCGAATGTGAAACTAAAAAAGATGATGTTGAGCTTGCGAAATCAAATATTCTATTACTTGGTCCAACAGGATGTGGAAAAACACTTTTAGCTCAAACATTAGCTAGAATTCTTGATGTACCTTTTACAATGGCCGACGCAACTACGCTCACTGAAGCCGGGTATGTTGGCGAAGACGTAGAAAATATAATTTTAAAACTTTTACAGGCAGCTGATTATAATGTTGAGCGAGCTCAAAGAGGTATTGTCTATATTGATGAGGTTGATAAAATTACAAGGAAATCTGATAATCCATCTATTACTAGAGATGTTTCAGGTGAAGGAGTTCAACAAGCATTATTAAAAATAATGGAAGGTACTGTTGCGTCAGTTCCACCTCAAGGAGGAAGGAAACATCCCCAACAAGAGTTTTTGCAAGTTGATACTACCAATATACTATTTATTTGTGGTGGGGCTTTTGATGGAATTCAGAATATCATTTCTGAGAGAGGATCTAAACGTTCTGTAGGATTTGGAGCAGAGGTTAAGGAAAAGGACGATAGAAGGACTGGAGAAATTTTAAAAGATCTTCAACCTAAGGATCTTCTAAGATTTGGTCTTATTCCTGAATTTATAGGAAGATTACCAGTTTGCGCCTCACTTGAAGACTTGGACGAGGATTCTCTTATTAGGATACTTACTGAGCCTAAAAATGCAGTTGTTAAACAGTATAAGAAATTATTTGATATGGAGGATGTTAAATTAAAATTCTCTGATGACGCTCTATTAGCAATTGCTAAAAAGACCATGTCATATTCAACTGGAGCTAGAGGGCTTAGGTCGGTTATTGAAAATATTTTACTTGATACTATGTTCGAGATACCTGGTAAACCTGATGTATCAGAAGTTGTTATTTCTGGTGAAGTTGTTGAAGGTAAATCTTCTCCTCTATATATTTATGCAGAAGAAGATAGGAAAAAAGAAAAAAAAGCTCTTTAATTTAATTTTCTAACATCACCCCTCTTGATACTTACTAATTTAAGTCCATATAATATATATGCGTAAGATTCTTTTTTATAAAAGTATCTAAATTTTAATATACTTATATGGATAAATCATGACAGAAGAAAAAAAAGTTCAAGAAGTTAAATTATTTAGAAAAATGCCTGTTCTTCCCTTAAGGAATATTGTTGTATATCCTCATATGGTTGTCCCTCTTTTTGTAGGTAGGGATAAGTCTATAGCTGCTCTTGAAGAGGTCATGGATAAGGGCCAAGAGCTTCTATTTTTAGCTCAGAAAGATGCTGATATAAATGATCCAAATACCGATGATCTCTATGAGGTTGGAACCTTAGGAAAGGTTCTTCAATTATTAAAGTTACCAGACGGAACTGTAAAAGTTTTAGTTGAGGGGCTTAAGCGTGCAAAAGTTGAAGAATTAATACCTCATGAAAATTTTCTTGAAGCAAAA
>Ga0114998_10003598_pt1 | contig 11457 bp, 9 predicted proteins | sample ArcticOcean_MG_C_5_FD_87044 | JGI IMG/M metagenome (GOLD analysis project Ga0114998, IMG submission 87044) | Marine microbial communities from western Arctic Ocean - ArcticOcean_MG_CB4_138 | ecosystem: Environmental > Aquatic > Marine > Oceanic | place: Arctic Ocean: Canada Basin | collected...
AAAACTTTTATAATTATTTAATTTTAAAAAACATACTTAGCTAACCTCTTTAAATCTATCGTATTTAATTACTCATACCCATAAAAATAACAATAATATTAAGGACTTAAACTTAAAAACAATCTATACTTTAGTTTAAATACTTAGTATTAATATAGTATGAATAAAAAATATATTTTTCTTGTCTTACAAATTATTTTTATAACCTTTTTTAAAATAACAATGTCCTATTCTATCGAAGAAAAAAGTGTATTTTGTAAAGGCATTTATTGGTCTAATAGTAATGCAGAATACGCAGAATGGTATATTATTAAAGGCATGCCTAAACATCATATTAATTTTAAAATTAATGATTTAATAAAAAAAGCTAAATTCTCTATTCGCAAAGGTAATGGAGGAATATTAATTGGAACAGGTGGATGGGACAAGAAGACAGGGGAAAAAAGTTCATTAACAATTTCATATTCCTTAACTAATAAAACATTCAAAATGGAAAGCCGTTATTCTAATACAAGAATAGAGGGGAAATGCACAGGAAGCATAAAATTATGACCTATAATCAGCATTAATTTTAATATATTCTTGAGTTAAATCACAAGTCCATACTGTAGAATTTTCCTTTCCCATACCCATATCTATATCTATTATTATATTTTTATCTTTCAATTTTTTTGCAACCACCTCTTCTTTATAATTATCTAAAATAGACCCCTTGTTCGTAATTTTTACTTTATTAATAGCTATAGATATTTTATTCTGTATCAAAGGACTATCCGAGTTTCCTATAGCCATTATTATTCGACCCCAGTTAGGGTCCTCTCCCGCTATAGCAGTTTTAACTAAAGAAGAGTTAGCTATTGAAAGGCCGATATTTCTTGCAATTTTTTGAGATTTAACTGAATTAACATTTATAGTTATAAATTTACTAGCACCTTCTCCATCACATACAATTTGTTGAGCTAAACTTTGTAAAACTTTGTCTAGTGCCTCTCTAAAAGGGTTTAACCTCTTATCTCTAATATCTTTTATATTTTCTCTTAAAGTTATTGAAGGAGTAGAAAATAAAAGACAAGTATCAGAAGTTGAAGTATCTCCATCCACAGTGATTGAATTAAAAGATTTATCTACAGCTTCTTTTAATAAAAGATTTAGAATTTTAATAGGCAAAGGGAAATCAGTAAAAACAAAGCCTAGCATTGTTCCCATATTAGGGAATATCATACCAGACCCTTTTGCAATACCTACAACACTAAATATCTTTTCTTCTACATTAAATTTAGATTTTGCTCCTTTAATAAAGGTATCAGTTGTACATATAGATTCTGCCACCTCTTTCCATGAGGATTCTTTCTGCTTTTTTAATTTAGGAAGAGCATTAATAATAATATTTTCATTTAAATATTCTCCAATAACTCCAGTAGAACACACATATACCTCTTTAGCCTTACAATCCACATGATTTACTACAGAACTGACGGTCTTTTTTACTGTGTTCATACCTTTGCTACCAGTATGCGCATTAGCATTACCAGAATTAATTATTAAAGCTCTAGCTTTACCTATTTTTCTTATTTTTTTACACCAAATTACAGGTGCAGAAGGAGTTTTAGATCTTGTAACTACGCATGCTACATTTGTTTCTTTAGTCATAGAAATTAAACTTAAATCTAATTTATCCTTATATCTTATTCCTGAATGTATAGAAGATAGCCTAATACCTTTAATTTTAGGTAAGTTAGGAAATGCTTTTGGTGCTAGAGGAGATTTTTTTAACATTTTTATTAACTCTATTATCTTTCTTTAAATTAAATCATAGTATAAAATAATTAATTAATTTATAAACTAATGACAAATAAAAATGCACTAAAATTTAAAATAAGTTTAAATTTATTATAAATATAGGAAGCTTAATATGCTAAGTAACATAGCAAGAAAATTTTTTAGTACCCCTAATGATAGATATTTAAAAAAAATAAATTTATTATTAGAAGAAGTAAATAAACTTGAACCGCAAATAGAAAAGCTGACTGATGATGACTTAAAAAATACTACTCTGAAATTGAAGGAATTATATTCTTCTCATAATGATTTAGATCTATTATTACCAGAAGCTTTTGCAACTGTTAGAGAAGCAGCTAAGAGAGTTTTAGGCCAAAGACATTATGATGCCCAGATAATTGGAGGCATAGTATTGCATCAAGGAAAAATATCTGAAATGAAGACTGGTGAAGGAAAAACTTTAGTTGCAACTTTATCAGCCTACCTTAATGCAATTTCAGGTAATGGTGTGCATGTCGTTACAGTAAATGATTATCTAGCAAGCAGAGATAGTGAATGGATGGGGGAAATTTATAAATTTTTAGGCCTATCTGTAGGGTGTGTAATCCCCAATCTAGAAGATGAAGAAAGAAAAAAGGCGTATAACTGTGATATTACTTATACAACTAATAATGAACTAGGTTTTGATTTTCTAAGAGACAATATGAAATTCTCCTTTGAACAAATGGTTCAACGTCCTTTTAGTTATGCAATAGTAGATGAAGTCGATTCTATTTTAATTGATGAAGCTAGAACTCCACTTATTATTTCAGGTCCAACAGAAGACAATTCTGAATTATATAAAAAAATAAATACTTTAATACCTTTATTTAAAGAAGGAGATATTGAAATAGATGAAAAAACTAAAAGTGTTAATCTTACTGAAAAAGGCAATGAAAATATAGAAAAAATACTAAAAGATAAATTATTGCTTAAAGGAGAAAATTTATATGATCCAGAAAACGTAAGCATGGTTCATCATATAAACCAAGCTATTAAGGCAAATAAATTATTTGAGAGAGATAAAGACTATATTGTTAATGATAATAAAGTAGTAATTATTGATGAATTTACCGGCAGAATGATGGAAGGCAGAAGGTTTTCAGATGGCCTGCACCAAGCATTAGAGGCAAAAGAAAATGTTGCTATAAAAAATGAAAATCAGACCTTAGCATCTGTAACCTTTCAAAATTATTTTAGAATGTACCCTAAGCTTGCTGGTATGACAGGAACAGCCCTAACTGAAGCCAATGAATTTATGGAAATATATAATCTAGAAGTTATATCAGTGCCTACTCATAAAGAAATGATTAGAATTGACCAAAATGATGAGATTTATAGAACTGCCGGAGAAAAGTGGGAAGCAGTTATAGAAAACATTAAGACAGCAAATGCTAAAAACCAGCCAGTTTTAGTTGGCACTACTAGTATAGAAAAGTCTGAAATGTTATCCAAATTATTAACAAAACAGAAAGTTAAACATAATGTTTTAAATGCAAGAAATCATGCAGAAGAAGCTAATATTATTGCCTTAGCCGGAGTAACAGGAGCTGTAACAATTGCAACTAATATGGCAGGAAGAGGAACTGATATACAGCTGGGCGGTAACAAAGATATTATAGCAATAATTAATCCGAGTAAATTAGCTGACATTCCAGAAAATAAAAAATTAGCTTTAAAGGCTGGTGGGTTATTAGTAATAGGAACAGAAAGACATGAAAGCAGAAGAACTGATAATCAATTAAGAGGAAGATCAGGTAGACAGGGAGACCCAGGAGAATCTAAGTTTTTTTTATCACTAGAAGATGATTTAATGAGAATATTTGGTTCGGAAAAATTAGACACCGTATTACTCAAACTAGGTTTAAAAAAAGGAGAAGCTATTATTCATACTTGGGTAAATAGAGCTATTCTCAAGGCCCAAGAAAAAGTCGAAGGTAGGAACTTTGAGATAAGAAAAAATCTTCTGCGTTTTGATGACGTAATGAATGACCAAAGAAAAGCCATATATGAGCAACGAAAAGACTTAATGCAAGTCGAAAATATTTCTGAAACTTTAGAAGATATGAGAAATGAAATTATTGAGGATTTAGTGAATATAAACATACCTGAAAAAGCCTATGCTGAACAATGGGATTTAGAAGGGTTAAATGTTTCCCTCAAAAAATATGGCCTAGATCTTCCTCTAAGTAATTGGGCAAAAAATGACGGTGTAACAGAAATAGAATTCAAGAATCTTATAAAAGAAGAAGCTAACACTAAAATTTCAAATAAAACTGATTTATTTGGTGTCAAAAATATGCAAACTATTGAAAAACAAATTATGCTTCAAGTAGTAGACCAAAACTGGAAAGAACATTTATTACAATTAGATCAACTAAAACAAGGGATTGGTTTGAGGGCTTACGCACAAAGAGACCCCCTTAATGAGTATAAAAGTGAAGCCTTCAATTTATTTCAAGAAATGCTACAAGGTATAAGAAACCAAGTTACTACTATTTTACTAAATATAGAGCTCTCTTCAGAAATTCCAGAAAGAAAAGAAGAAAATATAACTTTAATTAAAGAATCATTAGATAGTGATAGTAACAAAAAAATAAATAAACCAATTATATCAAAAAAAATTGGCAGGAATGAAACTTGTCCATGTGGATCAGGGAAAAAATATAAAAACTGTCATGGTAATAACTAAAGTAATTATTTTTTTAATGTGAGAATATAATTAATAGAAGTATTATTAGACAACCTCCAATTTCTAATTGGATCCCATACCATTCCTTTTAAATCAAACATATTTAGACCTTCAATATTAAAATAATTTTCTATTTCAATTGGTCTAATAAATTTTTTATAATTATGTGTTCCTACTGGAATTTTTTTTAAAATATTTTCAGCAATTTTAATAACTATCATTTTTGACAGTAAACTTCTATTTATTGTTGATATTATAATTAAACCATTTGGTTTAATTAGCTTTGCTAACATTTTACAAAAATACGATATATTATTTACATGTTCTAATAACTCTAATGCAACGACCACATCATATTTTTTTTTATTTTTTAACATTTCTTCTATATTAGAATGTCGATATTTAATATCGAGATGCATTGCTTTAGCATGAAGCTTAGCAATGCGTATAAGCTCTTTAGATTCATCTATAGAGGTTAATTTTGCGCCCATTCTTGCTAAAGGCTCACTAGCTATGCCTCCTCCACATCCTATATCTAGGATTTCAACACCTTCTAAGGGGCGTTTATTTTTAGAAACCTGTAAATTATGAATGATAGATTCTTTAATATACCTTGTTCTTACCTTAGACATGGCATGTAAAAAAGACATGCTGCCTTCCTCATTCCACCAATCATCTGCTAATTTAGAAAATTGTATAATTTCATCTTTATCAAGAGTATCTAATGACATAATATATTAATATCTTTGGTTCACTTTTATATTTAAAAAAAATCTATATTGCACCTTTTAATAAGTCAAAGTATGAATAGAACTAATATAGAATTAAAAGTAGATTAAACAATAAATAAAAAAAATTAAGGTAAGAATTTATGCAAAGAATTGTTCAAAAATTTGGAGGAACATCTGTTGGAAGTATTAGTAAAATTATCAAAGCCTGTGAACTTATTAAAAAAGAGTTTGAAAATGGAAATCAAGTTGTAGTAGTTTCTTCCGCAATGTCAGGAGAAACTAATAAGTTATTAAACTTAGCTGAAAATTTTGATGCTTCTACAAATAAAAAAGAATATGATATGATTGTCTCAACCGGAGAGCAGATATCAATAGCATTAATAGCTATGGCTTTAAAGAGTATAGGCATTAATGCTAAACCTTTGTTAGGGTGGCAAGTTCCTATAATAGGTAGTAGTAACCATACTGAAGCAAAAATAAATAAAATTGATAATAAAAAAATATTAGAAATTATTAAAAATAAAGAAATACCTATAATCGCTGGTTTTCAAGGTATTGATAAAAAAAATAATATTGTTACTTTTGGAAGAGGTGGCTCTGATACCTCTGCAGTAGCAATTGCAGCTGCTATTTCTGCTGATAGGTGTGATATTTATACTGATGTTGATGGAATTTATACCTGCGACCCTAGAATGGTTACAAAAGCGAAGAAACTAGAAAGAATTAGCTATGAAGAGATGTTAGAGTTTGCATCACTTGGTGCTAAAGTATTACAAACCCGTTCTGTAGAAATGGCTATGAGGCATAATGTTACAGTTCAAGTGTTATCAAGCCAAACAGGAAAAAAAGGTACATTTTTAACTAAAGAGGATAAAAAAATGGAAAACGAATTAGTTAGCGGAATTGCTTACACTAAAGATGAAGCTAAAATTACACTTATAAACATACTAGATAACCCTGGTGTGGCAGCTAAAATATTTGTTCCACTTAGTAAAAATAATATTAACGTAGATATGATTGTACAAACTGGGTCAGAAAATGGAAAAAATATAAATTTTACTTATACGGTATCCAGAAAAGCATTAAAAAAAGCTATTTTAATTATGGAAGATAATAAAAATAATATTAATTTTGAAAGAATAATTACTAATGATTCTCTTGCTAAGGTTTCTATAATAGGACTTGGTATGCGAACACATACTGGAGTTGCTGATAAAATGTTTTCGGCTTTAGCTTCAGAAAATATAAATATACATGTTATTTCTACATCAGAAATTAAAATTAGCGTCTTAATAAATGAGGAGCTTGTTAAAAAAGCATTAGAAACACTGCATACTAAATTTGAGTTAGATAGTTATTAATTTTTATTAAGCTTTAATAAGGTAAAAAATGTGACCAAAAATATAAAACTAATAGAAAATATTGCTTTAGATGAATTTAAGAATGATTTAAAAAGTTCGAGAGAATCTAAAAATATAACTATTGAAGAAGCTGCTAAAACTCTTCATGTTAGTGTTGTTATACTTAAAAACCTTGAAAATGGAGAACTTGATAAATTAGCTAATGATGTTTTTACCATAGGTCATATTAGAACTTATTTAAAATGGTTAGGAATAAACCCTTCCTTAATAATTGGTGATTTTAAAAATGTACAGAATACTGAATTAAAATCAAAAAATCTTAAGATAAATGTTCCTTATGGGTTTAAACTATCTAAATTTACTGCTTCGCTAATATCTCTAATTTTATTTATTTTATTAATATTAATATACAAAAATTTAAATAAAGCAGAACAACTGCCTTATGTAAGTACTAGTAATATTCAAGATAGTCTGAAAGAAGATAAAATTACAAATTTAAAAGTTAAAAACGCACCTGAGATTAAAAATATCTCAAAAGAAGATTTAGATGAAGAAAGTAATAGTAAAAGCATGCCTGAAAATGTTGCACTAGAAAATAACTATCTCCACATAAAGGCAATTGAAGATACGTGGATAGAAATACAAAGAAATAATTCAGAAGTATTAATTACTAAAATTATAAAAAAAGATGAAAAAATTAAAATACCATATGAAAAAGATTTAATATTAGTAACTGGCAATGCAGGTAGTATTATTATACATATAAACGGTAAAACAATAAATAATATTGGAATGCCTGGTGAAGTTAAGAGAAATATCTCATTAAATTATGATGATTTAATTAAATTTTAAATAATTGACAAAGGTATAAAATTGAATACACGTCCTTACAGAAATATTAATAGAAGAAAAACAAAAAAAATAATGGTAGGTAATGTTGCAGTTGGGGGAGACAGCCCTATTACTGTTCAATCTATGACTAATACACTTACCACAGATATCAAAGGTACTATTAATCAAATAAAAGAAATTGCAGATGCTGGAGCTGATATTGTGAGAGTATCTTGTCCCGATGAAGAATCTACAAAAGCGTTAAAAACTATCGTAAAAAATGTTTCTATCCCAATTATAGCTGATATCCATTTTCATTATAAAAGAGCAATAGAAGCAGCTGAAGCAGGAGCAGCATGTCTTAGAATAAACCCTGGAAATATTGGATCAAATGAAAGAGTGAATTCTGTAATACAAGCGGCTAAAGATAATAACTGCTCTATAAGAATAGGAGTAAATGCCGGTTCATTAGAAAAAAATATTCTAGAAAAATATAAATCACCTTGCCCAGAAGCATTAGTTGAAAGCGCTCTCAAAGATATAAAAATTTTAGAAGATGGTAATTTTACTAATTTTAAAATTAGCGTTAAAGCTTCTGATATATTTCTCGCTGTACAAGCTTATGAGCAATTATCCAAAATATCTAACTATCCTCTTCATATTGGTATTACAGAAGCAGGCAGTTTAAATTATGGAACTATTCAATCTTCTATTGGATTAGGCAGACTTCTGTGGTCTGGAATAGGAGACACAATAAGGGTGTCTTTATCTGCAGATCCAGTAGAAGAAGTTAAAGCAGGATTTCAAATACTTAAATCTTTAGGTATTAGAAATAAAGGAGTTACAATTATTTCTTGCCCGTCTTGCGCCAGACAAAACTTTGACGTTATTAGTACTGTAAAAATAATAGAAGAAAAGCTAGCGCATATAAAAGAAGCAATCTCTTTATCTATTATTGGATGTGTTGTGAATGGACCAGGAGAGGCAAAAGAAACTAATATAGGAGTAACAGGTGGAGGTAAAAATTTTCACCAAATTTATATAAATGGTAATACTAGTCATAGAATGGAACAAAAAGATTTTATTAACCATGTAGTAGGGTTAGTAGAAAACTATGCAGAAAAAGTGAGAACAAAATGAATAATAAGTTGCAATCAGTAAGAGGCACACATGACCATCTTCCAGAAGACATGTATAAGTATAACAATATCATTACTAAAGCAGAAAATATTTCAGCTCTTTATGGATTTAAACCAATGGCAACCCCTATATTTGAGTTTTCAAGTGTGTTTAAAAAAACCTTGGGAGAAAGCTCTGATATAGTTACTAAAGAAATGTATACTTTTAAAGATAAAGGTGATGAAGAAATAACTTTACGACCAGAAGGTACTGCTGGAATTGTCAGAGCTATAATATCTAATGGGTTATCTCAAGAAATGCCGTTTAAATCTTTTTATCATGGCCCTATGTTTCGTTATGAACGGCCACAAAAAGGAAGATTAAGACAATTCCATCAAATAGGCATAGAATTATTAGGGACTAAAAGTGAACAAGCTGATATTGAAATTATAGCATGTGCTAATAATTTAATCAAAGCATTGGATATTGATGGATCATCCACTCTGCATATTAATAGTTTAGGTAATATTACTGAAAGAAAAACATACATAGCAGACCTATTAATATATTTAAAAGATTTCAAAAATAAGCTCTCAATATCTAGTATTGATAGGTTTGAAAAAAATCCTTTAAGAATTTTAGATTCAAAAGCTGAAGAAGATATAGAAATTGTAAGGAATGCACCAAAGCTTATAAATTATTTAGAATCCGAATCTAAAGATAGCTTTAATAAAGTCTTAGAAGGATTAAATAGCTTAAATATTACATATGAAATTAATCACAAACTAGTAAGAGGTTTAGATTATTATAATAATACAACATTTGAATTTATTACAAATAAATTAGGATCACAAAGTGCTATCCTGGCTGGCGGAAGGTATGATAATTTAATGAAACAAATGGGAGGCCCTGATATACCAGGTATAGGTTGGGCTGCAGGTATTGAAAGACTTGCTTTACTCACAACAATAAAAGAAGATAAAAAAAAGAGTGTTTCTATAATTCCAGTAGGCATTGAAAATAATATTTTGTGTATTAATTTAGCGGATAAATTAAGAAATAAAAATATTTCTATAGATATGGCTTATAGTGGAAATTTAAAAAAAAGGCTAAAACAGGCTAATAAAATTTCTGCTGATTATGCAATAATTATAGGAGATGAAGAAATTCAAAATAATAATGCTATTATTCGAAATTTAGAGACTGGTTCACAAGAGTATATAGAATTGGATAAGTTAGTTAAACATATAGAAAAAAAAATGCTTTAATATGATACCAGTTTTAAAAAATAGGCTTCAAGAAATACTTAATAAGTATTCTGAAATAGAATCAAAATTATTAGATAATGATATAAATATTGATGTTAGGTTAAATTTAACTAAAGAACATTCAGACTTAGCTCCAATTATTATAGCTATTAATGAACTTCAATCTTGTGAAAAAGAAATAGAAGGAGTTCAAGAAATACTTAATGATAAAGATACAGATTCTTCATTAAGGGAGGAAGCTCTTAAAGAACTTGATAATCTAAAAAAATCTTTACAAAGCTTTACTCAAAAAACTCAAAAACTTCTTATTCCTAAAGATCCAGATGATAATAGAAATGCGATAATTGAAATTAGAGCTGGAACGGGGGGAGATGAGGCTGCTCTTTTTGGAGGCAACTTATTAAAAATGTATATAAGATATGCAGAATTACAAAAATGGAAAATTGAAATTTTATCATTGTCTGAAAATGATATTGGAGGATGTAAAGAAGCTTCTGCAAAAATTATAGGTAACAATGTTTTTGGAAGGTTAAAATTTGAAAGCGGCGTGCATAGAGTACAAAGGGTACCAACAACAGAGACACAAGGAAGAATACACACTTCTGCTGCAACAGTTGCTATACTTCCTGTAGTAGAAGAAGTTGATATTGAAATTAATAATAGCGAGTTAAGAATAGATACGTACAGAGCACAAGGAGCTGGAGGACAACATGTTAATAAAACTGAAAGTGCGGTAAGAATAACTCATTTGCCTACAGGGACAGTTACTCAATGCCAAGATGGAAAATCTCAACATAAAAACAAAGCCAAAGCTTTGGAGATGCTAAGAGCAAAGCTATACAATAATGAAAAAGAAATTAGAGATTCAGAAAGAAGCGAAAAAAGAAAATCTTTAGTAGGTTCTGGAGACAGGTCCGAGAGAATTAGAACCTATAATTTTCCCCAGGATAGGATTACTGACCATAGAATTCAATTGTCACTAAATAGGATAGAAGAAGTTCTTTCTGGTTCTAGACTTAATGAAATTGTAGATGTTCTATTAGCACAAGAAGAAAGTGATAGGCTTGCTAATCTTACTGAATAAAAAACAAGCTATGAAAAATTAATGAAAATATCTAGAATATTAAAAGAAGGTAAAGAATTATTAAGCAAGGCAGGAGTTTATCAACCTCAAAGAGAATCAAAATTAATAATTTGCTATGCTTTAAATGTTAACATCGAAAACTCTTTCTTAGATATAGAAAATGAAGTCACTAAATTACAAATAAAAAATATTTTTTCTCTATTTGCTCGTCGTGCACAAGGAGAGCCTTTTGCCTATTTAACAGGCTCCGTATTATTTTTTGGACATACTTTTTATATAAACAACCAAGTCCTCATTCCACGGCCAGAAACAGAAGAGTTAGTTGAAATAGTACTAGATAGAATTAAACATAAAAATAAAAAATATCATATACTAGATTTAGCAACTGGTTCTGGAGTAATTTTAATAAGTCTATTAATGCGCCTTCCCAAATCCTCTGGAATTGGAACGGATATATCTCTTGATGCTTTAAAGGTATCTAAAGTTAATATAGATAATTTAAAACTTAATAATAGAGCTAGATTAGTAAATACTAATTGGTCTGAAGGCCTAA
>Ga0114998_10003599_pt1 | contig 11454 bp, 9 predicted proteins | sample ArcticOcean_MG_C_5_FD_87044 | JGI IMG/M metagenome (GOLD analysis project Ga0114998, IMG submission 87044) | Marine microbial communities from western Arctic Ocean - ArcticOcean_MG_CB4_138 | ecosystem: Environmental > Aquatic > Marine > Oceanic | place: Arctic Ocean: Canada Basin | collected...
TAAAAAAAAAACTAAAGTACTCAAAATTTTTACCAAGCAAAAAATAAAAAATTCTCTATCTTCGCTAAGTCAAGTTTTAGATTTTGATCCAGATTATATAATAGTGTCAAACGAAACATCCAAGCATTTTGCAACACTTAAATTTTTAGAAAAAAATTTTAGGAAAAAAATCATTTTAATAGAAAAGCCCCTGTTTGACGAAAAAATTAATTATCAGATTAAAAATAATTTCGTATTTGTTGGTTACAACTTAAGATTTCACCCAATTATAGACTTTATAATACAGAAAATAAAAAATAAAAAAATTTACTTTGTTAATGCCGAGTGTTCCTCATACCTACCTTCCTGGAGAAAAAATGTAAATTACGAAAACTCTAGTAGCGCTTCTAAAGAAAAAGGAGGAGGTGTACTGCTAGACCTCAGTCATGAACTGGACTATTTAAATTCAATATTTGGAATTAGTAAAATTCATTCAGTTTTTAATAAAAAAATTTCTGGATTAAAAATTAACACAGATGATATCTTGATTTCAACTTTTTCTAGCAAAAAGTCAGTTTTGATAAATTTGATACAGACGTACTTTTCTCGCATTCCGCGTAGGACCCTAGTAATCGACGGAAAAAACATTAGCATTAAAGCAAATTTTCTAGATAATACAGTAACTTGCAAAAAAAACAAAAAAACAAAAACCTATAAAAAATATTTTTCAACAGCACCCAATGCTACATACCTTGCTATGCATAAGACTATTTTTCAGAAAAAATTTAAAAAATTGTGCTCATATAATGATGCGGTTAATTTGCTTAAATTAATTGATTCAATTAAAAAGTTTAACTAATGAATATTTTATGCTCAATACATGCTCGTGGTGGATCTTCAGGGATTAAAAACAAAAATATTAAACTTATCTGTTCTAAACCATTGATAACCCACACAATTGATCAGGCAAAAAAAGTACAGTTATTTTCTGAAATAGTTGTTTCCACAGACTCACTAAAAATTCAAAAAATAGCTATACAAAATAAAGTATCCTCGTGGTTTTTGAGAAATAAAAAACTTTCCTCCAATCATGCCGCGAAGATACTTGCAATAAGAGATACACTTATTCGTTCAGAATCTTTTTTTAAAAAAAATTTTGATATAATTGTTGATCTTGACGCAACATCCCCATTAAGGAATGTTGCCGATATAAAGAATGCTTTAATTTTTTTTAAAAAAAAATCGTTCGAAATCCTTTTTTCTGTCTGCGACGCTAGAAAAAACCCTTATTTTAATATGATAGAAGTAGTGAATAATAAAGTCAAAATTGTAAAAAAAAGAAAATTTTCAATTGTACGGCGTCAAGATGCACCCAAAGTATACGAAGCTAATGCATCAATATACATTTGGAAACGAGATGCTCTGCTTAAAAATGAAACATTGTTTACAAAAAAAACAGGAGTTTTTGTAATGCCGGTTGAAAGATCAATGGACATAGATAATAAGCTTGATTTTGAAATAGTTAGTTATTTAATGAAAAAAAATGCACTTAAAAAATAAAAAAGTATTTATATTTGGAGGATTTGGTTTAATTGGATCGAAAATTGTAAAATTATTGAATGACCATAAATGCAAAGTTATTATTTTAGATAAAAAAAAGAAAAAAATTACCAATAAAAATAATGTGTTTGTATGTTTTGATGTTTCAAATTTTGTAAATATAGAATCAAATTTCACTAAACTTACTAAAAAATTTGGCTGCCCAGACATTGTTATTAATTGTAGTTATCCAGCAACTTTAGATTGGAACATAAATAATTTTGACAAAGTTTCCCTAAAGAGCATGAGGGAAAATATTGACATACATATGAATTCATATGCATGGATAGCAAAGATGTCTGCAGAAGTTATGAAAAAGAGAAGAGTTCGAGGTAGTATTGTAATGTTAAATTCTATTTATGGCATTCAGGGTCAGGATCTTTCTATTTACAAAAATACAAATTTAAGGGAAAATATTTCATATTCTCTAATTAAAGGTGGCTTAGTAAATTTTACAAAACAAATAGCTTCTTTTTATGGCAAAAGCGGCATTAGAGTGAATTCTATAGTTGCGGGAGGTGTCGCAGGACACGTAAAAGGTTCCATAAAAAAACAAGATAAAATATTTATAAAAAATTATTCAGCAAAAGTTCCTTTGGGACGTCTTGCCAATTCAGAGGATATAGCTAAACCAGTGATTTTTTTAATTTCAGACTACGCTAGCTATATTACAGGAACAAATTTAATAGTTGATGGTGGATGGTCCGCAATATAAAAAAAAAAATTCTTGTTATTGGAATTGGATCAATAGGTTTCAGGCATTGTGAGTCTCTTTTAAATCTTTCAGAAATTGAGCTACATTTAGTAGATATTAATAAAAAAAATATCAATAAATTGCTAATTTTTTTTAGAAAATCAAAGTCAAAAAATAATAAATTATTTTCATACCCAGCCCTTTTTGACATTAAGGAGCTCAAGTTTGATTTGGCAATAATATCAACAAACGCAGATGTTAGATTTGCAATATTTGAAGAAATATCTAAAAAATTTAAAATTAAAAATATTTTATTTGAAAAATTTGTTTTTACAAATAAAGTTGAATTTACCAGAACCTCTCAAATCTTAAAAAAAAAGAATATTAAAGCATGGGTAAATTGCCCACGTAGAATGCAGAGTATGTATGTGTTTATAAAAAATTTTATAAAGATTAGGAAAAATAAATTCCATCTTTCGTACTCAGGAAGTAATTGGCAAATGTCTTCAAATATAATTCATTTTATTGATCTTTTTTCTTTTTTATCATCAAGTGAAAAAATTAAAAGTTCTGAAATAAAGTTGGCAAACTCTATTTTCAAAAGTAAAAGAAAAAACTTTCAAGATTTTTTTGGAGAGTTGAATTTTTCCAATGAAAAAGGAGATATATTGCAAGTTGCAAATTATAAAAAAAAAATTCCTACTAAGTTTATTATTAAGTGCAATAAAGACCAAATAGTTATTGATGAAAATTCCGGTTTCATTCGCATTAATGAAAAGTTAAAAAAATTTCCATTATTAAAACAAAGTCAGTTAAGCGAAATTTTTGCAATTAAAGTTTTTGGCAAGAAGAAGATTTTGCTTTCAACTTTTGACAAATCTAAATTTTACCATTTATTGATTTTAAATATTTTTCAAAAATTTTATAAAAAAAAATCTATCAATATAACTTAATGAAAATAAAATTATTTAATACAGTGCTTTATTATACAGGTATCTTCTCCTTTTTGAATAAAAAATTGATTATACGTATTTTGAGATCTAGTTATTTGCTTAGAAAAAAAAAACCAAGATTTATGATGAAGATATGGGAGGATTTATCTTCTACAAAAATTATTATTAAGGAAAAAAATATATCTAAATTCATCTATGGACGTCAAATAAAAAATATTGAAATTTATACTAGACAAAAAATTCTAGGATGGATTGGTGGTTTCAAATTAAATAAACTATTATTAGTTTTTTATTCTTTTAATAAAAAAATTATATTCCCCCTTCCAAAAGAATTTCAAAAAGTTTTATATCTCAATGGATTTACGGTAAATAAAATATCGATATTGTTATTATATGTTTATAGTTTATTTGAAATATTTTTATCATTTTTAATTGTTTTTAAAATAATTTTTTTTGAATTTAAAAATAAAAATATGTTAGAAACACCATACGTATATTTTGATAATTTAAATCAAAAAAATTTTCCAATAAACTTAGACGTTAGCTCAGAAAAATTTGATTTAATTACTTGGTACAAGTTCTGGCCAGGCAGAGAGAAAGTGGACGTTATTAAATATGGACCTAAAAATTTTGGAAATTTTGAATATGGAAATTTCTTTATTTGTAACCAACCCTTTAAATTACCGGCCTTGAGCGTTGGTGAAAAATTTTTATTTATTGTATGGTATTTTCTCTCTCTTTCGAAAGCTGTTATTTCACTTTTTACTGGAAATTGGATAAATGCCTTTAATTTTACGGACGCATTGCTATTAAAAAAAATTAGTTTGTTAAAAGATAAATTTCTAGCGAAAGATTATTTATTTTCTTTTTCCCAATATATGAAAAGACCTCTGTGGACTTATGAAGCAGAATCAAGAGGAGCAAAAATTACTTTATTTAATTACGCTGCTAGTAGCGGAGGATTTAAATCAAAATCTGGCTACCCTCATTTAGATTTGGGAATTTCAAGCATGACTTGGCCAAGAATTATAACCTGGTCAAAGCACAACACGAATTATTTAAAGGATAATATTAGTTACCCAACAAGATTTGAGTCTTCGCTTTTGCCAGTAAATTTTACAGATGACTATTATGATTTGAACAAAGTAAGTAAAAATTATATTTGCGTTTTTGATGTTGCTCCGTATAGAAAGTTATTCAGGGCAATTTGGTGTTCGGAAGAAATTATTTATGATTTTCCATATGTCTCTTCTTTTCTCAAAGATGTATTTGACGTTTGTTCAAAAAATAAAATAAATGTTATTTGGAAAAAAAAGAAAATTGATAGCGATTATACTCCTACTGGCTATAAAAATTTAATAAATGAAAATATTAATAGCAGTTATGTTCATCTGGCCAATCCCAATATTGCGGCCTCAAGATTAATTAAGAATTGCAAGGGTGTTATTTCGATGCCTTTCACATCAACCGCAGTAATAGCGAACATTTATAATAAGCCAAGTATATTTTATGATCCTAAAAATGTTATTTACGATGATGACCGTGGTGCTGGTGGTAATATAATTTTGCATGATAAAAAAAAATTAGAAGAATGGATTTTAAATAAATGTTTTTAGAAAAATTTTATAAAAAAAACTTTTTGTACAATAAAAATATTTTTTTTTATTTTTTAGTTCTGCTTTTTGTTATGTATTTTTATAATGACTTAAATTACGATTCATTTTTAGTATATATTGAAGAATATGTTTACCTAAAAAAAAACTATTATTTATACTTTCTTGTAATTTATTTCTTTGCTGCTTGGCTAGCGACAGTTCTTTTGCTACCAGGTTTAATCCTCGCATTTTTTGCAGGATTAATTTTTGGCACCATGAATGGAATAGCAATTAATATACTATCTACTACCTGTGGTTCAATTACTGTATTTTATTTATTTAGAAAATTTTCCAATAATTTTATTGAAAAAAATTTTTTTAAAAACAATTTAAAAATAACAAAAAATATTAAAAAAAATCAAACTTCCTTTCTTGTATTTGCAAGACTTTTGGGTTTCCCCCCCATTCAACTACTAAATATACTCCCAGCTTATACGGGCATGTCATTGTGCAGATTCTCACTCATTGTTTTTTTTGCACAGCCATTTATTAAAATTTACGTAATAGCTTTATCATCAGGCGCAAACTTTAATTCCCTTGAAACTGTTATAATGATGAAAAATAATATATATGATTATTTGTTTTATTTATTACCTGTTATAATTTTTTATTTACTGTTAAATAAATATATTAAAAAATGGATATTAAAAAAAATAAACTAATAAGTTTCGTGGTTCCGGTCTTTAATGAAACGGAATCTTTAAAAGAATTTTTTACCAATTTAATTACAGCAATTAATAAGTATGAAATAATAAACTACGAAATAATTTTTGTAGATGATGGGAGCACCGACTCTAGTTGGAGTGAAATTTCACTAATTAAAAAAAATAACAAGAATATTTTTTCTTTCAAGCTGAGAAAAAATTTTGGAAAATCATTTGCTTTAAATATTGGCTTTAAAAAAGCTTTGGGAGATTATATTTTTACCATGGATTCCGATCTTCAAGACGATCCTAATGAAATAAACAAATTTTTAGATAAAATTAACCAAGGTTTTGATCTTATTTCTGGCTGGAAAAAAAAAAGAAACGATCCATTCATCAAAATCTTTCCATCAAAGATTTTTAATTTTATCACAAGAAAAATTACTAAAATTGAAATCAATGATTTCAACTGTGGATTCAAATTGTATAAAAAAAATGTAGTTAAAAATATTGAAATTTATGGAGAGCTTCATAGATATATTCCAGTATTAGCCGTATCAAAAGGCTACAAAGTATCTGAAATCGAAGTGAATCACATAGCAAGAAAATTTGGAGAATCTAAATTTGGATCAGAAAGATATCTAAGAGGATTTTTTGATTTAATAACCGTTGTTTCAACGACAAAATATCTACTAAAGCCAGGACATTTATTTGGTGGAATTGGATTTGTTTTTGGCTCAATTGGTTCTTTAATTCTTTTGTATTTATTTTTTGTTAAAATTTCAGGTGAATTAATAGGTAATAGACCGCTTCTTTTTTTGGGATTTTTATTAATTACTTTATCTGTTCAATTTCTGTCACTTGGCATTATTGCGGAATTTTTTATTAAAAACTCGCAAAAATTAGAAACTAATGAAGATTGTATAGTAGAAGATTCCTAAATGTATGAAAATGCTTATCTAAAATCAGTCCTTTATCAAGTTCCTCGGATCTTAACCCAGTTAAATCGAAATCGTTATTCAAATTCATACGGAAGTTTCGATAGAAATTTTTGGCATTTTAAGACCAATGACATTAGTTGTGCAAGATTTCAAGAGGCGGGTAAAGTACTTGCGTTGCTATACGTAACAAAATTTAAGGATAATATTTATTATCAGAATGATCAAATCGAAGAATATATAAATGCCTGTCTTAATTTTTGTATTGATATCCAGAATTCCAATGGATCTTATAATGAATGGTATGTAAATGAAGGTTCTTATGTGTGCACTTCCTTCGTCAGTGAGGCCATTGCCGAAATATTAATCCTACTTGGGAAAAAAAAAATTAAAAATTATGAAAAAATTATTGTATCATTAAAAAAATCTGCACTATGGCTGACCTCCAATGAAGAACTTTCTGTTATTAATCAATATGCCGGATCTATTCTTGCATTAAGAAAGATTTATAAATTAACAAAAATTAAAAGCTTTCTTCTGCACGAATCTCAAAAATTAAAAAAACTATTAGACTTGCAAGATATGCAAGAAGGGTGGTGGCCCGAATATGGCGGACCAGACATTGGCTATTTATCAGTAACAATCGATTATTTGTCTGAGTATTATGAGATATGCAAATCTTCTAAAGTTTTGAATTCAATAAAATTATCTTGCGACTTCATACAAAATTTTTTGCAACCTAACTATTCTGCAGGTGGGCATTACATGTCTAGAAACACTGAATATCTTCACCCAGCTGGATTTGCAAGAATGGTTACCAAAACTACTAGCGCTAAAAAAATTCTAAGTTTTTGTAATTCTGCACTTAAAAAAAAAATGGGCATCATTCCAAAAAATTTAGATGATCGATATTTGTGTTATATTTTATCTTCTTGGTTAAAAACAGGAATAATTTTAAAATCAAAAAATAACTTAAATGTAAAAAAATTTTTTTTTAAAAAAAATAAATATTTTTCAAGCTCTAACATTATCTCTTACTCAGATAGTAATAATTATTTTAATTGCAACTTTCAGAAAGGGGGAAGTTTTATCTTTTTTAGAAAAAATAAATATTATTCAGATTCTGGTTTAAAAATAAATTTTAATAAAAAAAAATATTCAACAGGAGTGATAAATAATGATCTTATTATATATAAAAATCATGAGCGCTATAGTTGTAGAGGCTATTTTTCAACAATTAGCGATCAGGTAATGAGCACAAGTTTGATGATAGTGTTTAAATTATTCCAATTAATTTTTGGTAAATTTAATTTTGTTCAAAGATACGTGAAATTGGTTTTAAGAAAAAAATTAATTACTTTTAATAAGATAAATAAAAATATCCCCTTTAAAAGATCGGTAATTATAAGCGAGTATTATATAAAAATTATTGATATAATCGAATCTAGATTTTTCCATCGAATAGAAGTCGGAGACGATTCTGTTTATGCTCAAGTACCAAGTTCCAAAATATATTTTAATAATTTTGCTAAAATAAATATTAAGCCACTATATAAAAATAGATCACTGAATAATAAAGATTATACAATTGTAATTAGAAAAATTAATTTAAATTAAAAAAATGTTTTTGATAAATGATTTAATTTTAGAAGTAGCAGTTGTTCTTGTATCTATTTTTGTCTTTTTTTTTTCAAAATTAGCTTTTATTAACAACAGAATATTGAATCCCACCATAAGTGAGATCAAAAAAGTAAATATTGTATATTTGGCTATTTTTTTTGGGTTTTTTTTAAGCTTAGATTATTGGATTCTTGGAAAATCATCCTTATTAAATTTGTACGATGAAGGAGATAGTAAATTTCCCTTGGCATCTTGGATTAGCAACCATGATCAATTTCAATTTTCACATAATATGCTTGGTGGAATATTTGTAGAAGCTATATCTTTTTCAACTAGATATTTAAACTTTAATATTTTTCTTCTAAACTTTTTTAGTGGCTTTTTTTCTTATGTTTTTCTAAAAGTTGTTGTTTACTCCTTTTGTTTGTTTGGCTGCTTGAAGCTTTTTACCAAATATACAAATAACATTGCACTATCCCTACTTCTGTCAATTGTTTATCTCTATTCACACCCATATATATATAATACCAATTTTTCACATGGAATTGGATATGCAGGAATTCCTCTTTCTATATATGTTTGCTACCATTTAAACTTTAGAAAATCCAAATATATAGTCATTGGCTATTGTTTTTTTTTATCTACGTTCTCATCTTTCCCACATTCGTTAATGCCACTATTATTATCGCTACTCGTTTATTTACCACTTGAATTAAAAAGAAGTTCTGAAGAAATAAAAATTATTTTTAATAGATTTTTATTATTTTTTATTTTAATTATTTTTTTTGTGGTTTTAAACCACTTTAATTATATTGTTTACGTCTTTTACAACAGCAACGATATTGCTAGAGTTGGCTTGGTAAATAACTATACTACTGGAAATTTATTATCAGCTTTTTACTTTATTAATTCAAAGTTTAGTTTTGGAGGATTGTGGATTTTATCAATTGTCTTTTTAAGCATTTACTTAATATGTAAAAAAAAATATTTTTATTTAGGCATTCTTTTCGCACCTATTGTATTTTCCACTTTTGCCAATTATCTTTCTAGTTTTCATGTGTTTTCGATGATCAGGTCAATTAGATTCGATTTGATGCTTTTTTCCTACCCGACTATTATAATTCTAATTTTTGTGAATGAGTTTAAAAATTTTGACTCAAATAAATTGGCAAAGAATGTTTTGCTTCTCTTTTTTCTTTGCATTTTATTTTATGCGAAAATATTTAATATTGCCGGTTGGCTACAGTCCAATAGCTTTAGAGCTAACTATATAATAAATAAAGAGCAAAATTCTTTTTTAATCGACAGAAAAATTATTTCCAAAGATAAATATTTTGAGAGCAATTTTAGATCTGCAATGATTCCTAGCAAAGCCAATCCAGGTGCTTTCTTTTGGTTCAATAATATCTCTTCTTTAGATGGACATTCTAATTTTTTTTATAAAAAGTTTGTAAAAGCATACTCTGAAGCTGTGAAATTTGAAATTTCACATAATGAATTTTTAATAACGGAGCGTCATAAAATTAAATTTAGAAATTTTTCGGTAGAGGGAGAGCAAAGTTTAACTAAATTTATTGATATTGATTTTTTAAAAAAAAATGCAGTAAAATATATTTTTTCTAAGATACCTTTGAAACAAGATGTGCTCAAATTGGTTCTGGAGCCTCAATATAAAGAAAAATATTCTAATTTTTACGATGTGCAGTTAGAAAATTTTTTAAGAAATTTTAGAGATGCTGAATTTTATATTTATGAATTAAATGGCTCTGAAGAAATTTTTTCTTTTGAGCAAAAAAACAATTTAATTATCAAAAAACCTTGCAAAATCTCGTACAGTCAAATTTTAAAAAATAGCTATGGCTGGACTATAAATCTAAATAGTTGCCAGAAAAAAAATATCGAAAATTTTAATTTGGTAATTTCTTTACCAAATGTTAATAAAATTAAACTAATGGGCCAAAATAAAAATTTAATCAAAGAGTATATTGAAAAAGAAAAGCTATCTTTCAATGTTCCGGGATCTGCAATAAAAGATAACGATACTATATTCGTCAAACCATATTATAAATAAAGCATGAACGTTAATAAAAAATTAAATAGTATTTATGCTCTATATGGTGCAAGTGGTGCAGCAGCTGGTATCATGCCTTTTGCAAAGCAATTGTGCAGAAAACATAAAATCTATTTTATTGATGATGATAATTCTAAAACATCTTTTTTAGGCGTCAATGTTGTTAATTTTAAAGAATTTTTGAAATTAAAAGCTAAAAAAAAATTTGTATCCATTACCATATCCTCTCCTAACATTAGAAAAAAACTGTCTAAAAAATTAAAAAAAAATAATATTCTAAACTGGTCTGTTTTCCCAAAAAATTTTATTAAAATGCAAAATGTGAGTATTGGAAAAGGCTTTGTAATAAGTCCATTTGTAACTTTAACTTCTAATATTGTTATTGGTTCATATTTTCATGCAAATCTTTATAGTTATGTTGAGCACGATTGTATTATTGGTAACTTTGTTACATTTGCACCTGGAGTAAAGTGTAATGGCAACGTCATTATTGAAGATAATGTGCACGTCGGGTCCGGAGCGGTTATTTTAAATGGCACACCTAAAAAACCTTTAACTATTGGGAAGGGTTCCATTATAGGAGCTGGAGCAATCGTAACAAAGTCTGTGCCCCCCTTTTCTGTTATGGTAGGCAATCCAGCAAAGAAAATAAAAAATACAAAATGACGAAATTAAATACCTGGCCAGTATATAGTTCGAGCGAGATTAGAGCTGTAACGTCAGTTTTGAAATCAGGAAAAGTAAACTATTGGACTGGAAAAAAGTGTTTAGAATTTGAAACTAAGTTCAAAAAAAAATTTAATTTAAAATATTCTGTGGCTGTTGCCAATGGATCCCTTGCTCTTGACTGTGCTTTAAAAGCATTAAATTTGAATCCAGAAGATGAAATTATTGTAACACCAAAGTCGTATATTGCTTCAGCAAGCTGTGTAATAAATGCAGGAGCAAAACCAGTTTTTTCTGATGTTGATCTAAATACTCAAAATTTGTTAATAGATGACTTGAAAAATAAAGTTACAAAAAAAACTAAGGCAATTATATGCGTGCACGTAGCTGGCTTTCCTTGCGATCTAGATGAAATTTTAAAAATTTGTAAGAAAAATAAAATTATTCTTATTGAAGACTGCTCTCAAGCTCACGGATCAAAATATAAAAATAAATACGTAGGCAGTTTTGGAGATATTGCTACATGGAGTTTTTGCAATGATAAAATTATTTCAACAGGAGGTGAGGGGGGGATGATTGCTTGCAAGAGTAAAAATATTTGGAAAAAGATATGGGCGATCAAAGACTGCGGAAAA
>Ga0114998_10003606_pt1 | contig 11450 bp, 8 predicted proteins | sample ArcticOcean_MG_C_5_FD_87044 | JGI IMG/M metagenome (GOLD analysis project Ga0114998, IMG submission 87044) | Marine microbial communities from western Arctic Ocean - ArcticOcean_MG_CB4_138 | ecosystem: Environmental > Aquatic > Marine > Oceanic | place: Arctic Ocean: Canada Basin | collected...
AGGAAGGAACAGTTGGAAAGAGTTGTCTGGGCCAATGAATACTAAAAATTCGAGCATAAAGAATAAATTGGAATTACTTTTAAACAACGCCGATGAACTTGAAAAATTTTCAACATACGTGATGAACGCACTCGAAATAACCAAAGACGAGATTTCTAATTTACTTTGGGAACATCCAAGACCTCTCATGACAACGGTCATACCTACGGCAATAAGGAGACTGACTACGTCATGGCGTGATCTATCAAGTAATACTGGGAAGGAAGAATTTCAAAACAATGCTCCTCTTCCCGAGTTCATACCTAACGCACTTTTTGCCAATTTAAATTTTCCAGGTATACGAGTGGAAATACCCGACAACTCAAATTACGAAAACATGCCTATAAAACAGGGTTTAACTGTTTTTTCACCGGGACGTGTTTCAAGACGATTTGGACCCGACTTTAGCCGCCAGCGCCATTGGATCGGGCCCGAAACGAATGAAGAACTTCTGGCACTTGTTCAACCAGGTCAGACTTCCGATATATCAATAGAATGCTTTCCATCCACAGAATATCTAGGGTCATGGGATTTCCAAAGCCTTCGAGGACAATTTAAAAAAATTCCAGTATTCAGGCCCTTTCAAATAAAAGCCAACTACCCACCACCCATTGTGAGAGATACGTCTAACTCCCAACTTCTTTGGAATACAGAGGCAATCTCCGATACTAATAGCAACTCACACATCCCTCCTGATGGCACGCGTTGGGTTGAGATCGTGAAAACATTAAAAGTTCATTTGCATAGTTCAAACTCGCCCGTGAGTATGCGGCGCTTTACAACTGGTTCACGCGCTGTAGTAAAATTAGAGCGCGGTGACGATTTACACACTGAATTTCGTTTTAAAAACGAAGATGGCCCTGTTGCTATAGGTTACGAGGTGTCTGTAGACGGCATAGAATTTAGTTTCCAAAAACCACCGAATTTATCCACGGACTTTGAAAAATTTGATCTTAGAACACAGCAAACATTAAGGACTGCTCGCTATTTTGACTTGTCAAAAGATGGAGAAGCAATAACGGGGATCCGAAGCCAGTTTCTACGAGCATGGATTGCAGAAGTCTTTTTCACCGCCATTTCCCATCAGGCAATGTCACAAAATATTTCTCTAAACATAGCCACTCAACAAGTGGTCAACGAAGAAGTTCAAATAGGCTTAGGAGAAATCCTTTCGATTGTCTTTCAATCGACTGATCCAACGAGGTTTGACCAAGCCAATCAAGATGACCCAAACACTATCAATTCAGATAGAAGCGACACTCTTCGACAAGAGATACAAACCCATTTAAATGACCAAATTGTTATCAATGCATATGCTAAATTTTCTTCCGTTTTATGGAATACCGTTGATGAAGACTGGACCGAATGGCTAAACCAGTGTTTTTATTCAACTGCAGGTCTAGCGGCGCTTGAGGCGATTAGGGGCCTTAATCCAGATATAGGAGTGGATGAGTTAACTTTAGACTTGCTTCCTGCACAAAAAGAAAATGCTGAAAAAGGTTTAATAAATCCAACACAATATACAGTTTGGATTACCGAGAATTCACCTGGTGGGACTGGCTATATAGAAGCCTTTCAACAACAATATGCGCTTGAACCACGAAAGTTTTATCAACTCTTCTCCAAAGCGGTAGCGAGCAACAGTGTAGAGTTAGCTAACTTCCAACTGAAAGTATTTTTAGAGGAGAGTCAAAAAGAGGGTTCTCCAATTAATGAGGAAATATTAGCATTTAGAAAATCTCAGAGTTTTGAAGAGAGTTTTGAAAGTTTCTCCAGATTAATGAAAGAAATGGTAAAAGAGGGAATAATTTTATCACATGGTTTTCTGGCAACCCTATCTAGCCGGATTTTGCGACCCGGTTCCAATAATCAACTAGATGCATTTATACTTGATTTAATTTCCTGGTGGAGCGAACAGGAAAATAGATTGGGCGTCGAACTCGACGCAATATCTATTTCGCATGTGAGAGCGGTTGACACAGAATATCAAACTCTAGCAAGCTTCATGGAGTTAGATGCCCCTGTCGGAGAAGAACAAGCTTGGGTACACAATTTTATAGTCAGTCTTTTATGGCCGAGAGGACGATCAATCCGCAGTGAAACCTTGGACTCTTACAATCCATTTTCGGAATTACCACGTCCAGAGCGTCTATTGCTAAGTCATTACATTGAAGATCAGTCCGAAAAAATATTTCTTAGTGATCCTTTTTGGATAGAAAAGGCTCACAACGCTCTAAGTAATAAAGGCGGAGTTACGCTCACCTCAGATATTTCAGAGGGAAATTTGAGAGCCTTCGCTTTTAATCACTTTGCAACCCAACCGATAGAAGTTGACTATTTTTTGGGATACGCAAGGCTGCTAAGAGTCGAGCGAGAAGATAATTGGATGGAAATAGAGTTTGAGATTGCGGAGTTTAGCTAATGATCGATAACTCACAAAATTTTACCGAAAATACGAATACGAGGCGAATATTCAAAACAGCCAAAACAGCTGAAAATACAATCAAAGAGTTAGTTACTCTAATTTTAATGAGCGAAGTGTCGGATCCTGGTGATGAAGTATATTTTGTAAGCCCCTGGATAAGCAATGTACCACTGTTTGATAATAGAAATGGATCATTCGACTCTTTAAACCCCGATTGGGGACATCGATTGATTAGACTTGTTGATGTGACTAGCCACTTAATAAAAATTGGTTGTGCTGTCCAAATTGTCACCCGCTCAGATGAACATAACACATACTTTCTTTCCCAATTAAAAGAAATAATTGAAGATCAGGGCTTAATACACTCACTGCATATTTTGATACGCGATCCACTACATACCAAAGGAATACTTACAAAACACGGGGTACTCATTGGGTCGATGAACTTAACCTACAATGGCTTCACTGAATTAGATGAAGTGGTGACTTACGACAAAGCAGAACAAGAAATTGCGCAGGCACGCTTAGCATTTTCTGATTATAAAAAAGAGCCCCTCCATGGCAAATGATTATGAAAAAGGTTCTCCTAAATTCATAGGTAAACTATTTTTTTCTTCTCCAAATTCCATTGCGTGGGATGCACTAAATTCAGATACAGATCCATGTGACTTGATCAGAGATGCAAATTTATGGATTGATAGCTACGATGAACTTGGAGTTATGATTTTACCATTTAAAGATCATCAAGATAGTTTAATCGCATATGCTTTTGCTGAAAATGGTAATAAATCAAAATTTTTATTGGCTGAATTAGAAGCATTTTTAGGCAGAAGTTGGACCAACGTAAGTAATTTGCATGAGGGCGCGAACCTCAATAATTCATTCGAGATATCTCTAATCAACGAATTTAAAGGGACAATTGTCAAAATTGGACCAATCATATCATCTCACGAATTAATAAACCCACCAAACGATAATATCTCTGTAAATAAGAACAAAACTTGGGATATTTTAACTCTTTACCGCGACCTATTGTTAAAAAAACCCTCTAAAGCAGAAACATCAATTTTATCTTTTGGCAATCTAAGGAGAGACTTCGATAAAGCTATATTTGTAGGTAACATCGATGAAGCAGAAAAAAAATATCAACAGCTTATTGCCCATGGCAGATTGAGTTTTGAGAATAAAATATTTTTAGAAATACGAAAATTATCCGGATTTGGGATGTGGAACCAAATTTTGGCGCAAAAGCAACTTATGGAGGATGCTTCTAAATTAAAGCTTCCTCAAAAAGTAAGAAGCGACCTAATTGAAGCTTTTTACAATGCCTCACAACAGACCAACCTATCAACAACTACGATTGACGCCGAAGTTGCATTTTCTTCATTTCAAAGCGCTAAGCCTGATAGGTTCCCACGCTTATTCAGTACTCGGCAGGGCATAATAAAACCAAAAGTTTTAATATCGTTTATTTTTTGGGAATTACTTTCACAAAATCCTGACAGGGTACAAATTAGCGATTGCCTCAAAATAATGAAAAAGGAGGACGTTGAAAGCCAAAGTTTTATTGCTCATGTAGAACTCCTTGTCTCTAAAACTCTTTCAGTACCTGAAAGCAAAACAAATACTTCCGATATTTCGCTTGCGGACGAAGCCTATGCGCAGTTTGAGCATGAAAAAGCTTTCCGATTATACCAAGCACAACCAACAACAATTAAGATTATTGGGAACATGATAACTTGCGCTAAGTTTATTAAAACGCCAGACGTACTCAATACATTAATAGAAACAGTGCAACTATTGGAAACTTCTGAATTCAAACTTCCAGACGTACTAAAAAATAGCCTTGCGGTCCTTAAATCGGAAATAGAAAACCTACATACTGATAATTTAAAAATCCAAAGCGGGTTAGGCAATAATGCCAATGAAGGTAATGCTCGAAATGTGGAGAGTTGGCTTGAATGGAGCAGGTTGCTGCATTCAGAAAATCATTATAGTGAAAATCAGTTATGTATTTATGTAGAAAAATCCTTAGAAAAATGGTCACTTTCATCTTTAAAAACAAATAAAATGGAAATTGATGAGTTTGCGAACAACCTTTTCAGCGCTGAGGGTGTTTCGAAACAGGCTATCGATCGGGTCTGGGTCAATATTGTAGACACATTTCTTCCTGAAAATTTAGTACCAACTAAAGAATGGAAACCAATTTATAATGCATTATTCTCAATTAAAATTACTCAACCGTTTTTAGACGAGAATGACCTCGAAAGTATTCGAATTTTATTAACTACTTTTATATCATCAGGCCTAAACTCTCACGAATATGAAAATTTAATTCAAGATCTAAAAGAGTTAATTGAGAAAGAACTGGCATTTAAAACATTTGAATGGGCTATGGATATATGCGAGGTGATTTCGGTCAATAGGGCATCCAATGAAGATATTAAAAATAGTTTCATTAATTATTTTCTTTCTATTGGTTACCTTAAGGTCCCTCCTCATAGATTAAATACTGCTCAAATAGATCTGGTAGAGCAGTTAAGTTTAGATATTGGCCAAGAAACACTTGTCGCAAATTATAAAGCAAAAGGAACTGCCGTCGCAGGTTCTCAGATATCTCAAACTAATGTAGATTTGAATGGAAAACAGATCTGCATTTATACTTTAACGGAAAGTGCGGGAAAACGTTCAAAAGAAACTTTGGAAAGGTTATTCCCTGGAGTGACGGTTGAGTTAAATAACGACCACGCTGGAACCGATAGATTAAAATCTCTTGCGAAAAACTCTGATATATTTGTTTTTGCTGCAAAAAGTAGCACACATGCGGCTTACTACTTTGTCAAAAATAATAGAGATACGCCTATGCTGCACCCTACAGGGAAGGGCAGTGCTAGTATTATTTCAGCAATAATGAGTCTGTAGATGTTGTCTTGTAATAACTTTACAGGCGTTACTCCCCAATACTAATATTTTTATAAATAAAAATAATTACGAAATACTACATTAAATTAAAATTAAATAAAATTATTAAGCAACAATTAATTGACTTTTAAATTAAAAATATATTAATTAATTGTATGAAAAAGCCATTGATATTAATTCCATGTAGTGACCGAAAGTTACAAACGCCCAAAACCAATTGCTTGGCCAGAAACCAAACTTCTGGAAATATTAGTGACGTTGCTGAAAATTGGGTTAAAAACCTAAGATCATCGCAAAATACCTTTACGCAAACACAAATTTATTGCGGTAGATCTATTCTGGAAGCACAAAAAGCTGCAGCAAGTTTCGACGCAAATATGCTGGTTATTTCCGCTGGATTGGGTTTGGTAGACAATCATGCAAGGATCCCAGCTTATGGGTTAACTGTTTCCGAAGGACATGAGGACTCTATCAGCAAAGTAATTACCCAAGGTCCCTTCACACCAAACGCGTGGTGGGAAAGCCTGAAGCAGACCGATTATGGACTACTTGATTTTTCAAATTATTTTGACAAAGAAGATCCGCCTTTGATTTTACTACACTTAACCAAACATTATGCTCGAATGGTTCAAAGTGAATTAAAAATTTTAAGCGAGGATGTTGTATCTAAAATTAGAATTTTCGGTATTGGGCTTGAAAGTTATATCCCGAAAAATCTCCAAAACTGTATAATGCCTTATGATCATCGTATGAATGGGCCCGATAGTCCTCTTAAGGGAGCAATGACCGACTTTGGTTCACGCTCAATCCGACACTTTATAGAACTTATTCTGGACTCCAAAATGTCAGGAGAACCTCTGGACATACATAAAAAACTAGTCGCAGAAACTTTAAGCCAGTGGAGAGTTCTCCCAAAACCTAACCGCCAAAAACTGACAGATGAAGAAGTGATCCGCTTCATTAATTCTAATTGGGATGCAGTTTCTGGGATATCAAATAAAATGTTAAAACTACTGCGCAGCAGCGGTAATGCGTGCGAGCAAACCAGATTTAAAAACTTATTTATCGAAGCAAAAAAAAAATCATCTCAGTTGGGGTTAGACCTATGACACAAACTATTAAGGTGCGGGCAGTTAAAGCAATTCAAGCCGAAAATGTGGAAGTATACAGCTTCTTCTTAAGAGGTTCAGATGTCTTAAAAATTTCAGAAATTTCTCGCATTCATAGAGATAGTGAAGACGAATTAAAGGGTTTTCAGAGAAAGGAGATACAGACACATGTCAATTCGATTGTCTCCTATCTAGACACTGGACCAGTGATTTTTCCAAACGCGCTTATTTTGGCCTTTCAGGCCTCAATAGAATTCAAACAATCTCGCGGTGTAAGCCCCGATGGGGCAGTCAGTGGTACTATGGAAATTCCAATTGAGGTTAACGGAAAAAAAGTTAGCTGGATTGTTGATGGCCAGCAACGTGCATTCGCTTTAAGCAAGACAATTAACAGAAATATTATGGTACCTATTGTTGCATTTGTTGCACCGGACGTTCGGGTGCAACGGGAGCAATTCATTTTAGTTAATAAGGCTCGGCCACTACCAAAAAGACTTATTAACGAATTATTGCCAGAGATTGACGCTGAACTTCCAAACGATTTGAAGTCGAATAAAATACCAAGTGAGATGTGCAATTTTTTAAATAAAGATAAAAATTCTCCTTTTTTCGGTTTAATAAAAAGGTTTTCAAATGATGAAAAAAATTCCATGGCGGTAATAACCGACACCTCTATTATAGAAATGATCAAGCGCTCTAATGGGAATGTGGGGGCACTTTCACTCTACAAAGACGCGCTAGATAAAAACGCCGACATCGAGTCAATGTATAAAGTACTGTGCATATATTGGAGCGCAGTAAAACAAGTCTTTCCAGAAGCGTGGGGCAAAAAATCTACCGATAGTCGCCTAATGCACTCAGCTGGCATCCAGGCCATGGGCGTTCTTATGGATAGGATTATGCCTCAATTTTACAACTCACCTGACATCAAAAATCAGGTTGTTAAAGAACTAGAAAAAATTACTCCTTTCTGCCATTGGACCTCAGGCGCATGGCCCGATTGGGAAATGCCGTGGAACGAAGTGCAAAATACACCGAAGCACATAAAGACACTTTCTAAGCTACTAGTTCAAATTTACTATTCACAACATAAGCGCGATTTATGAAGTTTATTTTTTCAGATAATCAAGATTGGGTAGACCCAAATTATGATTTCATTGAGGATCGATTTTCCGCCAATCGTGAACCCTACTGGGACGATAGATATCCTCACGAAATGTTTTCAAAGTTGCCATATGATGGGATGCTTGTTTCGAAAGCCATCGTGGGTGGTTCCAAAGTTGCGGGACGTTACAGTGACGCGCAAGCCTCGATGTTGGGTCGTGTAGGTGCTAGAGAATTTCTTAGATTTAGAGAAAAAGATTTTCCTGGTTCCATGATGATCGGAGATTGTGGCGCTTTTTCCTACCATAAAATGCACGTTCCTCCATATTCACCCGAAGAAATGGTCGATTTCTATGGTGATGGTGAATTTTCGCATGGATGTTCAGTAGACCACATAATCTTTGATTTTTTTGACGACTTTGATGTTGCAAATATTCCTTATGATCAGATGGAAGAAAATAAACGCCGGTATGAAATAACCTTAGACAATGCAGAGAAGTTTTTATTAGCAAGTGGGCGATTAAGTAACCGCTTCACTCCAATGGGAGTGATCCAGGGTTGGTCACCAGCATCTATGGCCATGTCTGCATTACGCCTAAAAAAAATGGGGTACGATTATCTTGCCATTGGCGGAATGGTTCCACTTAATGCCAAGCAAATTAAAGAAGCTCTACACTCTATTAGAGAACAAGTTGGCTTTGAAATACGCATACATATTCTTGGATTTGCTAAAGCTGATCAAATTTCAGAATTTAAAGACTTTAATATAACAAGTTTCGATACAACTTCTCCCCTCATAAGGGCTTTTAAAGATAGTCACAAAAATTATTATGTACATACGAGGAGTTCTACTTTGGCATACTACACCGCCATCAGAATACCTCAGGCTACTGAAAATAAAACATTAAAAATATTGGCGAAAGAAGGTAAATTTTCACAAGAAGACTTTTTAAAACGAGAGAAACTTGCTTTAGATGCTATAAGAGCTTTGGACAGTTCCAATGGCGATTTAGAAGAAACTTTAAATATTATAATGCATTACAGTGGGCCACTTTTGATTGGAAGTGACGACTTTTCATCTGAGCAGAATTTAAAAAAGTACGAAAAGTTAAAAACTGCTTACAGACGTACCCTTGAGGCAAGCCCTTGGAAGACGTGTGAGTGCGATATCTGCAAGAAGGTTAGCGTAGAAGTGATTATCTTCAGGGGCAGTAACAGAAATAGACGAAGAGGTTTTCATAACCTTAAAATCTACAACGATCATATTAAATATTTGGGTGTGTGAAATGAGTTCTAAATTAAAATTTAACGCTGTAATTGCTCGGCAAAGTGACACCCATCAAGTAGTCTCGTTTCCAGCGGACGCGATGGATGTATTCAAAATTGCCCGTATTGAACGTGCGGGCCGCGATGACCAGGGAGACTTATTTGGCTTCCAGAGACCCCAAGTTTCTCAACATATTTTGGAGATTAGGGATTATCTAAAAGGCCCTAATGCTGTTTTACCAAATTCGGTGGTCTTAGCTTTCGTCGATAGCATGGAAATTAAAGAAATCGGCAATGGGTTTTGTGAAGTTTCCATCGATATAACTGACGGTGCGCCAGGGTTGATAGTTGACGGTCAGCAAAGACTTACGGCATTGGAACCATTGAAAGAACGTGACTTTCAGGTTTTTGTTTCCGCAATATTATGCAGTGACGATGATGAGTTGAGAAAACAATTTATCCTGATTAACAATACACGCCCGCTTCCTAAAGAATTGATCTATGAACTTTTGCCGACTGTTGATGGTTTACCCCATAGATTGTCATCGAGAGCATTTGCTGCACATCTGACTACAAAGTTGAATTATTACAAAGGTAATGACCCTGATAATTCGGCTTTTTGGAGCAACATACGACAACACACTAATCCAACCGGAACAATTTCCAGCACTGCCGTACAAAAAGTCATAATGAATTCTCGATCTAATGGAGCCATTAGAGAACTCGTTCAACTCGAAGACGGCGAGCAAAGATCTATTGAATTAATATCTAATTTTTATGGCGCGATGATGGATTTATTCCCAGATGCTTGGATCGGCAAAGCCCCTCGTCACTCACGGCTAAAGCATAGTAGCGGCATTACTGCCTTAGGCTTTGTTATGGAAGTTGCATACTCCATGCATAGTGCGAGGACCCGAGATGATTTCAGAGAAATACTAGCCTGTTTAAGGCATGATAAGGTTTGCGCTTGGACTAGTGGCACTTGGTATTTTTCGGCTACCGATATCAGAGAATGGGATAAAATTCAGAATACCTCTTCGGATTTGCGAATATTAACAGATCATTTAGTCCGGATAGTACGCGATCAAAGTAACCACAGGGTTCTGTCGGTGCTAGACAGTTTAAAACGCAACGTTGTTTCAAAATAGGTCCGAGAAATCGTTATGGAAAATTCAAAAGCATTGGTTTTGTTTTCTGGGGGTCAAGACTCTGCCACATGCCTAGCATGGGCCCTTTCAAAATTTGATACCGTTGAAACTATAGGTTTTGATTATGGACAAAATCACAAAGTAGAGTTGGAAATTAGGAAGGAGTTTCGACACCAATTATTGAGTGCATTTCCAATTTGGAAATCAAAACTAGGAAAAGATCATCTGTTAGACCTGAACGTTTTAGGGCAAATAAGCGACACTGCTTTAACAAAGACTAAACAATTAGAGTATAGTGAAGCAGGAATACCAAACACTTTCGTACCAGCAAGAAATATACTGTTTGCTTCATTTGCAGCATCTGTTGCCTACAGACGGGACGTAAAACATATAATTTTAGGTGTGTGCGAAACTGATTATTCTGGTTATCCGGATTGCCGTGACGACACCATTAAGGCACTTCAGGTAGCATTGAATCTCGGTATGGATGCACGGTTTGTATTACACACACCATTGATGTGGAAATCAAAAGCTCAAACATGGTTAATGGCTAATGAATTGGGCGGAGAGCCTCTAGTGGCGTTAGTCAAGGAGAGCACTCACACTTGTTATGCAGGAGACAGAAGCAAACTCCACTCGTGGGGATACGGGTGCCAAGTTTGTCCAGCGTGTGAACTAAGATCCAACGGTTGGTCCGAGTATCAATCAAGTAATAATATCTAAAGGAGAATAAAATGAGTGTTGTTATAAAAGGCAGTCAGAAAGTTAGCGGGTATTTTTTCCTTGCAGCGTTTGCATTAAGTATCCCAGCAGCGAATTGGATGATCGGAAATGTGGGAACATTTTGCGTTCCGGACGGTCCTTGCGTGATACCTGTTGCGCCCGGACTTGATGCTCCAAGTGGTGTCTTGATGGTGGGTTTAGCACTAGTGCTGCGAGATTTAGTGCAACGCTCTTTAGGACTCAAATGGGCATTGGCAGCTGTCATTATCGGAGCCGCATTATCTGGTTTGGTTGCACCCTCTACTTTGGTTATTGCATCCGCGTCAGCTTTTTTGTTGTCAGAGTTAGCCGATTTATTAGTTTACACGCCACTACAAAAGAAAGGTTTAATCCTTGCTGTGGTCGCAAGTAGTATTGTTGGCTTAATAATTGATAGCATTGTATTCCTGTATTTAGCCTTCGGTAGTTTGGATTATATGAGTGGTCAAATTGTGGGAAAAATGTGGATGGTGTTATTAGCTATTCCTATTATTCGCCTAATGCGAAAAAATTCAAACTTTTGAACCCATCATTTTATCTGATGGCATAAAAGCGCACATGAAACCCACCTTCAACTTCACCCGTCGCCAATGGCTCGCGTCAGCGTTTGGCTTTTTGGTTTCATCCATTGCCGCTCCTTTAGCAGCACAGATAAAAATTCGCCGCATTCAAACC
>Ga0114998_10003607_pt1 | contig 11449 bp, 9 predicted proteins | sample ArcticOcean_MG_C_5_FD_87044 | JGI IMG/M metagenome (GOLD analysis project Ga0114998, IMG submission 87044) | Marine microbial communities from western Arctic Ocean - ArcticOcean_MG_CB4_138 | ecosystem: Environmental > Aquatic > Marine > Oceanic | place: Arctic Ocean: Canada Basin | collected...
GCGCCGTTCGCGCCGGCGGCGCCGGTTCCGTTCGCCCCAACCCCTTCTTCGTCCCCGTCTCCACCACCCTCCCCCTCCACCGGCCGCACTCCAGGGAACCCGGCTTCCATCTCCACCACCAGGGTGGTGAAGTACTTCGCGGTGACGGAAGTGAGGCCCGCGAGTTTTCCCCGGAACTCTTGGAACTCCTCAACCGTCCTTTTGAGTTTTAAAGAAAAGTGTCAGTATTGTATGGTCAGACAGTCTTGGGATTCGGGAAATGCCATACTTACCTCTCTTCCGAAAGAAACGTCTCCAGCTCAACCTCCACGGCCGCCGTGAGCCTCTCCAAGGTAACCTCCGCGTCTGCCTGCGTGAACTCGAAGAACTCCTTCTTAACTAAATCCGCCTCGGAGTCGAAGTGGTAGTAACCGAACCCGTACGTCCACTTCAAAACCCGGCGGCACTCCGCGATTTGGGTAAGGGCGTGCGGAATGAAGGAAAGCTGAGAGATAAAACCGAAAGTGGTTAACGTCTCGTATGCGCAATCGCGAAGGCGGTGTGTGGTGATTGGGAAAGCCCCGCACCTGCGTGACCGGCGTGTTTTGCAGGTCGCCAAGTTTCTTGAGTTTTTTTTCTTCCCAGAGCTCGAAATCGCTGAGCGCTTTTTCTGCGAAGAACCGTGCGCCGCCCACCGCTCGTAGTAGTGCGTGTACCGCTCAAGACTCGATTTCGCGGCTTGGCGTTTCTTGTCCGCTTCGCTGAACCCGGGTTCGTTTTTCGCCCTGTCGTACCGATTGCACGCGTAGTACCCACCCGTGCGCTCGCCGTGGTCGCTCCAGTTCTCAAGGCACATCCAGCAGAAGTCGTGCTTGCACTGCGAACAAGTCATGTGCATGCAGCCGCTCGTTTTTTCAATAGGGCGCTTGCACTTCGGGCACGGCTTGGTGTTCGCCAGGATCCAGGAAAGGTTTTCGGATTCGGCGCTGTTTTTAATGAGCCACTTGTTCACCGTGGCGCACGGCACCGGGCGGTGCGCGTCTTCCTTGCACCTCCAGCAAAACGAAAACCCACACGCGCACTGCACGTCCACGGCGCGCGCCGCAGTGCCGCCCGCGTCGGCGCCTCGCTCGGAAACGATGGCGCGCTCGCACCCCGGCGCGACGCACCAAACCGCTTTGGGGTTGTCATCCACGAAGCTGCGCCAACGGAAGGTGTTGTACTTTTCCAACACCGTGGGGTCGGTGGTTTTTGACAGAAACTCAGGCACCAGGGCTTCGGGCACGCGTCGCGCGCACGTAGTGTCCGGGCATCGCAGGTCCAAGCACGAAGGGCCGTCGTTAATGGCGGTCTCCAAGTACCCACCCCAGCACACACCGCAAAAGTGGTGTCCGCACCCGCACGTGGTTTTCGGCGTGCCTTCAAAGCTCTCGAAACACACCAGGCACGTCGTCGGCATGCCGGGAGCGTCGTTCCCGTTACTCGATTGCGTCGCGCCGTTGGTCGCGGGTACCGACGACGCCTTTTTCGTCAAATCAATCTCCTCAACAAGCCCAACCTTTTCTCGCACCCCCGCCTCGTCCGCGAACCACGCGTCGTTCACCAGGTGTACGTTCCACTTGTGTTTGCGCAGCAGCGCGGTTGCGTCTGGGCTGGATATCTGAAGCACCGCGGTTACCCGCGCGACCGCGTCGTCCTGCCTCGCCCGGACGTCACACGCGTCCAAACTACGGTACTCCACCTGTTTGAACGCCTCCTCACCCCCGACGTCTCCGAACGTCTCCTCGTCCAACACCAAATCCTCGTCTACATCCGAACCGGACATGGCATCCACGGAATCATCCGTGGCGTAGTAGTCATCGTAGCTCGCGTCCGAGTCGCTCATCACGCCGGCCGTTCAAGGGCGGTCGTCCACGACGAGGTCTCGCGAGCGACACGCCAAAGAATCGGAACTGCTTTCCCTTTCCCTTTCCGTGAACCGCAGATCTGAAGCCACCTCTTCTCCACCGGCAGCAAGAGACTTGCCGACCGGACGAGGGACCGAGGACCAACACGTCGTCAACGTCTCGTCAACGCGCGCTGCCGATACTCCCGCTCGTCTCCCCAGGCTGGCGCTCCCCCAAATCACTCCCCCTGCCTGGGACGAGCCGACTGTGTCCGAGGGAACACGTGCGAAAAACACGAGCGTCGTTGCTCTTCTGATTTATTCGAGACGTGCGGGCAAACGTTCGAAGAAAAGGGGAACTTGCTTCGCGACGTGCGCGCGCCACGCACAAGGTGTGCGCGCGGGGTTGTCGAGCCGTCGCCACGACGAGATGTCATTCGACTTCTTTAACCAAAACACAGGGCCGCCCGGGGGTGGCCCCGCGCTCGGGCCTAACGGCGAAACAAGTGCGTCCGCGCGACACGACCTGTTCCCTTTTTCGATCTCGGAAGGAACGCACGGCGCAGAGGTGCTCGCATCAAATCGTCGTGTTCGTGTTTTCGTCCTCGCCCTTCGCCAACCCTTTCCCTCTCTCCGCAGTTCTGCTGGACGTGCAGTGCGGCCGCATCAACGTCGCGGGCAAAACCATGGTCCCCGATAACCGCAAAGGCAAGCTCCGTCTGTGCAAGGACACGGACGGGTTGACGCATCTGCAGTGGGGGGTGCGCGTGGCGGACACGCCGTTTTCCCCGGAGGACGACCTGCTGGTGTTCCCGCGAGAAGCGGAGATGAAGTTCATTTCCAAACCGCGTGGGGTTTTCGTGATCAAGTTCCCTGACGACGCGACCCGGAACATGTTCTTCTGGTCGCAGCAGCCCGAGGACGGGGTTCCGGACGACGAGCTCGCGGGGGACGTAAACGCGTCGCTCAACGGCGAAGCGCCGAGCGACGCGACGCGCGCGAGCGACCCGGCGGCGCGGGTGCGTGTACTCGGTCCTTTCCCGACTCCGCGACCCACTTTTTCACCAAAGCTACTGACCGTGGTCACACCGCGCGATGTACTGGTCCTGCGAAGGGCGCATTACCTCCGCCCGACTACGCGTCACTGTTTACTCGCGTCACGCGGCTTGAAACGCTGACACTTTGTTTTACCAATCGGTAGCGCGCGCGGGCGATTCGCGCGGCGGCGGCGGCGGGCGCGGTTGGCGGCGGCGGCTTCACAGAAACACCGGTCGCGACCGCTTCCGTCGCGTCGACCCCGGCGGCGCCCGCGAAAGCGCCCGCGCCGCAAGTACCAATGCACGCGACTCCCGACGATGTCGTACCGACGCACGCGACGGACGCAACCCCCGGGGTCGCCGTGTCGCACGACGCGCTGCGCGCCGCGCTGGGCGATCTCGGCGGGTCTGGGGGGTCAGGCGTCGCGGGGGGCATGGACGCGGCCGCGATGGCGAGCATGCTCGCGGGTATGCAGCGACCGGCGGGCGGCCACGCTGAAGGTGCGCAACAGAGAGAACAGAGAGGTCTCGGATTGAAGGACGGTTTGACACCAGAAACCGTCGGGCCGTTACTCGCGGACGCCGCGGTTCGCGCGCGGCTTTTGGAGGTACGCACCGCGCGTTTCCCAAATCCAGGCACATTGTTTTATCTTTCAGCTAGTGACTGTTGTCCATACATCGCGATATACATGACGTTTGACCTTTTCTCTCACGATCACAGTTTCTTCCCGAAGAGCACAGGGCGACGCAAAACCTGGAGGAGCTTCTGCGCACGCCGCAGTTCCAGTCGCAGCTGGAGCGGTTCAGCCACGCGCTGCAATCGGGGCAGATGGACCTGACGCAGTTCGGGTTACCCGCCGGGTCCGGGTTCAGCGTCCACGAGTTCCTCTCTGCGATACAGGCCAAGGCGGCGGGAGAGAAGTAGGACGAGGGGGGGGACGAGGATACGAGCTGATTTTGTTTTTTCAGAAACGTCTGAGGGTTTCGGTTTACTTGTAGTAGGAGACAAAACGTTAAAAGACGTTTCAGTAACCCCAAGTACCCCACCCCAAACTCTTTCATTCTTCTTTCATTGGCGCTTCTCGCAGGCCCATTTCTACCATGAACGCCTGTTCCAGCGCCATGTATTCCGCTTCCCGTCTTTCGTCTTCGCTGAGTTCCTTATCCCCCCGGACTCCGCGTCGAGCGGCCGGCTTTTCCTCCCCGCCAGCCGCCCCAACGCTCGCCGCGGAAACGGCGTCCTCCCTCGACGCGCTCGCCGCTTCCCTTTGCAAACCTCTTTCCACAGAGTCCACGGCTCTTTGCGCTTCCCGTTCCAGAAACGCTTCAGTGCGCTCAAGCTCCCGGGGCTTGGGCTTGCGCAGCTGCCGCGGCGTGCGCAGGACGTGCAGCACTCCCCCCGCGTCGCCAACCGCGAGCAGCTGTTCCCGGCTTTTGTGGAAGTGCGCATCGCCCGGTTGTGGGGTCCAGAACTTAATCGGCCCGAGGCCGGTGCTGTTCACGCGCGTGGCGAGGTAAGGTTCGTGCGACCGGTCAAGCAAGTCCCACGTCTCAACCACGCCGTCATCCTTCGCGATGAACACCACGGTCGGTCTGGTGGGCGAAAACGCGCACCCGCAGAGTTTCGCGGGAAGTTGCGGCGAGGAAAAAATAGGAAAAGCCTGGCCCTCGCGCCACAGCTTGAAGGAACTAGCCCCGACGGTGATCACCAGGTCGGGAAAAAAAGGGGACCGCGCGATCGACCGCACCTGATACGATAAAAAAGAAAGTGTCAGTCTCGTATGGGCAATCGCAGAGGCGGTGTGTGGTGATTGGGAAAGTTCCTTACCGCCTCTGAGTGCGCCATGACGCACAGCTTCGTGTGCTCGCCGCCGGCTTGCGAGCCGTCCTCGTCTCCTGGGGCGACGAAATCGCACTGCGCGACTTCGCCGTCCGCGGACGTGGCGAAAAACAGAGACGCATTTGCGGAAACCGACCCGTCCCGCGCCGGCGGTCGCAGCTCCGGCGAAAAACTAATCTTCACGCATTGCATCGCGCCGCTCTGTTCCCCCCGTCCCAGCGCAATCTTGTACGTCGGATTAAAAAAGAAATCACGCCGTTTCGTGTCCTTTCTCATTGTGGTGGATAGGTCCCAGAAAAGAACCTTGCCGTCCGCGGATGTGGTGGCGAAAAAGTTGGTCACGCCGGTCGGGTTTAAAACTTTTTGTATCTCGCCTCTGGGTTTCGAAACCCCCACGTCCGGCGGAAGCCAAGTCACGTCTGTGACGCACGAGACGTGTGACTCTTGCACCTCGGAGACGAACTTGGGCTGACAAACCGGAACCTGCTTTTCCTTGTCCGTTCCGGTTGTTCCGGAAACAATCACTCCTGAGCTCATCCCAACGGAACCGGAGCCGGAACCGGAGCCGACCTTGTCTCCCGGTTTCAACAAATCCGCCAGGTCCCAGAAACACACCTGGCCGTTCGCCAGCCCGCCCGCCACGAGGCTTGGGTTGGTGGGGTTCCACTGAAACGCGTGCACGTCGTGCGGGGCTTCCAGCACGAACTTGGGGTGAATCGGGTCCTCGAAGTCCCAAACAAGCACCGCGCCTCGTTTCGAGACGCCGCCCGATGCTACGCCGGCTTCGAAGGACACGGTCTCCACGCACGACGCCGCCACGACCCCGAACGCGTCGGGCGCCCAGTCGATACACGAAACGGCCTTGCCTTTGTTGTATTTTAACGAAGTGAACGAGTGCATTTCAACCAAGGACGTGCTTCCGCCGTTCCGGCCGCCGCCCAGGCCGGACTCGTTGTCCGCCAGACTCGCGAAATCGTCCGTGAATATGTCGTACAGCTCGTTCTGCTGCAGCGCGCCGCGCATACGCGGGTTTACTTTGTCCAGAAAGGTTTTCAGTTTTTGCGAGGTTTCGAGTTTTTCGCGCGACGCGTCGTCGTCGGATTGAATTGAAGACTCCAGCACTTGCCGTCGTGGTTCGTACTGCGTGGCCATCGGTTTCGAAACCCCCGGTGTGGCTTGCGTCGCGGTCTCGCAAATGGACGGCACCGCTTGCGTCGCGCAATCCGTTTCCGAAAAGTACGTGGATGGAGTCTTCTCCTTAAACGGACGACACTCCTGGCACGATTAACGCCGAAAGTGTCAGTCGGTCGTGACGTGTATCCAGGATTGGAAAGGGTATAGGAGTGGGTAGTACTTTCCGACTGTACTCCATATTTATACAGTGCAGTAATCAGTCCGCGGAGCGTGGAATGTGGGAAATACTTACCATGGACGCGCTGTTCCAAAGCGTGATGGCGTCGACGTCGGCGAGTTTCTTTTTCTTTTCTTCGGTTCCGAAGTGCGAGCGTTTTCGGAACACCTGTACCACGATTCGCGGGTGCTTGTCCGTTACCAAGGTCTCCGCAGCGATTTCGAGTTCGCTGCCCAGTGAAACCCAGGGCTTACTCACGGGCTTGACCTTTTTTTTTCGGCCCGGTTTGTGTTCCTCTGCCGCTAGCAACGCTGCCGCTTTCTCCGCCTCAGCCGCGACCGCTCTTTCCGCGTCCTCCATCTCGAACGCCTCGCCAGCCGCTTTTGTCACCGCGACCTCGAAGTTGTTCCCGTCGCCGTACACGTCATCCTCGTTGTACCGCACCCACAGGGACTCGCAATCCGCTTTGCCGATTTGGTTTTTGATGATCGTAAAGTCGCTTATCGCGCCGCGGTACTGCACATCCGCCAACAGCGTTTCCTTGGAAACGGACTTCAACCGCAAACCAGGGCCCATGTCATCCAGGCCCACGATCGTAAGGGTTCCGCCTGTGTTGATATGGTGCGTGCGTGAGAGGGGGTGGTTTAGGTTTAAGAGTTCAGGGCCAGTGCCAGAGAAAGGGAGTGGGGGTCGGTCAGTCAACACGTCGGGGCACACAATCAGGTACACGCATTCTCGCATCTGGGTCCCGTCTTGCAGTCAACACAAGGTACGTGATTTGAACAAGGACGCACCCGTCAGGAAGATGGACTCCACCCCGGGGGATGGCACCGCAGCGGCCTCCTCGTCGCCCATTGCGCGACACGCCGATGGACGCCGCCGCGCCGCGCGTCTCCTTGTGCGAGGCACGTCGTGTACGGCGCTACGAGGGGCCAAAATCGAGTCCAAAACGGGGAGATTGGTTGCAGTCAAAGACTCAAATTCCAAAATTGGGTCGCACAAACGATCCGCGGGGACCGGCTTCCCGCCGTTGGTCTTTGCCGCGATGTTGCGCGCGGGCACGATGGACCTGGACCCTATTTACTGCGCGGAGCAGATTCACGTCCCGGCTGAGCTGGCGGGCGTGCTGAAGGCGTTCACGAAGGAAGTCGTGCGTCGTCAGCCCACGGATGTGTACGAGTTCTCGGCCATTTACTTCGCAAACCTGGCGTCGGTTTCTAAAAGCACACAGGAGACCGTGGTCCCACCTTCCGTGGCGCAGCTCCGCGAGGTGTATGGCGCGTGCAAAGCACGCGTTGAAACGACCTTAGCGGACGTGATGATCGAGTGCACTGGTGTGGGGATTAAGCTCGCGACGGTGGAACAAGCGTTCCGGCTTGGGGAATTCGGCCGGGCCGAGGACACTGCGGTGAACCCGAGCGAACCCATCACGTTACTGCTCACGATGACGGACGCGTCTTTCCCTGGAATCATCGCGTCGCTTTTCGAGGTGTTCGGGGGAGAGGACAACATCTTGACCGGGGCGGAGTTCATGTCCTTGTTTAAGTTTTTAGTCGCCAAAGACGCGAGCGTCAAGGCGGAAACCGTTCAGGCGATGGACGACGAGCTCGCCAAGCTGGGCGCCATCACTTTCGGCGCGGTGAACAACTGCGAGCCGTTCCAGAAAATCGCAGACGGCACGGCGTGAAGGGTGTCTTACGTTTCACGAACTGTGTTTCGGATTTTCGTAATACTATCTAAACATAAAGCAAGCCGTTCACACGTTGTCCGGCGACGCATCAGCGTTGCCATCGTCCTTTTCCTTTGCCACCACCGGCGGCGGTTTCGAGAGGCGCCGCCCCGCCAGACGCAAGGTCAGGGAGTTGGCCATCACCCCCAACGACGAAAACCCCATCAGCCCGCCCGCGACGCTTGGTGTTAAGCACAACCCACTGAACGGCAACAGCACACCAGCCGCGATGGGTATCCCGACCAAGTTATACGCAAACGCCCACGCCAGGTTTTGTTTTATTTTCGCGAACGTCTGTTTTTGGGAAAGAAAAGGGTCAGGGATTGATTGAGTCTTGTACTTCGTGGGCAAACAGCGCACAGTAAATAGTCACGAACGGGGCGGTAAACAGTGTCTGGATTTGGGAAAGCCCCAAAACGTACGGCGTTGCTCAACTCCAGGGCGTCCACGACTTGCGACGGGCGGTCGCCCAGTAACACGATGGACGCGACTTCCGAGGCGGCGCCCACGCCGCCCGCCATGGCGATGCCGACATCCGCCTCGGCGAGCGCGGCGGCGTCGTTGATGCCGTCGCCCACCATCGCGACCTTGCGTCCCTGTTTTTTTAACTCGGAAATGCAATCCGCCTTGCCCTCGGGGGTCACGTCGCCGAACGTGTTCTCAGGTGAAATGCCCAACCCGACACCGATCGCGCTGGCGGTTTCCTGCCGGTCGCCGCTTAAAAGCACGACTCGGACGTTTCGTTTCTTCAGCCGGGCGACGGTGGCCTTTGCGACGAATAACCGAAAGCGTCAGTCGGGGTGTGGGAAAAAAAGGAGGCTCCTGACTTGGGAAACGCGCAAAACGTACCTTCGCGTCCGGCCGCACCGTGTCTTCCATCTCCATCACCCCCACGATCTTTTCGTCGAAGGAAACGAACACGGGGGTTTTGAACGCGCTCGTGTTTTTTGAATGCACGCTCGCGAAATCGTGCTCGTCGTTTGAGGCCGTGGATAAATCCCGGGACGCTTCGCAAAACGCCCTCGTACCGACCCGCACCGAAACGCCACACACCACCCCTTCCGCGCCCTTCCCCGGGGTTTGCGTAAACGTGCCGTCAACCGTGGCGAGTTTCGGGTGCCCGCCCGCGCATGGAAGCGCGTCCGCGGCGGTGACCACGGCGACGGCGAGCGGGTGCCGGCTGTTCCGCTCAACCGCCGCGGCCATGCGCAGGAGGGTGGTTTGCTTTTCAGTCAGGGAAGAACGGCCGGAAGTACTCTCGGAAGAACGGCCGAAAGAACTCTCTGAAGTACTACCAAAAGAACGGCCAGAAGAACTCTCAAACGAACGCCCTTCCCAACTCCCCTCCCCATCCCAAACGCTCACCACGCGTGTCACGACCGGCCGGCCAATAGTGAGGGTTCCCGTTTTATCGAAAACCACCGTGTCCAGGGTGTGCGCGCGTTCCAAACCGTCCCCGCCTCTGATTAGTAACCCATGCCTCGCGCCTAATGAGGTGCCCACGAGCACCGCGGTGGGCGTCGCCAGCCCTAGGGCACACGGACACGCGACTACTAACACGGAAGCGGCGAGTTGCAGCCCTAACAACAACGGCGCGGTGGCGGGGCTCCCGACGCCGGACGCGAAACTCACAGACTGCAGCACTTGCGGAAAAATCTTGGTGCCAACCGTGGCCCAAAACGCAAACGTAAACGCGCTAGCGCCCATCACGCCGTACACGAACTTTCCCGAAACTTGCGATCCGGAAAACAAAGGGTCAGTCCATTTGTTGGGCGTGTATTGGCCGTGTATTGGACGATGGCCTGGACAGCAGTCACCGTAATCGGTCTGAACAGTCGGGCGTAATCGGTCCGAACAGTCACAGGCGCGTTAGAGATAAAACGGGCGGTGTGTCGGATTTGGGAAACGCGCAACACGTACCTTCGTCCGCCAACCTCTGCACGGGGGCTTCTCGTTGCTGCGCCGCCTCCACCATGCGCACGATATTCGCGACTTGCGTTTCGTTGCCCGAATTCACCACACGCACGGTAAGCGCGCCGTCGCAGTTCACGGTTCCCGCGGAAACGGCGTCGCCCGCGGTTTTCGGGTTGGGAATGGGTTCGCCGTTGATCGCGGCTTCGTCAACCTGGGACGCGCCTTTCCACACCACGCCGTCAACCGGAATGCGGTCGCCCGGTAACACCAGAATCAAGTCATCCGGTACCAACACGGAGGTGGGGACTTCCCTGAAGTACGCGTTTTTGGAGGGGTCTCCGTGGTCGCTTCCGTCGTCTCCGGCAACGCCCCCCGAACCCACCAGCCGCGCCGTCGCGGGTAACAGGTTCAGAAGCGCAATCATGTCGCTCGTGGCGCGTAGTTTCGCGCGTTCCTCCACGGCTCTTCCTAACAAAACGAACGCTAGTAACATCACAGGCTCCTCGAAGAAAGTGGGCCACCCCAATTTGGGCAACGCCACCGCCGCGGCGCTCATCCCAAAGGACGCGAGCGCGCCGAGGGAAACGAGCGTGTTCATGTTCGGCCCGCCGCTCCGAATAGCGCGCCACCCGTCCACCAGCGTCTCGCGTCCCGGCCCGAGCAACGCGAACACGCTGAGGCCGGCGTGCACCGGCGTGCTGCACAGCACCTTCAGCCAAGACGCTTGGTGCGAGAACATGTGCGCGGCGTGTCCTAAGAGACAAGTCGCGGCGAGCGCCCACGCGACGACGACTCGTTTGGTGGATTCCTGAATTCTTTGCAGCCGCGCTTCTCTTTTGGCGTTCGCCGCGTCTGAGGCGGAGACCCCGGAAACGGCGACCCCGCACGCCTCCCGGACCGTGGTGGGGAACCCCTTGGATGTGACCGTCGTGGCAAGCGCATCGCCAGCCGCGCGAACCGCGGTGACGATCTGGCGTTCCATCCACGCGTCGCCGTTCTGTACGTTTTTAGTGTCCAAGCCGAAACTGCCGACGTCCACCGCCACGCGCACCAGCGCGGATTCGTTCGCCAAATTAACGGATGCCGAAACGCAGTTTTCTTCCATCTCCAGAATCCGCTTCACATTCGCCGTGCACCCGCCACAGTGCATACCCCGCACGTCAAGAAGCACAACCTCCTCGACGACCCCCGAGGACGGCGTCGCTGCGGATGACGACGACGCGGCTCTTAGCTTAGACCCGCTTTCATAAAACCCGCCGCCGCCGCCGCCGCCGCCGAATCCTTTGCCGCCTCCCATCCCCCCATTTCCGCCCCCGCCAGATCCTCCGCCCCCGCCAGATCCTCCGTACGCGACATACGCCGCGGTGGCGGCCCCGCCCACGCACGCCGCACCGAGTGCCACCCTTCCCGCGCTGCCGGGCTCGTCCCCAAGCCCGGCGGCGCGGCGGCGGCACTCGCGCAGGTTGGACCGTAAAGAGTTTCCTCCAACAGCGTCGCACTTGACACACCGTTCGACGCGCGTGTTTCGCGATTCGGTGTCCCTGCGTCGCGGCATCGGGGTGAACGGCTGGGTGCGCGGCGCGATGCAAGACGGCGGCGCCGGCGCCGCCGAAACCGCGATCGCGTTGGGGACGCGCGTTCGACGCAACCCAAGCACAGGCGGAGACGACAGAAGACGTTTCGGGGCGGTCCCAAAGACTACCCGGAAAGATGA
>Ga0114998_10003611_pt1 | contig 11446 bp, 6 predicted proteins | sample ArcticOcean_MG_C_5_FD_87044 | JGI IMG/M metagenome (GOLD analysis project Ga0114998, IMG submission 87044) | Marine microbial communities from western Arctic Ocean - ArcticOcean_MG_CB4_138 | ecosystem: Environmental > Aquatic > Marine > Oceanic | place: Arctic Ocean: Canada Basin | collected...
ACTTTTAGAGAAATACAAGCGCGAGAAACGGAGTGCGCAGCGACCGTAGAATAGAGCAAGCAACACCGAACAAAAGCTTGCACGGCACCACTGACTGCTGTCTGTCAGCACCGATATTTTTACACGGTATGATCCTTGGATCATACCTTTTTCGATCCCAGTAATAAAAATGGGCATATCAAAAATTCACGCGACAGGAAATCTCCTGCTGAGCCTGGTGCAATTACGCAATTTCAGCTGATTGATATTCATCCCATTCATAATCGAAAGAGGAATACTCTACGGTTCAGACTTGTTCGCATGTGTTCAGTGCTGCGGCGATGATCGGCTTGGCCCATTCGGGTGCTTTGGAAAGATCTGTTGGGCCGACGATTTTTCCTCCGACGATGTCGAGGAGCAACTCTGGGTGGGGGCGTTGGCCGTCGTGTGGATCCGCCTGCTTGGAATTATCAAACAGGCGAAGACTGTCGAGATGTGGTAGGAGTCGGATGAGGTTACGGCGACTGGCGTCCCAACGTTGGCGTATTTTGTCTTCAGGAATATCGTGTCCCTTTTGGCTGACTCGTTTTTCAACGCGGGCGATGTTTAGCTCGACGGATTCCAGCCCCGCATACCATATTTTTAGCTTTAAGCCCTCTGAGGCAGCGTTGATCAGTAAGTCTGTTATGGTCGTGCCTCCAAGTGTGCTTTCGAAGGCGAAGGTCGCTTTGTCTGAAATTGCCGATTCGAGCATCTGTTTACCCAGCGTCCAGGCATGGCCATTGGCAATGACTTGCGTCATGTTTGGGTGGAGCGCTTTCAGTTGTTTGGCAGCGTCATCGGGGTTGTAGTAAACGTTACCACACGACTCAATGGTTGCACCGCCGATGCTGCTCTTGCCGGAACCATTGACGCCTGCAAGGACGTAAATCGTGGACTGATGTGCCATTATTGACTCAATGCGTCCGTCGCCGCAGCTTTGCCCAATACATCTGGTGATGCACTAAAGGCATCATCGTAAGCGACTATGGCTTCATCTGATTGCATGTCCGCAAAGCGTCTTTCGTAGTCCTGTCGGAAAACCTCCAATGGGTCTCTCGACGCCAGTTCTCTGATGATCTGATCGTAGAGATCGGCAGGGAGTAGAATGGCTTCGCGTTTCCGGTTTCGGGTGATACTCACCGGTCCGGATTCCATCACCTTCTGAAAAACACTCTTAAACGCATTCTTTAACTCTGAGGAAGGAGACGCTGGCAAATCCTTTGATGGGTGCAGTGAATGAATGTCATAGGTGGTTGGCATAAGGCTATATTTGCCATATTTGCCATTTAGTCAACCTCGATGAGGCCAGTTTGGGCTAAAAATGGGGTCTTGTCGAAATAATACCTAGATGATGAAGCCTTACTTTTAGAGACTGTGGTGGATCACGTGATCGGCGGGGGTGGTTGATTGTGATACTCTTGGCGCTGAAGCACCCCAAGAGCATGACACTGCACGCTACCAAGAAAACTCGATTTACCTGGATGCGAAATAATCAAGCTTACAGAATACTAGGGGAAGTGTGCAGTTAGTATAATAACCTGGGGAGTTACGCGAAGGCTCGTAGCGTTCAACTAGCAACAAGCAACTCTGCCCACTTACTGACTTGGGCTCTGTTGTTTTTCTGTCTAAAGATCATCGTCAGTTACATGATTCTAAATCATTTAGTTAGGTTGACTGAACGCGGCTGGGGGAGGCGCTTCTGATTGAAGTCGGCGTTTGTTGCCACTGCGGTTGGTGCGGTCTGGTCGGAAAACGAAAGCGAAGTTGGTTAGGCAGGCTTGCCAGGCAACGATACGCACATTGTAAACCGGTTGAGCGTCTCGCTATTTTTCTGCCTTCAATATTTCTACGGATGAGGCAAAAAAATAAGACAGGCTCAATCGATTTGTAATCTTCAATCGCCTGATTGAACAAGTGAATGCACCTGATGATTGTACTGAACTGTGGTCCGAGCGCCGGAGTGCTCTCCTGAGGCTCTTAAGAGCCTGTTCCGGTGTCACGCAATCGCGTGATAGACAGTTTTCTTTAAATCCACTATAATTGATAGCTAGTGGATATAAAAGCATTCCGCAACGCATAGGACAATTATGAAAAAAACGATGAAGCTAGTATCTGTATTGGTCACCTGCCTGACATTGTCAGCAGTCGCCAATGACGCATTAAGCACCTACGAACTCTGGGAGCCAGAACCTGCGCCGAACAACGGCAGGAGCAAGTGGGAGGCGACCAAGGACAGTAAAAGACCAAAGTCCTATGACCGAGACTGGGAACGCTGGTCTTACCCGATTGGTAATGGCTATACGGGAGTCAGCATCTTCGGGCGGACGGATACCGAGCGTGTTCAGATCACGGATAAAACCCTTCACAATAAGGGGATTTACGGCAAGGGCGGCCTGACCAGCTTCGCCGAGCTCTTTCTCGATTTCAATCAAACCGAGGTCAAAAACTACCGGCGCTCACTCCATCTGAACGAAGCCATCGCGCATGTTTCTTATGAGAAAGACGGGGTGACCTATCAACGCGAGTATTTTGCCTCCTATCCGGACAATGTGGTGGTCATCCGGCTCACCGCCGATCGGAAGGGTGCGCTGTCCTTTACCGTGCGTCCCGAGATCCCCTATCTTGAGTTGAAGCAACGCAATGGCAAGATCACGGCAGCGGGAAATCTGCTGACCCTCAAGGGATCGATGCCTATATTTAGCTGTAACTACGAGGGGCAAATCAAGGTGCTCAACGATGGTGGCTCGGTGACCGCTGATGCTAAAAAGGGCACCCTCGAAGTCAGCAAGGCCGATGCGGTCACGCTACTGATTACTACCGGCACCAACTACCGTCTCAGCGCAGAAACTTTCAGCAAGCCTGCTGCGGAAAAACTCGACCCGAAGGCGTTTCCGCACGACGCGGTCTCGGCTCGGATACAGGCCGCCCAAGACTTCGGCTATGCCGCACTGAAACAGCGCCACCTCGAAGATTATCAGGGTCTGTTTGGCCGCGTCTCGGTGAACCTGAACGCAACGCCGTCGGCCGACCCGACGCACCTACTTCTGGAAAAGTATCAACAGGGCAAAACGAACACCTGGCTGGAAGAGCTGATGTTTCAATACGGACGCTACCTGCTGATTTCCAGTTCGCGCGAGAAGAGTCTGCCTGCCAACTTACAGGGCGCCTGGAGCCAGGATTTTTATACCCCGTGGAGCGGGGGCTTTTGGCATAATATCAATGTGCAGATGAATTATTGGGGCTCGATGAGCACCAACCTCGCCGAGTGTTTCGAAGCCTACAATAACTATTTCAAGGCCTATCTGCCAATTGCTCGAGCGCACGCCACTGACTACGTGCGCAAGCACAACCCGAAGCAGCTGAAGGAGGGGGACGATAACGGCTGGATCATCGGAACCGGAGCGAACGCCTACTACATTCCCAGTGCCGGCGGTCATTCCGGCCCGGGCACTGGCGGATTTACCGCCAAGCTCCTGGTGGATTATTATCAGTTTACACAGGATCAGGAATACCTGGAAGAGGTCGCCTATCCGGCGATGCTCTCCTTGAGTAAATTTTACTCTAAGGTGCTGGTGCCACATGGAGACCAGTTGCTGGTTGAGCCATCCGCTTCTCCGGAACAGACGCCGAATGCCAAGCAAGTGAAGGGCATGCCGGGCCAGATGAAAGGTAACTACTATATCACTGCCGGGTGTACCTTCGACCAAGGCTTCGTGTGGGAAAGCTATGCCGATACACTGGCTTTGGCAGATGCGCTGGGCAATGAAGACCCGTTCCTCAACACGATTCGCGAGCAGATTACCCGGTTGGATCCGGTTCTGGTCGGTGCCGACGGTCAGATTAAGGAATATCGCGAGGAGCATCACTACAGCGATATCGGTCAGCCGAATCACCGTCATATTTCACACCTCTGCCCGCTCTTTCCAGGGACGCTGATTAATTCAGAGCACGCCGACTGGATGCAGGCTGCGAGTAAAACACTGGATCTACGTGGCAACAAAACCACGGGTTGGGCACTGGCCCACCGTATGAACAGCCGCGCCCGACTCGGCGAAGGCGATCAGGCGCATGAGGCCTATCAGCGTTTCATTAGCGAGCGCACCGTGTCGAACCTTTGGGCACTGCATCCTCCCTTCCAGATCGACGGCAGCCTCGGCACCATGGCTGGTGTCGCCGAAATGCTTCTGCAAAGCCATGACGGTGCGATCAAAATCTTACCGGCCCTGCCGAAGGCGTGGAACACCGGACATTTTGACGGTCTAGTGGCGCGAGGAAACTTTGTGATCTCTGCTAAATGGAAAGATGGCAAAGCAACAGAGCTTTCCATCCTGTCTCGAAGCGGCGGCGAATGCCAGGTCGCCTACCCAGGGGTCGGTAAGGCGACCGTTGCAGACAGCAATGAAAACGAGGTGAAGGTCTTCCGCGATGGGAACGATCAGATCCACTTTGCATCTGCTGTCGGAGAGACTTATACCTTTAAAACAATTAAATGAACAACAGAATGAAGATGCATAAACCATTAATTACAGGAGCGATGCTCTCTTTGAGTCTCGTGAGTGCCTTTGCGGCTAACAGCGTTCAGGCGGTTGATTTGTATGTCAGCCCCGCGGGCAGTGATGCCTTTGTGGGCACCACGCAGGCAAAATCCGTCGCCTCGCTTGCGAAAGCACGTGATCTGGCGCGCCCGTATGCCGGGAAGACAGCGGTGACGGTGCATGTCGCCGACGGCGTCTATTACTTGCCCGAAACCTTGACCTTCGCTTCGCAGGATTCCGGTTCTGAAAAGAACCCGGTGGTTTACAAGGCGGACAATGAGGGCGAGGCAGTGCTGAGTGGCGGCTCCAAGCTTGAGCTTGAATGGCAGCCCTACCGCGATGGAATCTTCCAAGCCAAGACACCGGCAGGCTTGGAAGTCGACCAGCTTTTTATCGATAGTAAGGCGCAACGGATGGCGCGCTACCCGAACTACGATGCCAAAAAGAAAACGGCCGCCTATCAGGGATTTTCGGCTGATGCCTTTTCCAAAGAACGGGCAGCCAATTGGGCCGATCCAACGGGCGGTTATATTCACGCCATGCACGTTCAGCAGTGGGGCGGATATCACTACCGCATCACCGGCAAGGATGCCAAGGGCGAGGTCACGTATGAAGGCGGCTGGCAGAACAACCGCCAGATGGGAATGCACAAGAGCTACCGCATGGTGGAGAACATCTTCGAGGAACTCGACGCTGCGGGAGAGTGGTTTCACCGTTCGACAGGCTCACGGCAGGCGGGCGTCCTCTATTACATGCCGGCCGCTGGTGTCGATATCGCGGACGCCAAGGTAGAGGTGGTGCGCCTCCGACATCTGATCGAACTCCAAGGAACGCAGGCAGCGCCAGTGAAATTCATCAGCCTGCAGGGCTTTACCGTCCGCCACGCCGCACGAACTTTCATGGATTGCAAAGAGCCATTGCTGCGCTCGGACTGGGCCATTTATCGCGGTGGAGCCTTCCTGCTAACCGGAACCGAGGATGTCAGTATTCTTGATTGTGAATTTGATCAGGTCGGCGGCAACGCGGTTTTTGTTAACAACTACAACCGTCGCACATTGGTGAAGGGCTGTCACATCCACGACACGGGCGCCAGCGGGGTCTGTTTTGTGGGAGACCCGAAGGCCGTGCGCAATCCGCTGTTTGAATACAATGAGACACAGAATCTGTCGGAAATTGACCTGACACCGGGGCCAAAAACCGACAACTATCCGGCCGACTCAACGGTGGAGGACTGCCTGATCCACGGCATCGGAAGCGTTGAAAAACAGCCTGCCGCCGTGCAGATTTCCATGGCGCAGGGCATCACCGTGCGCGATGTCTCCATCTATGACTGTGCCCGCTCAGGCATTAACGTGAGCGAAGGCACCTGGGGCGGACATCTGATCGAAGGCTGTGACGTGTTTGATACCGTGCTAGAGACGCATGACCACGGCTCGTTCAACTCATGGGGCCGCGACCGCTTCTGGCACATTAAAGGAGCATCGGCAAAACAGGTCGCCGAAATATCCCTGCTGGATGCCGTCGAAACGTCGGTCATCCGCAACAGCCGTTGGCGCTGTGACCACGGCTGGGATATCGATCTGGACGACGGGTCGAGCAACTACGACATCTACAACAACCTGCTGCTGGCGAAGGGGCTCAAACTACGTGAAGGCTTCCGTCGCCATGCGTGGAACAATGTGATCGTGAACAACGGTCTGCACCCGCACGTTTGGTATGTGGGAAACAAAGATGAGGTATCTGGAAATATTTTGATGTCTCGGCACCGTCCCGCACGTATGAAACGACCGAATGCGGATAGCGCCCGAGTTGATAAGAACCTGTTTTTCGTTGGCGATGCGTCGACGGTCAAAGCGACTTCGGACCAGTTGGGATGGGACAAAAAATCGATCTTCGGCGACCCGCAGTTTGTTGACCCGGCCAGCGGCGATTTCCGCGTCAAGGAAGGCTCGCCCGCCTTCGATATCGGATTCGAAAATTTCCCGATGGATCAATTCGGAGTGAAAAAGCCCGCGCTCAGAAAGATTGCCCGCACGCCACAACTTCCCACCCCAGTGCTTACGAAAGCAAGAGCGAAGCGGGCTCCTAAAAAAGCACGCGAGGCAACGCGGCCGGCCAAACCGTCGGTCTGGCTCGGCGCGAGCCTACAGGCTTTGAGCGGCGAAGCGTTTTCCGCATACGGCGTTGGTAAAGAAGAGGGCGGAGTGGTGTTGACGCAGGTTGCAAAGAATTCCCAGGCGGCTCAACAAGGTTTGAAAGAAGGAGACGTGGTGCAACAGGTCAATGGACAGGCCGTCCGCACCAGTGATGCGCTCTTGAAGGCCTGTGCCCGCGCAGGAAGCAAACCGCTCAAGCTCAAGATCGTCCGCGATCAGCAGGCAAAGGAAATCGTGGTCGTCCAGCCTGCCGGGAGATAGGCAGAATTAAGGTGAAGTAACTAGGGAATCAAAGCATATGAATAGGAGTATTAAAAGTTGCGTCGCTGTTTTTTCAGTAGGCCTTGCGCTATTCGCGCAGGCCGCGGATCATCCTGTTGCCGTCAATGTAACTGGTATTAAGTCGGGGACGGGGGCCGTGCTTGAAAGCCCAAACATCGTAATTTTTTACGTCGATGATCTCGGCTGGCAGGATGTGCAGCTGAATGATCTGGGTGATCCCTGCCCATACGAGACGCCCAATCTGGTAAAGCTTGCCGAGGAGGGGATGAGTTTTTCCCAGGCCTATGCCTCGGCACCGAGCTGTTCGCCCTCGCGCGCTGGGATCATCACCGGCCAGCACCCCGCGAAGATCGGCATGACGCATGTGTATCTGGGAGTCATCCAGAAGGCTCGCTCGAATGCGCAGTATATGGCGCCGTATCTCGATGTCCATTTAGACCTCGATTTGCTGACGATGGCCGATGCCATGAAGCAGAACGGATATAAGACAGGTCATGTTGGTAAATGGCACGTCGGGCTCACTGCGGCAGAGTATGGCTTTGATTTTGTCGATCATGATCGTGGCTTTCATCGCGGCATGGGGGATCGCACCAAAGATTTTGCCACCGCGACCGATCGTCGCTATCCGCTGAGCAAGGAAAAATATCCGCCGGTCAGCGCGAAGCATCCCGACGGCATTTCCTATCCTTACGATCAGGTGACCGAATCGGCTCTCAATTTTATGGAAGCGAGCAAGGAAGGTCCGTTCTATCTCAACCTGTGGCACTGGATGGTTCACTGGCCGGTGCTGACACGCAATGGCGAGCTGCTTGAATATTACTGCGATCGAATGGACTACCCGTTCCCGCCCGAATCCGGTGATATGACCCGAGCAGGCCAGCAAAACCCTTATTTCGGCGCCATGGTGACCTCTATAGACTGGAGTCTGGGCCGCGTGGTCGACTATCTGAAGGAAACCGACGATCCCCGCCACCCAGGCAAGAAGCTGATTGAAACCACCTACATTTTCTTCAGTTCCGACAACGGCGGTGCTGAGCAGCACAAAAATGAAATCATCTCAGACAACTATCCGTTGAAATTTGGGAAAACACGCGCCGAGGAAGGCGGTATCCGTGTGCCGATGGTGGTGACGGGGCCTGGAATTTCCTCTGGCAGCCGGTTTGACGGGATGGTGAGCCAGCTCGATTATTTTCCGACGATCCTGAAGTTGACCAGTTCCCAAATCGCAGCTGAATATGAAAAAGAATTGAGCGGCCTGGATATCTCCCCAGTGCTTGCCGGCCAAAGCCAGACGGTCGTCGATGCCGGTGGCACAGAGCGGCAGAGCCTGTTTTGGCACTTTCCTCACAGCACCCCCGACCATATGCAAACGGCGATTCGGGAGGGTGATTTTAAGCTCTACAAAAAATATGCAACCGGCAGCTATGAGCTGTATCGGCTCTATAAAAACGGGGAGCGGTGTGATCTGGAAGAGAATATCGATCTGGCCAATGATCCTGAATATGCGCCCGTCGTGAAACGGTTGGCCGCTGACTTGAATGCCAGTCTTGAGGCAAACAACGCCCGGGGCCCTTATCTGAATCCAGATTATTCAAACAAAAAGGCGATTTCCGCGGCCATTGTTGAGTCCACCTTTCAGCAGTCGGAGCGTCAGGCCCGCCTTAGACTTGATCCGAATGGGCCGGCGGTGCGTGAGGCGTATGTCATGTATCGTTGCAAGCCCGGTTCTTTAGATAAGAAACCAGAAGCTCGGGGAGGCAAGAAGATGGATAAAGATGCTGCTTTGTATGATGTAAGGCTTCCGGCGGTGATCAGTGCGGACGGGACTGTTGTCAGCGCACAAATCCCTGATGGAATTCCCGCGTATTGTTTCATCCTGATTGATGCAAATAACTTCCAGACTTATAGCGATGTGGAAGCATCGAACAATGGGAAATGAAAATGAAAAATATGAAAATAAAGCTAACTGTATGGATCGCCTCGATGGTGATTGCTTTGCCCTTCACCACGCAGGCTGAGGTTCCTGCCAATACTGCGTTGGACTCTGTTTCGGAGTCCGTTCATCCGTCATCAGATTCTGTCTGGTCTGGAAGCAAGTCATCCTTCCATGGCTTCGATCAATATAACTTCAAGTTTGAAGGTGTGGACTGCAAAGTGGTGGTTCCCAAAAAGATTGCCGATGGCAAGCCGTGGGTATGGCGCGCGCGGTTCTGGGGGCATCAGCCGCAGTTCGATATCGCGATGCTTGAGCGGGGCTATCACATCGTCTACTGCCCCGTCGACAATATGTTCGGGAATCCCGCAGCGGTGAAACGCTGGGACGCGTTTTATGATTATCTACGCTTTGAGCATCTCTTTTCCGATAAGGCGATACTGGAGGGGATGTCGCGCGGCGGCTTGATTATTTATAACTGGGCAGCGGCGAATCCGGATAAAGTGCAGGCGATCTATGGCGATGCGCCAGTGATGGATTTTAAAAGCTGGCCGGGCGGCAAAGGCCATGGGAAGGGCTCGGCTAAGGACTGGCGGGTCTGCCTGAAAGCATACGGTTTCACAGAAGCGCAAGCGTTGGCTTATACCGGTAATCCGCTCGACAATTTGGCGCTGCTGGCGAAGGCCAGAATTCCGATACTGCACGTAGTGGGGGATGCCGACGATATCGTGCCAGTTGCAGAAAACACCGCGATTGCTGAAGCGCGCTACCAGCAGTTGGGCGGCCAGTTTGAGGTGATCCATAAGCCGGGCGTGGGACATCATCCGCACTCGCTGAAAGATCCAAAGCCGATCGTTGACTTCATGTTGAAGCTGGACAAAGGGCAGGGCGCGTTGTCGGCTGAAGACTTAGTGGGCGATCAGAATTTCATCCTGCGCGGCGACTATCGCAACAGCCGGATTCAATTTGAGCGGAACAAGCGCGGGCATGTCGCCTTCATCGGCGGTTCGATCACCGAGATGAACGGCTATCGCCCGATTGTTTGCGAGATGTTGCGTAACCGTTTTACGGATACAAAATTCAACTTCACGCAGGCTGGCATCAGCTCGACTTGTTCCGATACGGGCGCATTCCGTTTGCAACGCGACGTGTTGAGTCAAGGGCCACTGGATATGCTGTTTGTCGAGTTCGCTGTGAATGATGATCAGGATGGCGATCAGGGCTATAACGATGCGGTGCGCGGAATGGAGGGCATCATCGCTCAGGCACGCAGGCACAACCCGAACGTTGATATTGTAATGACCTTTTTTGCGAATGAAAATATCCTGAGTCTGTCACAACGAGGACAGATGGCTCCGTCGGTGAAGGCACACAGTCAAGTGGCGGAGCATTACGGTGTGTCAGTCAACCACCTCGCTCAGGAACTGGCGGATCAGATTGCTGCCGGCAAGACCGACTGGGAAACCTACGGCGGGGTGCACCCGAAAAAATACGGCAATACGATGTGCGGAACCATGATCGCCAATGCGCTGCTCAAGGAGTGGGCCAAGCCCTTATCGGCCGATGCCGAACCTCGCGCGTGTCTGATCAAAAAACCGTTTGATGAGAAGAGTTATATCCACGGCCGGTTTGTGCCGTTTGCGGATGTGAAAACCGACGCGAGCTGGCAGGTGGGCGTTCCAGACTGGAAGAAGGAAAACAAAGGGATGGTCCGTAAGCCGTTTTTGAACAGTCCGATGATTTACAGCAGCAAAGCCCATGCAAAGCTGACGATCAAATTCACCGGAACAGCCATTGGTGCGTATATGCTGGCCGGGCCGGATGCTGGAGTCATTCGCTGCACGATCGATGGCACACAGACGAAAGAAATCGATACGCTCTGTAAATTCAGCGGGTTTAACTATCCCGTCACCATCCTATTTTTCAATGAATTGGAGAATGGTGACCACACACTTGAGCTGGAAATTCTCAAAAACCGCCCCGGCCGTATGAAGGCTGGCGGCACAGCCCTGCGAGTGATCGGCTTTACAGCTAATTAGGGGCTTCCGGCTCACTAACGTATCGAATTTATAAAGAATAACCAACCGAGTTGAGGAATGAGAGTATGAAGATGAAATCAATTGTATTTAGCTTGGGAATGGCCTTTGCGGTTCCTTTGATCGGCTGGTCGGATGTGACGCCCTCAGCGCTGTTCACTGATGGTATGGTCATCCAGCGCGAAACGAAGGCACCCGTATGGGGAACCGCTGACGTGGGCGAAAAAGTCACCGTGACCGCAAGCTGGGGTAAAACTGCGGTCGCGACCGCCGATGCATCCGGTAAATGGAGCGTGAAGCTCCAGACGCCCTCAGCAGGCGGGCCGCACACGCTCAGCATTCAGGGCAACAATACGATTGAGATCAAAGATGTGCTCTCGGGTGAAGTCTGGTTCTGCTCGGGGCAGTCGAACATGGACTTTGAAATGAAGAGGTTGGCCGTGGCGTCACCGAAGCGCACAACGCCAGAAAATGTGCCCGCTG
>Ga0114998_10003616_pt1 | contig 11442 bp, 4 predicted proteins | sample ArcticOcean_MG_C_5_FD_87044 | JGI IMG/M metagenome (GOLD analysis project Ga0114998, IMG submission 87044) | Marine microbial communities from western Arctic Ocean - ArcticOcean_MG_CB4_138 | ecosystem: Environmental > Aquatic > Marine > Oceanic | place: Arctic Ocean: Canada Basin | collected...
CTAAAACAAAAGGCAACCAATAGAAGTGAGCAGATATTTAAAGCGTGTTATGATTTAGTGAATGCACCCTATAAAAACAAGGTAAAATTTGCAGATGATAATGCTAAAACTCCTGCTGAAAAAGTACAGTTCTATGACTACTTAAAAATAAAACCTTTAACTATTGAATATGATAAAACGCTCTTAATAAAAAGCTATGTTAGTGAGCAGTTACCAAATATATTAGATTACTCAGACGGTAATGATAAAATCGTTTTAACCGCAGAAACAGGAACAGGAAAAACAACCGCTTTTCTAATGGATTTCATAAAACACCGCCCCAACAAAAGATTGTTAATTTTAGCACCCTTGACTGCGATTGTAGAACAAACAAAAGCCGAGTTTCCAACCATTATTACCCTTACCGGCAATAGTACACCCGAAGATCATATTAAAGCAAAAAAGGCACCTATTGTTATGGCAACTTATGAGCAAGGATATAAACACCTTAGGGATCCAAATACTTTTGACTATGTCGTAATAGATGAGGTGCATAATTTAATAACAGCAAACGGCTATAAACGTGAAGCGGTAAAGAATCTTACAAGTCTTTTAGATTCTTATAAAATCATAGGACTTACGGGAACTACGAACCAACTCTTTAAATATATTGGTTATAAATTAGTAAACGTAAAAAAAGAGCTATTAAATCCCGTTGATGTTACTATGATAATAGACAATAGAAATCCTTTAAAAATAGCCTTACAGCACTTACGGGGCGTAAATGGTAAATGTATTTTACGTATCAATAGTAGAAAGGTTGCAACCGCTTTAAAAATAGAATTACTAAAAAGAAACAGCTATAAAGAAAGTGAAATTCTTATCTTAAATTCAGATACTCATATTAAAAAAAGTAAAGATTTTAAACAACTTACTTCACAAAGTAGATTTAACCATAATATAAAGTTAGTAATTACAACCTCCATAATAGACGAGGGTTTAAGTATCAAACAAAGTGGCTTTACAGATGCTGTTTTTATTGAAACTGATTACAAGCCTATGCCTGAATCTGTAAAACAATTCTTTGCCCGTTTTAGGAATGAAGACCCAAACCGAAAAAACTATTTTTACTACAAAGAAACTAAAGATCAAACATTAAGAAGTTGGAATCCTTACTATACATTTTTAGAAACTAAAAAAAATCTTACTGCTGATGCAAAAATATTTGATGTAAACGATACTGATAAGAAGGGGATTATCAGCACTAAGTATTTGTATTATGAAAATAGCTCTGTGAATAATTATGCGCTCGCTTATGATGTTGCAAAAAAGTTTTTTACTATTATGACAAAACAGGAATACATAAATTTTTTAGAATTGAATTATAATATCAATATCATAGAAAACAAAAACCATATTAGTGTTGATTTTGATACAACCGAAAGCAAACACCAAACCGAACAAAACAAAATACTAGTTGCAACTAATTGGCTAAATAATAAAGATGAGGTTTTAAATGCCTTGTATATTATTACTGATAATTTCGAGGTAAAAAAATCAATTGCCTACATAGGGTTAAACCCAAGTGATGAGATTTATAATTTAGTTTCTACTAATTTAAAAACGTTTGAAGGGTTGCATAAAAGTTCGGTTATTTTAGAACGTTTAGGTATTAATGATGTAGATGATATTTTAATCGACAAGGTAAAAAACACACCTATTGATATAAGAAACATAAACCGTAAAATTCAGTTTTATCAAAATTTAGATATCATAAACAACCCATTAACTAAAACAGATGAACTTAATAAGTCCAAACTTTTAAAGTTTATTACTGTAGGTAAAAAGTTAAAAATAATAAATAATAAAACCTTGTTTCGGGAATGGAATAAGTTAAGGTGCAATAGTAAAAACCCAAGTTATTACAACCTATCAGACTTGTTAAATCACTACAAAAATAATTCTCATTTTTAGTATTGTAACATCTTTATTATTATAAGCAATAAAAAAAGATATCAGAACCTGATAAGTCTTTTGAATAAAGACATACAAAGAATTTCACTACAAGATTTTAAAGGATGTGAATCTTGTGTTTTTAATAAAAAAAAGCTGTCAAATTAATGGTAATCTTACCTACAATAAAAACCGTATTTATAAGTTCTTATTATCTTCATACGATATCCATTGAGTAACATGGTGTAATTCTATATTAATAAAATTGCTTTCTTTTATGGGTTTTAGACTCCCTTTCCAAGCTTCAGAACCCTTGTAACTTTCAATTAAAAAATCATTAGGCTACCACGAAGCCTGACCGTTTAGGGTTCCATTAACGCAATCATTAGTAGAAAATGATCTACTACTCCTGACCGCTGTAGATGTTTCAGTATATTGACCTACAGAGATTGTCCATTCCATAGCGTTATCGTTTATAATTTGAAAAACTATATTAAATTCACCAGATGTACAAGGGCTAGGAGCGCCAGCAACAGTAGATCCATTACTTTGAACGGATCTTAAAGATAAGGTGTCATTATCTTCTTCAATCACGATATAAGTAATGTTTCCGAAAATACAATCATTTAGGGGAACATTATCAAAACTTCCCTCCTCATAGAAAATGCCGTCACTAGTACTATCATCATCACCTCTATTTTCAACATACTCATAAAATAACTTATCAGGAGAAAAAGTCATAAGACCTTCAGAACCTGCCTGCCAAAACGTGTCTTTATAAATATTTCTAAACTTTTGGCTTGAGTCATCATCCGAAGAGCAACCTAATAAAGTAATAGCAAAAAATAAGTAAAGTAGTTTTTTCATGATATTTTTTTATTTTTTAATAATCTTAAGAGTTGCGGGTACTTCCAAGTATACTTTTGCCAAATAAATTCCTATTGGCTGGTTTTTGATATCTAAATTGACTTTCCCATAACTTACAGGATATGTTCTTTTTGAAATTAGTTGCCCATAGATATTGTAAATGACAATAGACACTTCCTTCTCTGAAATAGGTACTGCTATTTCAAAAATGCCATCACTCGGATTCGGATATGCCAGTATAGTGTCTGCGTCATTTATCACAACATCTTCAATACCAAGACTTGAACCATCAGAAATAGTGATATTTATTGTTGTTTCGGAAGCTTCAGTTGATAAAATACTATTACTAACCGCAACGGGTGTAATCACAATACTTTCATCACCATCATCAGAACTGTTTTTTCGGGAATAGACTCCTTTGGAAGCACTTGAAGTATCATCTAAAGCGGTAATTGTCAGCTTACCTGTAGTTTCTCCTGGAAGAATCGTAATTTCTGGAAAGTACTGATATTTTTCAATACGGTTATTATATCTATCTGTTACATATACATTCATCTTAGCGCTCACATAAACATTTCGAGCTTGACTTAAACTTTCCACACCTATTGTATTCCATACTGTATCGCCATCTTCCTTTTTTTGAACACGGGCATTGTAAGTATCTGCAATATAAATACCCCCAAAAGCATCAATAAAAAGATCTTCTGGATGACTTAATTGATTCGCAGCAGCACCTTGTCCGTTACCTCCAGCAATCGTAGTTCCTTGGCTAGCGTCTGGCTCCCATTTTTGAACTCGATGATTTTCTGTATCAGCCACATACACGTTTCCAGAATCATCTGCATAAACTCCATAAGGATTATCTAATTGATTGGCAGCAGCACCTTGTCCGTTACCCCCAGCAACAGTAATTCCTGATGTAGCGCCTGGAGTCCATTTTTGGATCCGGTGGTTATAAGTATCTGCAACATACACATTTCCTGATAGGTCGACATGAAGCCCTATCGGATTGTTTAATTGATCTGAACTTTCACCTTCCTCGTTACCTCCAGCTACCGTAATTCCTGAAAATTCACCCGATCTCCATTTTTGAACCCGATGATTTTTTGAATCAGCTACATATACAAATCCGTCTGCACTTACAGAAATACCTCTCGGCTCGACAAATGCATTCGGAGTAGCTCCCATTTCCTCGGTTCCAGCTACAGTGACTCCATTTACAGCACCTGATCCCCATTTTTGAACTCGTTGATTGAATTGATCTGCTACATAAAGATTATCTTGTGTATCTACAAAAAGACCTGCAGGCTCATTGAATTGATTGGAACCTGCTGAACCAGTAGAGATATCCTGTACAGACCCAGCAACAGTAAAAGGTTCACCTTTAGAACTAAAATCAACAACATAATCATCTATAAATGTAGCTGTGCCGTATACATCAAGCTCAATCCTTGTTGGCACTGATGTTGGTGCGCTTATCGTTGCCGTTACAATTGAAACCCCACCATTCTCCTCAATATTGGTGTCATCAACAATAATTGAGGTGACAGTAGGAGCGTCTTTACTCAATAAATTTAGGGTAGTTGAATCTGAAGCAGTGATCGCATTAGTCAATCCTGAACTAACCGTTAATATAATGGTTTCCTTAATTTCTATCTCGTCATCATCCAATCCTTTAGTGCTAACTGTAAGGTCCCTAGAACTTACACCCGCTGGAATATTAATACTCGTTTCACTTAATATATATTCTGTAGTCTGGTTCGCTGTGCCGGATACAGAAAAATTAATTATAATCTCTTTATTTGAAGTATTACTTAGTTTAGCAACAAGTGCTACATCTTTAGCAGAGTTTTCTTCTATATTTTCAGCACTCCACTCAAAACTTACAACCGGTGTTGCATCATCATCTACAATAGTGATGTTATGTGCGTTGGTATGGTCTGAAATGGCGTTGATAACTGATATTGGCGTAATTACAATCTTTTCATCATCATCATCTGAAGTATCTTCGAGAGCTGTTATCGTAAGATTTCCAGTGGTTTCACCGGCAGGTATGGTAATTCGAGGCCCATAGTGGTATTTTTGAATCCGATGATTTTTCATGTCTGCTACGTATAAATCCCCTAGAACATCGACAAAAATAGCTTTAGGGCCATTGAATTGATTGATTGCATCTCCTTGCCCTTGATCTCCTGCCACTGTAATAGCATCACCGTCAACAAAAAGTTCATCAAGGTGTAGGGTAGAACTTTCTACTACTTTCCATTTTTGAATCCGATGATTGTAATAATCAGCGATGTACATATTCTCTAAAGGATCTACAAAAACACCGATAGAAAAATTCAACTGATCGACATCGGATCCTTCTTCATTCCATCCGGTAGCATTTAGAATATCAACACTTCCCTCTCGCCATTTTTGAATCCGACTATTCTCTGAATCCGCTACATAGATATCTCTAGCGGGCGTTACAAAAACGTTATTAGGATGCGCAAGTAAATTGTGATTGACTCCAAATTCACCCCCTCCTGCAACTCTAATTCCGGATGTAGCTCCAGGTGTCCATTTTTGAATGCGGTTATTTCCTGTGTCTGCTACATAAACATCCCCATCATCAGAAACAAAAACCCCCTGAGGATTGTTTAATCTATCAAATAAGTCAATATCGTGTGAAGCGACACCTATCCCATTACCTCCGGCAACAGTGGTCCCTTGTGTAGCACCTGACTCCCATTTTTGAATCCGGTGGTTTTTTGAATCTGCAATATATAGGTTCCCTGATGAGTCTACAAAAATACCATGTGGCTTGTTTAATTGGTTCGCAGCAATTCCTGCTCCGTTACCTCCTGCCACAGTAATTCCCGATGTAGCTCCTCTAGCCCATTTTTGTACACGATGGTTTAACAAATCAGCAACATATACATTCCCGGAGGTATCTACATAGAGGCCACTTGCAAAATTGAATTGATCGTTAGCAGCACCAGCACCGTTACCTCCGGCAACTGTACTGATGGTATATTCACCTTTGCTACTATAATCTGTAGCATAATCAACCTTATGACCAGCATTTCCTGTAACGTCTAGTATAATGTGCGTAGGTTTTGATGCTGGCGCATCTAAGGTTGCCGTAATTACTGAAATACCACCGTTCTCTTCAATACTAGTCTCAGTATTAGTTATAGAAGTTACCCTTGGATTGTCATCACTCAACAAGTTTAAACTCACAAAATCTGCAGTAGTCGTCGCATTGGTAACTGTTGGTGTTAATATAATAGTTTGTAATACCTCTATTTGATCATCATCCAATCCATTAGTGCTAATAGAAATAGCTCCTGATTGAAGTCCTGGGGCTATGGTGATACTCAAGCTGCTCACCGTATAATCTGTAGTTTGAACAGCAGTCCCGGATAAGTCAAAATCTATAGTAACTGTTTCACTTGACAATACATCCAAAGTGGCAGTAAGAATCACATCAGTCGCTGAATCTTCATCAATCGTATTGGAACTTAAAGCAAATGTAACGATAGGACTACCGTCATTATTTTCAGCAACACAATTCACATTATAATATTTACATAAAATTGCATCTATACGAGCTAAAATAGAAGCAGCAACGGACTCATCATAATTACTAAGCATGTTGTTATATCTTATATCGTGATGTGGTTCTAATTTTGGGGTCATATTATCATATACCACCTGAAAGGCCGCATTATCAGCAGGCACAATAGAGCGATAATGTAATAAACGTTCTTTAATTTTATCGTCTGTAGGTCTGGTTTCTAATTTACTAACCAAGTTGTCAGAAGCAAGAACTCCCCAAAAATCAAAAAGAGGTGCCATGTTGATATTCATTTTCTCAGAAGCAGCACTAATATAAATATCATCTTGGTAACTATTGTTAGCGAAGGGATTTATTATGCGTTCTTGATAAAAATAACCATTGATCTCTCCTAGTTTTTCCCATGAATACAACTTTGCAATATCCGCATATTTGGCATGACCTCTAGTTTGGTAAGCCAACTGTCTACCGTCTAAATAATTGTCATAGTTAACCAAGTCTATTTCCATTCTTTCTCCAGATCTAAATGGTGGTGAAAGTATCCAATCTAAGGCAGCCTCATCAAAATTCAACCGTTGTTGATTAGAATATCTCAAAGCATCCTCCATACTTTGTCCAAATACCTGATTATACACTGCAACTGCTGGTAGATTTACAATAGTCTCATGTTCTTCATGTAATGTTGGTGGGTTGTGTAAATGGCCATATTCATGGAGTATTACATGATGTGTTGTACCAAGTGTACTTCCATCTCCTGTCATAAAAGCATCGCCATTAATAACATTGATAGGAGTCATAGTTGGAGTTGCATTAAATAAATTAGCTCCGGTCACCTCAAGAGGCATTGGGTTTGCTGCAGGAGCAGCAGTTCCAGCATAATTATTTTGACAGTCAATCAAAATGTACTCAGCCCTAAAACGCTCTAGAGGTCTCCCAAGATGAGTGTTAAAAGAATCAAAAGTTTTATCCCAAAGCGTTATAACATCATCAGGGTTATCTACAGTAGTTGCTGCTGGCGCTGGAAATGTAGTCATGAATTTTGGACTTTCCCAATCCACCCATTTTACATAATTATTTGCAAGGTCAACTTGGTATTCTGAAAGCGACCTTTCAAATCCTGGCTTGTTACTGTAATAGGGTGATTTTACCGCTCCACTAACCTGACAAGTCATAGTACCAAAGTCAGAACCATCAGGCAATATAATATAAATCGCTCCACCAAAAGGATTGGCAACTACTAAAGAAGTAGAAGTCACATCGTAAGTTGTGTAGATTCTAGGAAAACGACTAAATTCAGACCAAGTCACTTCTAAATCCCCTAAATGGGCCCCAACTCTTATCTTTACTCCTTGATTGACAGTATTACTCGGAAGAGTAAGCGTTACCAACTCACCTGGTGCTGCGTAATATCCTGTGGGGCGTATCACACTACCTTGATCATTGAGCGTAAAACCAGGATCTGTTTTGTAAAAGCCATCGACATTAAAACTAACATCACTCGCTCTTGGTGCAGAACTATCAACTGCACCTGGAAAAACAACATGGTCTGAAAAAGTAACACCAACCATACTTGAGGTATTAGAAGTGGTGTATAAATTATCAATGATCCATTGTTGCAAGGTATATTGTATGCGCTGTTCTATAAACATATCACTTACCTTAATCTTTAATTCAGAATCAAAAATAGCACCATTCTGTGAATTATAAACAGCTAAATAACTTGTAACAATGTCTTCATTTGGCGCGTAACTACCTTCGTCCCAGTTGTCTATAAAATCACTATAAAGATCCTCTCTCTCTGCATTACTTAGTGAAATAGTACCGTTCATGTGGTTTGTAAAGGAAGTCAATACCATGTTGATAATAGCAGGGTCTCCTGGGGGTACAGCATCATAAAATGAGAGCTTATCAATATTTACTTTGGCATACACACCTGTTTCCCCATTAGACATCGTATTATATTTATCAGTCCCCACCCATATTGATTGATTATCAAGTGAACTTTTAAACGTTTCTAAATCAACATGAGAATCACTAAAAAAGGATATGCTAACGTTACCATTTATTGTGTATTGTATATAGGGTTTTGGTACGTTAAAAAACATTTTTACGGTCACATCATACCAAACACCAATTTCTAAAGGGGTTATCCAATCTAGTTGGCCTTCACTTTTATTATCACCATAAGTAGCCATCAATTGGTAACCACCCCAATCACCATAATGCAAGTCAAAACCTAAAGCTGGTCGGCTATCATATTTATTAGACACCAAGACTCTTCTTCCTTCATCTACGGTTTCACCGTTATAAGGGTTTGTTGTATAATTATCTACAATTTTAAAACGAATGTTGTACATAAATTCCTCTTGTGAATTAATGTTACTACTCATCTCAGAAGGGAAATTCAAAAACTCATCCCCTTCTAACTCAATAACCGAGTGATCACCATCGGAAATGTAGTTTGCATCTCCGTAGGTATTGGGGTAGTAACCATTGATAGCATCACTGGCATCTGTGTCAAACGAATACGACGCAAATTGCGCTTGTGTTTGGTTGAGAAATGTGAAACATAATATTGTGAATAGGATGGTGATTTTTTTCATAATATTTTTTTTTAAAATTAGTTAATTATATATTACTATCCTATTCCATAAGCAACCAATAATTACTAACTACTAGATTTACAGGTAATCCAAGCTATGGGACATTCCTCTATAAATGTAAGTTTAACCTATTTAAGAGGTTTAGAAGTCCCTGAATTGAGAGAAGAGGATATGCCTATGGTTTAGTTCTTTTTTTTATAATTATTCATGTGACCTTCTATTAACTTAAGTTTTTTTAGTTTCTCAAAAGGGTAAGATCCTTGCCAACCGAAGTAAGTTCCGTTCTCTTTGCTGTCATAGTAATCGCTATAACGAAAATCATATTTCCATCCTTTATATCCACCTTTTTTTAATAATTTTTTTTGACTTTTTTCAAAATTTTTAATCTTTTTTGAATTTAGAGTTGATAAAAACAATTTACGAGACTCGAAGACACTGTCCCTATATTCGTTTATGTAATCATGGGCAACAATATTATCTTTTCTGTATTTGCCATAATCTCCAATAATAGATGACATTATTAAATCATACAATAAACTAAGCTCGGTTTCTCTTCTACCTTGATACAACAAACTCTCGTGAGTGACAACTGTCCTCGTGCATGATTTACAGCTTTTATTATTATTATAATATGAAAACCATGGTCTTAAACTCAGAATTGTCATTTCAAACCTATATTCAAATTCGGTTTTTAATTTCTGGTCAAGTATAGATTTATTTATCCTTTCCTTGTAATTAGAAATTTGTCCAAGCATTATATTTGCTATTCTAAGTTGTTTGTAGTTTTCTGCTAAAATTTTTTCATATTTTCTTGGTTTTATAAAACCCTTTTCAAGACTATAATGATCATCTTTCATTCCAGAGATCATAGTTCTTTTAATATTTAAAAATAAATAATTAATTAACTTATCAGGAATAACGATAATATTTTTATCGATTGCTTTAATCGTTTTCCCTAACAAGCCCGAATAATATTGTCTTCGCAATCTTCTGTCAAGGGAAATAGAACTCAAACTTTTACTTATTTCAGCTAAACCATCACTTATATTGTATGAAAAATTCTTTGTTATTCGTGGAGCGTAAACACTATATTTATTTTGAGTACTATTATCTTTTGATTTTTCTATTTTCAATGGGATATAGAATTGGTGTTTTTTAGATCTTTTTGAAGTACGCGTTGTAGTTTTATTATATTCAACGGAGCCATCTTTATTCAATTTGTATTTTCCAACTATTCTGCCATCTCCATCTTTTTCTTCAATTTCACCAAAAAAATTTTTATTGTAAGTTGCTATAATGTTTCCTTTTTCATCTTTAACCTTGTAATTTCCAAAAAAATCTTTTTCCCCTTTTGATATTAACTTATTATTTCCATCTTCTAAAATATCTTTACCCAAATAATCCAAAGATTTTTTACTTATTATATTTCTATTATGATCTTTCCAAACAAAATCTCCAAAAAAATCTTTCTCTCCAGTAGCAATTTTATTTCCCCGATCATCAGTTGCAATGACCTTACCAAAAGAATCTTTTTTAAATGTAATTTTCTGTCCAAAAAGACTAAATGAAATTAATAATGCAAGTAAGTAAAGTGATTTTTTCATAATTGATTTTTCAGGCCGAATCTAACGAACTGTATATTTGCCGTTTTAATTTTTGGATAACAGGAAGTTTCGTTCGAGATTATCATCTTAGGTTAAAAGTACTAAACTTATATTTAACCTATTTAAGAGGTTTAGAAATAGCTGAATTGAAGGAAGAAGATATGCCTACAATTTAATCCTTACATTAATAAATTGCCTATGTTAATTAAAAACAATATTTTTATTTTTCTAAAAAAAATGAATGTCAAAGATTACAAAACAACAACTAAAATCCTATCTATGGGAGAGCGCAAACATCTTAAGAGGTAAGATAGATAGTGGAGATTTTAAGCACTATATCCTTGGTCTACTTTTTTATAAACGACTAAGTGACGTCTTTGATGAAGAGTTTGAAAAACTAAAAGAACAGGTAGGTGAAGAATTAGCAGCTGATAAAAACCTGTATGCAGATGTGTTCTTTATACCTGCTGGTTGCCATTGGAATGACATTCTTTCAACCTCTACCAATATAGGAGCTAAGATTAATGAAGTGTTTTCTGAAGTTACTCGTGCAAACGCACCAAGACTTGATGGTATTTTAGACAAGATTGACTTTAACGACAAAGACAAACTCTCGGATGCTGCAATGAGTGATCTGGTTAACCATTTCAATATTCATAAATTAGGTAATGAGTTCATTACAGGCGATATGCTTGGTGATGCCTATGAGTACCTTATCGCACAATTTGCAGATGATGCTGGTAAAAAAGGTGGAGAATTCTATACACCTCATCAAATTGTTGAGCTATTAGTTGAAATACTACAACCCCAAGAAGGACAAAGTATTTATGATCCTGCCTGTGGTTCTGGTGGTATTTTAGTAACTGCTGTACAG
>Ga0114998_10003619_pt1 | contig 11436 bp, 7 predicted proteins | sample ArcticOcean_MG_C_5_FD_87044 | JGI IMG/M metagenome (GOLD analysis project Ga0114998, IMG submission 87044) | Marine microbial communities from western Arctic Ocean - ArcticOcean_MG_CB4_138 | ecosystem: Environmental > Aquatic > Marine > Oceanic | place: Arctic Ocean: Canada Basin | collected...
TAGAGATCTTATCTGGGAGAACACATTTTCTGATCCTAACGAGTGGACTACTGGAGACTTTGGAGCAGTAGGTCTTAACTTTGAGATAGGTACAGGTTTAGAAACGGGTGGAGCAGCAACAATAGCAGCTATAAACTCTTTGACCGCTGGTGATGGAACTGCAATGGTAGATTCTGATGAGTATGCAAACCAGTCAGGAATTGAAAACTGCTGGATTCAAAATGTTAATCCAATTAACCTTACAAATAATCCGTACGTTCAAATAGAATTCGCTACCCAGTATTACATGTGGGATGGAGGAGCAAGTGATGGAAATGAATACTGTCTATTAGAAGTTTCTACAGATGGAACAACTTGGCCAGATGTTGAGACTTATGAAGTAGCAGATGCTGACCCAGGAACTAGATTCGAGGTGTTCCCTAACATGTCTACTCAAGATTATGTTCAAAACCCAACTTTAGTTAGGTTTGACATTTCTGAAGTTGCAGGAGGAGAAGCTGAAGTGTATTTAAGATTCAGATGGGTAGGTACTTATGGTTATGCTTGGTTTTTAGATGATATTGAAGTTTTTGATGGATTTGCAAACGATTTATCTGTTGAAGGAACTGCATTCGCAAACGGATCATCATACACCAACGTTAACGGATCTAAATTCGTAGCTGTAGAAGAAATAGATGGAGAGATATTAACAGGATTAGCCTATACTAAATATCCAGCATCTCAAAGACCTAGCGTTATGGCTTATACTCCAGTAATTAACTGGGGTTCTACTGACCAAGCTGAGGTTGTGCTTTCAGGAGAGTTTAACGGAGAAACGAATGCTTCTGAAATGGTAGCTTTAGCTGCAGGAGAGGCTGTAGATTCTTTAGCTGTATTGCAGTGGGAAACTGCTGGATTAGCTACTGGACCTTATGACTTCACACTAACAGTTGCAGGAGAATTAGGAGATGATGATGCTACGAACAATTCTGCTGTAGCAGGAATTGAAATGACTGAGTATATCATGGCTAGAGATGATGACTTGATTAGAGGTCAAACTCCAGGTGGTGGAGATAATCAGGGAGTTGGATTCGCAACTGGATGTACTTACGAGATTTTCGGTGATGCTGTAGTTTATGCTATTGACTTTGCTTTAACTAACAACTCTGTTGCTGGGGAAGAGATGTTTATTCAGTTGTTTGATGCTAGCGGAGAGGATTTCGAATTATTATCTGAATCAGATGAGGTAGTAATTGATGCTAGTAATTATAATGATTTCAGTGGTGGAGAGGTTACCTGGGTAACTGTAACACTAGACACACCGATTGAAGTAACAGCTGGAGATTTCATTTTACCAACAGTTTTTTACGAAGGTGGAGCAGGTGTTCAGGTGGCGGAAGCTCAATCTGATACTCAAGATCAAACGGCATTTATTTTTGGAGACTTTGGAACTGCTGGAGTTGATTGGTATTTTACGAATGACTTGCCTATGGTTAGACTTAACTTTAATCCAGGTGCAGAAACTACAATTGGAGAAGTTGATGCTAAGAATTTCGCTTTAGGTCAGAATGTACCTAATCCAGTTTCTGGAGTTACTTCTATAGATTATTCACTTACTCAGAACGCGAGTGTTTCATTCGAAGTACTAGACTTAACTGGAAAGCATATTTTCTCTTCAAATGAAGGGAGAAAAGCTGCCGGAAGTTATGCTGTAAGTTTTGATGCTTCTGAATTGGCTGCAGGAATGTATAGCTACTCATTAGTAGTTAACGGAGAAAAATTAACGAAGAGAATGATCGTTAGATAATTCTTAAAGTTTATTAGAATATATTAGGAAGGGCCGTCAATTGACGGCCCTTTTTTTTATTGTAATAGGAGGGTAATTTAGGATGAAGTTGTACCTTTCCCGGAAAAAACATCCTTAATATGAAAAAAATTTACACTTTAATATTTACAGTCCTTGCATTCTCGGCAGGGAAGGCACAAAATTTTCAGTCTTTGCCAAGTCAAATAGAAACTGAATTCAGAGTAAATGAAGAATTACCGCAACCATCTCTAAGAGGTGGAGGTGAAGAACCTTTCTGGTACAGTAATTTCTCTGATGCTACTTCATGGGAGTCTGAATCAGTTTTCGGGAATTACAATTGGGTAATAGGAGATACTGAAAATGGATGGTTTTATGGTGGAGACATTAATTCTGCTTCAGGTGGTGAATACGCGTTTATTTGGAACGGAGACCCTAACAATGAGGATGAAGTATTAGTTCAAGGACAGTCAACTTTAACTACTGCTGCGCCTATCGATGTTTCAGGAATAGAATCTGCAATATTAACCTTTGAAATGTATGGAGCTAGATTTACTGATTCTCTTAAAGTGGAAGTAAGTAATGACGGAGAGATTTGGGAACTTATAGGGAACCAACAGGATATTGGCCAACTAACTGCTGGTGGAGGGTCTGTTACTTCTAATCCTTTAACAAGAACATATAACATGACTCTTAATGTTGAGGGAAATGACAATCTTTGGATTAGATTCAATTACGAAACAGCTACGTCAGGTATTGCTTACGGTTGGTTCATAGATGACGTGACTATCCTGATTCCTGAGCCTTATGATTTAGCTATAGCTGATGTTTATACCGGAGATATTATAAATGACTTTGAATATACTATTACTCCAATAGAACAGGTTCACACCATTAATTTAGGTGCCGAAATCACTAATTTAGGAGGTTTAGAGGCTGTGAATTCAAGGTTAGCTGTAGAAGTATTTATAGAAGGGACAGATGACGCTGTTTACACGGGAGAAAGTGACCCAGTTTCGATAGCTCAAGGGGAAACTGTACTGCTTTGGATATTTTCAGATTTCACTCCAACAGACATTGGTGATTATAATGTGGTATTTACAGCTATTCAAGATGAGGAGGATGGAATACCTGGAGACAATGAAAATGAAAAGGAGTTTAGAATAGATGAAATATTTTGGGCAAATGACGATTATAATAATCTAGATGCAGATTGGGATGGTGAATTAGGAACTGTCACGGTCAACGATGAGTGGATTATAGCGACTACTTTCACTTGTTTTGAACCGGGAACTAGATTTGAAGCAGCGTCAATTAGCTTAGGAACAGGAACAGTTAGTTCTAGTGATGAACCATTAGAAGCGGCTATAGTTTTGTTTTTAAATTCAAACCCACCTACGTTTATTACTTCTACAGAATTTGAAATAGTTAATTCGGATATCTTCGGGAGTGGATTTATGTCTATCGAAATGGAGGAGCAAATAGAATTAACTCCAGGTGAATCTTACATCGTTGGTTTACAACATTTGCAGGGAGAAGGCAGGCTTGTCTTAGACGCATCTGAGTTTGATAACGATTTTTCTACGCTCATATTTGGAGCTTATGGAACCGGTGGAGCTCAAGATTGGTTTTCTTTTGATGATATTTCTCCTGCTATCAGAATTAGCACAAGCGATATTATCTCTGTGCCTGAAATAAATGACAAGAATCTTACAATTGGTCAGAACTATCCTAACCCAGTATTTGGAAAAACAACGATTCCTTATAGCTTAGTTTCAGCTCAAAAAATAGCATTTGAGATTACTGATATGACGGGAAGAGTGGTATATAATGAAGATTTAGGAACAGTGTCTTCTGGAAGCAAGACTCTAATATTGAATGACTTAGGTTTAACTGGAGGTCTTTATAACTATACCTTTATAGGTGAAGACTTTAAAGTGACAAAGACGCTTTCAAGTAATTAACAATCAGTAGGAAACATCTTACTTTATTTAGAGCCGATTCAATAAGAATCGGCTTTATTTTTATGGGCATATTTGTATCTTAACTCCAACTTCCCGCATATGAAAGACCTATTCTCCTTAGTGATTTGCACTTTTTTAAGTATATTCTATAGCCAAGCGCAGGTACATACTTACTCCCAAGATAACGGATCTTATGAATTCGAAAGAACCGCTCAGGATGTTTATAGAATAGAAGAGGTTCTTTGGACGGAGGACTTTGCCGAAGGAATACCAGCCACTTGGACAAACACAAATTATGATTCAGGCCTTAACCTCACTGATGCTATGTGGGAGTACAGAGGTGTATCGAGCACTCCAGACAACACACTAGGGTCAATAGGGAATTGCATAAACCCTGGAACTATAGGAGGAGACCCTATACTCTCTCCATCTGCCGATAATGGATTTCTAATTTTTGATTCTAATTATTGGGATGCTACAGAGGGAGATTGTGGTGTTTTTGGTACGGGAATATCAGCAGCACCTCATAATGCATCTTTAACAACGGCATCATTCGATTTTAGCGAAACACCTTATTTAGCGGTTGAATTCAGTCAGTATTTAAAAAACTTCGATTCAATAAGTAAGATTCAAGTTAGTGTAGGCGGAGGTGAGTTTCTAGATGTGTTTATTAATCAGTTCACGGGAAGTAATGCTGCGTCACCGAGGGACATGAGAGTTAGAAAGAACATTTCAGCTTTTGCAGGAAATCAGTCAAATGTAAAGATTCGTTTCACCTTTGAAGGGACTTACTACTTTTGGATGATAGACGATATACAAATAGTATCCATAGAGCAAAATAATTTAGCAATTAGCAGCCCACTGCACGGGGCTCTAGATATTCAAGGTCCTACAGACTTTGAAGATTATTTAGGGATGCAGTATTTTAAATATCCGAACACTAATGAGGTGGAATTGGAGCTTTCAGCACGAGTAGAGAATAGAGGCGGTGATACTCAAACTGGTGTAAGCCTAGTTACCACGCTAAGCCAAGGAGGGGGCGAATTAAATTCAACCTCTTCTGGAGTTGCACTTTTATCTGCAGAAGGGATTGCGACTTTTGTTGCATCTTCTATCCTTCTTCCCACGGACATAGGCACTTATGATTTAGACTACAGTTTAATTCAGGACCAAGAGGATGAATCTCCAGAAGACAATGAAATCTCTAAGAGAATAGAAGTTACGGAAAGCACTCTTGCTAGAGACGAAGGCGTGGCAGATTCGTTTTTCATACCAGCAGCAGCTTTTAACGAAATTCCTTACGAAGTAGGAGCAGTATATGTTCCACGTGAAGCTGGTAACCAATTGCATAGTATTTCCGCAGGAGTAAGCTCTAGCACACTTACAGGAAGCCATTGTTATGCTACACTTTATGGTTTTTCTATTGAAGAAGGCGTATCCTTAGTTCCTATCGCCACTTCTGCTTTGCAGGTCGTTCAATTTTTTCATCTTAATAATTTTGGTGATGAGCAGATGATGGTTTTTGATTTTGACCCCCCAATAGAGTTAGTGCAAGATTCTTCGTATCTAGCAGTTGTAGGAACTATAGATACCCCAAATGAGGTAACATTCTCAATGAGCGGAGAAGCACAGGCGCTTACGACATGGGCACGGTTTAATGATTCAGGCGGGGTGCCTAACGTAACTTATTTAAGCAGAATTCCTATGGTTAGAATGAACTTTGACCAAATTACAAATGTAGAATATGGAATAGATAATCCTGATATTATAACAGCGATTTATCCTAATCCAGCAACTGAAATTGCTACTCTAGAATACGAACTTAGCCAAAGATCAGAGCTGAGAGTGGGTTTATGTGATATACAAGGGAAATATTTAGAAGATTTATACTTTGGCGAAGGGAAGTCAGGGCGAAATCAATTGATGATAAATGTATCATCCTTACCATCTGGAGTATACTTGGTTAGACTGAATAGTGAATTAGGTAAGTTAGAAAAGAGGCTTGTTGTGGAATAATTATTATTCAACAGAAAACGGTTTAGTAAGCCCTGCTTAAGAGCAGGGCTTTTTTTGTATAAAATTATAGCGTAGCAATGGTTAATTTTGCACCATGGGATTGAAAAAACGAGTGGCTGTGTCTTTTGCAAAGCGAGTGAAAAAAAACCTTCTAAAGAATGCGAGTTTAGCCCAAGAGACCCAAATTAAAGTGCTGCAGAGCCTAATTAATTCAGGATCTAAAACGCTGTACGGTAAGGATCATGGCCTTACAGAGGCGATGGACTATGAAGCTTTTAAAGCAGCTATTCCTGCTAGAGATTACGAAGCTTTTCGACCTTATGTAGAAAAAGTAAAAGCCAATGAGGTTGATATACTATGGCCCGGAAGACCTGATTACTTATGCAAGACTTCTGGCACCACTTCGGGAGCTAAGTATATTCCGCTAACTAAAGAAAGTCTGAAGACTCAAATAGCTGCAGCCAGGAATGCGCTTTTATGTTATATAGCTGAAACCGGTAAGGCGGAATTTCTTGATGGTAAAATGATTTTTCTGCAGGGAAGCCCAGTGTTAGAAACACTTCCTTCTGGGATGAAATTTGGACGTTTGTCCGGTATCGTAGCGAATTATGTCCCTTCTTATCTGCAACGAAACAGAACACCCAGTTATGAGACGAATTGCATAGAAGACTGGGAAGAAAAAGTAAATGCAGTAGCTAATGAAACACTGCGAGAGGATATGACTCTTATCAGTGGAATACCTAGCTGGGTTCAGATGTATTACGAGGAGCTGCTCAGAAAAACAGGTAAAAAGACCGTAAGTGAAGTGTTTCCTAACTTCTCCTTATTTGTTTACGGAGGGGTGAATTTCGAACCTTATAAAGAGCGGTTTAAAGAACTGATAGGAAAAGAGATTCCTACTATAGAATTATATCCAGCGAGTGAGGGATTTATAGCTTTTCAGGATTCTCAGGAGGAAAAAGGAATGCTTTTAAATATAGATGCAGGAATGTTCTTCGAGTTTATTCCGGCTGATGAAGCTTCGAATGACAACCCTACCAGATTTAATATAGGAGAGGTAGAGCTCAATAAGAATTATGCCCTTTTAATCTCATCCAACGCAGGCCTATGGGCTTATAGTATAGGTGACACCATAGAGTTTACTTCATTAAATCCACCTAGGATTAGAGTGACTGGAAGAATTAAGCACTTTACTTCTGCGTTTGGGGAGCATGTAATAGGGAAAGAAGTAGAAACAGCTATAACAGAGGCCTGTCAAAAGCATGGCGCTAGTATTAGAGAATTTCATGTAGCTCCTCAGGTTAATCCAATAGAGGGACTGCCCTATCATGAATGGCTAATAGAGTTTGAAAGTATTCCACAGGATAAACGGGCATTTATTGAAAGTATAGAAAATAGTATGCGTGCCCAGAATGTTTATTATCTGGACTTGATAAAAGGAAAGGTTCTTAGAGAATTGGTTATATCAGAACTTAAACCGAACTCTTTCGAGTCGTATATGAAAAGCCAAGGAAAGCTTGGAGGTCAGAATAAAGTCCCTAGACTCTCTAATGACAGAAAAATAGCTGATGCACTGGCACAGTATGTGGTTTAGTTAGATGCTTAACAATGCGCAGACATTCTAAACGTTTAAACAGAATGAAACTCTTCTTTACCTCTTCGTTAATCTTCATGACTGTTCTTCTAAGCGCACAGATAGTGGTATCTGAGAGAGTTATAGATTATGGAGAGATAGGGCCAGATACGAGCTTAGAACAAGAGATTTTTCTAGTAAACACGGGAAGTAAATCCTCCTTATTACTAACCAATGATTTCCCTAGAGATTACTCAGCCCATATCAATTCTAAAAATGTAGCTCCCGGAGATACTGTATACCTCAGATGGAAGTTTAACCCATTCTCAGAAGGAGTGTTTAATGACAAGGTTACCATTTGGTTCAGTACGATGAATGAACCACTAGAAATAAAAATAAAGGGAAATGTGAAGTACATAGACCCTTATAGTAATCCATCCTGCCCTAATTTTAATGAAAGACCTGCTGGCCAAGAGAAAACCTTTATTACAGATTTTGTAGTGCAGGAAGAGGGCAGTAAAAAGAGAATAAAGGGGGCACAGATTAGGCTTATAGACAGAGGCGTAGTAGCTGCAGATTTGTCTACGGATAGAAATGGAGAACGATCAGCTATGCTGCCCATTAGGTATTTTTATTTTCTAGTAGAAGCAGAGGGATATGAGTCTGCCGATTTGTACAGTTATGTGAACGCTAAGAATCATCGCTTTATTTTTGACTTAGCGCCCTTGATCATTCTAGAGCCAGAAGTGGTAATGGTGGAAGAAAAAGAAATAGCTTTACTTATCGAGGATGTAGAAGACACTACAGAAGAAGAACCTCTAGAGAAAGAAACGCCTGAAGTAGCAGAGGATGTAAAAACCCCTGTAGAAACTATTCCAGAAGAACCACTGATCGATTTTGATTCGAGGGCTTACAGGCCTAATAATATTGTTTTCTTAGTAGATGTATCAGGTTCTATGAACCAGAATGGCAGAATGGATATATTAAAAGCCTCCATGATAGACCTAGTGGGTATGATGAGACCAGAGGATAAGATTTCCTTAGTTTCGTATGCAAGAAACACCAGCGTTCTTTTAGAGCCCACCAGTGGAGCTAATAAAGAGGAAATAATAGCAGAAATCAGAGCATTATCTCCACAAGGAGCTACTAATGGAGAAAGAGGATTAAAGCAAGCTTACAGCACCGCTAGGTCGTCTTTTATTTCTAAGGGTAATAATAGAGTTTATATAGCTACAGATGGTGTTTTTAGAGTATCAGAAGTAGAAGCCATAGAAAAGCTCGTCACTAAAAATTCTAGAAGAAGCATTAACCTTTCTGTTCTCGGAATTAAGGGAACTAGTTTTACCAAAAAGAAAATGGCAGAATTAGCCAAACTCGGAAAAGGTGATTTTTTAGATATGGAGGATTTCGATAAGTCAGCAGAAGGGTTAAAACAGCTGGTGAAAAGTCAATCTAAGAAGAAATAACTAAAATTTGTCTTACCTCTTTACCCAACTGAATTCATACTGTGCTTCAGGAATAGCTATTCTTTCCGAAATTCTAGTAAGTCTGCTTGGTAGTGCCATCAGAAAATCTCTAGCTTTTTCTGCTTCAGAAGTAAGATCAGTTCTATCACCGATCTTCCAATCCTTTAATAGATCTTTTAAGATATCTATATAATCATAGGTAGTGTAAACATTCACTCGCTGAGCAGCATCTGAGAAATGAGAATAAAGATCATTGATAGCTCCTCCAGACTCTCTTAAAAAATGAGCAGGCATCACTATTTTTTTCTTCATCATATCTTGGAAGGCTAGCATCATTTCTGAAGGGTCTAGTTCAAAAATTCTAGAAACAAAATCACTATAGGCTCTTCCGTGACGGGCCTCATCTGCAGCTATATTTCCACAAATTTTAGCGAGTAAATCATTCCCTAATTGCTTGCACTGACTGGCCACTCTTCTGTGCGAAATATTGGTAGCGACCTCTTGAAAACTAGTGTAAACAAAATTTCTGTATGGATCTTTACCTGTTTGTATATCAAACCCATCACTGATTAAGTGCTGTGTAGAAATTTCCATTTCTTTCATATCTACTCTTCCAGACAAGTAGAGATATTTGTTCAGTAAATCACCATGCCTATTTTCCTCAGCAGTCCATGATCTAATCCACTGACTCCAGCCATTTCTTCCTTCATTATCTATGCCTGTTACAGACATTAACCAAGATTCATAAGTAGGCAGGGCCTCTTCAGTAATAGTATCTCCTATAAGCGTAACGAAGAGGTCATAATTCATTTCTCTAGAAAGCTCTTGAATCTCTTTTACCTGCTCATGAAATCCGGGATCAGATGCATCTGGTAGAAAATCGGAGGGCTGCCAATTGGTATCAGGAGATTTTAAATACTTGCTGAGTAATTCATCCATCGATTTTTCGAGGGTTAACATTACTTCCTTTCTGATTTCTAGTAACTTCATGGGTTATATTATTCTGGCGTTGCAACGCTGAAAAGAATAAGCAACTAATCCATCCAAACGCTATATGGCGAAACTAATGTTTTTATAAGAAGAAGGCGTGTTTTAACCGAGAATCAGAGGAATCCTAATTAGGATTTTGTGAAGTCTAAGCTATGACTCCGTGAAGTTTTATAGAACACACCACCTATTAGGTATATTTAAGAAGAGTAGAAAAGCGCCAATGTGCGATTCACCAAAGAGGCTCAATAACATTACTAGGGCAGAAACATTAACAGCTCCATTACCATCCGAGATATATGTATAAAAGCCTACTAACCCACAGACAGAATCCAATCCAATACCCTATTCTCCTAAAAAATTGCAGTCTGTTTGTTGGAATATTATTTTCTTAATTCTTTAATAAAAGCATTTACTTTTTCTACATCCTTAATTCCTGGTTCAGTCTCGAAACTACTGTTTACGCTTATGCCTATGAACTTATCATGCTTTAGATTCTTTATGTCTTCTGCATCATCTGGCCCTATTCCTCCTGCTAGAAAGAAGCTCAGTTCACCGGTGTATTCTTTCAGTTTACCCCAGTTGAATTTTTTTCCAGAACCACTTGGAGTATCAGACTTGGTGTCGAATAGGAAGAAGTGAACAATATCTTCAAATTCTTTGGTAGAATCAAAGTCAAAATCATCATTTACATTGAACACCTTAATCACCCCAAAATCGGATTTTTGGATTAGTTCCTGGCAGTATTCTACGTCTTCTCCACCATTGAGTTGTGCCAGGTGTAAATCACAGAGAATGACTAGCTTCTTTAGATTTAGAATAGGTTCATTTTCAAAAACGCCTACCTTTCTAGTTCGCTCAGGAATCTCATGAATAGTATCTCTCAACTCCCGAAGAAGAGGATGCCTGGGAGTGTCTTTAGGGAAAATAAAGCCCATTAGATCTGGCTCAGTATTCTTTACTGCCAGTATGTTCTCTTCTTTGGAATTTCCACAGACTTTTATGTATAGTTTCTTTTTCATTTTTCTGTGCGAAATTTACGAAGAACTTTTATTCTTGTTTATCTGCTTGAGCTTTATATTATGGGAGTGATTTGTTTTATACTGGGGACTTATAAAATCAAAAAAAGGCCTAGCTGTTTCAGCTAGGCCTCTTTTTTATCTCTAACTGATTTTTTATCTATTTGAGCTAATTAAGAGCTTTTCAGACACTTTATTATTGTTTCCAATTAAAGTAATTATGTACTGTCCAGAAGCGAACTCATGAACATCTAAAATTGTGGTGTCAGCGCTAACAGTTTGTTCAAAAACAACTCTTCCTGTATAATCCTGAATAATTACTGAATTGAAATCAGTTCCATTTGTATCAACTGTAACGAAATGTGAAGAAGGATTAGGATAAACAGTTAATGAATAATCTCCTAAATCATTTTCTTCAACTCCTAAATAAGTAGCGAAAAGAACAGCATCAATAACATGTACAACTCCGTTTCCAGTTTCATTATCTGCTCCTGTGACATTTGATGAATTGATCATAGCGCCCATATCTATATTCACTATTACTTCTTCCCCAGACAAAGTAGGTACTGCTCCATTCGTTAAATCTTAGCTTAATACAGTACCATCAACTACATGGTAAGTTAGAATA
>Ga0114998_10003623_pt1 | contig 11419 bp, 10 predicted proteins | sample ArcticOcean_MG_C_5_FD_87044 | JGI IMG/M metagenome (GOLD analysis project Ga0114998, IMG submission 87044) | Marine microbial communities from western Arctic Ocean - ArcticOcean_MG_CB4_138 | ecosystem: Environmental > Aquatic > Marine > Oceanic | place: Arctic Ocean: Canada Basin | collected...
CTTTTTTAGTTACGGCTATAGCTTTTTCAGGTTTAAGCATATGGGGATATACAACAAAAAAAGATATTTCTGCGTGGGGTTCATTCCTTATGATGGGTGTAATAGGCCTTATTGTTGCATCAATAATTAATATTTTCATGCAATCAGGGATAATGCAGTATGCTATTTCCTCACTAGGTGTACTAATATTTGCTGGTCTTACAGCCTACGACACTCAAAGAATTAAGAATGATTATCTTCAAATGTCGCGTGCCGGAAACACTGATTGGCTAGCTAAATCAGCTATTATGGGTGCATTAAGCTTATACCTTAATTTCTTAAACATGTTTATGTTTTTACTTAGCTTTATGGGAAACCGTAATTAATAGTTAAAACTTTTGACCATAAACAACCATAACACCGAAAATAAAAAACCACGCCAAGGCGTGGTTTTTTTATTTAAAATTTATTAGGAAATTACTTAATCTTTCCTTCTTTATATTCAACATGCTTTCGAGCAACTGGATCATATTTTCGAACTACCATTTTTTCTGTCATGGTTCTTGCATTTTTCTTTGTTACGTAAAAATGCCCTGTTCCCTCCGAGGAGTTTAACCTTATTTTAATCGTGGTTGGTTTCGCCATTATAAAACTCCCTGTATCAGCTTAAATAAATCTACCAGAAAGAGCCTTTTACTATCATGGTGCCCTAAGTCAACTCTAAACAATTCCTAGCAACCATCAATTATCAAAAATATTACGCGGTTGGCCTATAAGCCGGATTCTGTCCAAGACTATAACGTCTCTGGATGGCCATTCATCTAAAGACACAGTTACCTGCATCCCTTAAGCCGCCAACCCGAACCATATAGAGCTAAAGCTGCCCCGGAGTTAAACTCCACTAGGTTCCTATTTGGCGTTGCTCCCGGTGGGGCTTGCCGTGCCACGTCTGTTGCCAACCGTGCGGTGAGCTCTTACCTCACCATTTCACCCTTACCTCTAATAAGAGGCGGTATACTCTCTGTTGCGCTTTCCCTCAGGTTTCCCTGGCCGGGCGTTACCCGGCACCGTTGCTTTATGGAGTCCGGACTTTCCTCAAGTTATAAAACCTGCAGCCATCCAGCCAACCGCGAAAGATACATCTAGGTATTATTTTTTTCGACGTCAACTGGGTACTTCAAAGCTAAATTATTTGCTATGGTAACATCGTTCTTGCTTAAAGCTCCCACTACAAAAGGATTAAATCTTAATCTAAAGGATAATAATAAGGTTTCAAATGGAACCTCTACATTATAACCAAAACGTTTAAGATCACTTACAAACTTATTTCGATCAACCTTTAAAATACCCTTACTTTCAACAAAAATTGCCAATCCACTTAGCGACAACCTTTCCCAGTCAAATTTTCTTCCTGGATCAATCTTCCTTCCTGGGGAAATATCAGAATGACCCAAAACTCTGTGAGCAGGGATATTCCATTTTTTTAAAATCTCCTTAAGAAGAGTTTCCAAACTTCCCATCAGTTTCTCACCAAACGGAGAGAACCCATCGTTAGATAGCTCTATCCCAATCGAGTGCGAGTTAATATCCGAAATACCCCCCCACTGACTTAGTCCAGCATGCCAAGCTCTTTTATTTTCATCAACCAAATTGAAAATACACCCGTTTTCTGAAATTAGGTAATGTGCTGACACCTGAGCTTTCGAGCTACAAAGTGTATTAAGAGCGTAAGAGGCATTTGAAGTGGCTGTATAGTGGAGTACAACCATGTCTGGTTTAGATGTACCTCGCCGTTTTGTAAAATTAGGCGAAGGGCTAGAAACGCGTAACACGTACTAATTCTTTTTTAAATTTCGATATACCGATGGATCCCAACCACAGGCATATCCATCTCCATCTGGGTCAACACCACGGCTATCAATGTTAGGCCCACCAGATCTAAGGAAAGCGTATTGTGCTAATTCCTCTGACTGATACCTTAAGCATGGTTTTGTCACATTTCCAATATTTACTGTAAGCCTATTATATTTACGCTTTCCAACAGGATGAGTAGTCTTAACAGCAAACTGAACTGGTGTGAGATACCTCATTTTAGGCCTATCAGGAATGACTGTCGGTTTAATTAAAACATATTTTGCGCTCTGTTGTTTGCGGCGCTCTGCATCAGATTCTATCGTTTCTCTTTCAGAAACCGCATCAAAATTCTGTTCATCAGAAATTGTTGGGTTTCCTAAGTCTATTGTGTCTTCACTTTTTACTTCTTTCTTCTTTGTATTTTTAAGTGCATTATCTAGTGCTTTTCGTCCGGTTTCAATTGAGCTTTCTACTACACTTGAAACTGAGTTCATTCCAGCTGCGTACTGCTCTGTTGTTGCTACACAAGCTGACAAACTAAAGAGTGAAAGAATAATTATAAAAGATCGCATCACCATTTTTACTCCAATATACAATCTACAATTACCACCATTTTTGTGGTTTGTCGGAAAAACTAGCAGAGGATTCTAAACTATAAGCTATATTCAGCATCTCTGCTTCTTCCCATGGCCTTCCTATTAACTGTAATCCAAGAGGAAGTCCTTTTTTATCTAATCCAGTAGGAACTGAAATACCCGGTAATCCAGCCAGATTAACAGGAACGGTAAATACATCATTTAAATACATTTGAACAGGATCAACCTCTTTCATCTCTCCTAGCCCAAAAGCAGAAGAAGGTGTTGCCGGTGTTAGTATTGCATCTATATTTTGTGCAAAAACATTTTCAAAATCACCTTTTATCAAAGTCCTTACTTTACGTGCTCGATTATAATAAGCGTCATAGAACCCGGCTGAAAGTACATAAGTTCCAATCATAACTCGCCTTTTAACCTCCTCACCAAAGCCCTCTGCTCTCGTTTTTTCATACATTTCTGTTATACCGTCACCTAATGAAAGGCTTGATCTATGCCCAAACCGTACTCCATCGTATCTTGCTAAATTTGAAGAAGCTTCTGCTGGAGCAACAACATAGTAAACCGGTAAAGCAAACTTTGTATGCGGCAAAGATATATCAACTATCTTAGCCCCCGCATCTTTTAACATTGCTGTGCCTTCAGTCCAAAGTTGTTCGATTTCATCTGGCATACCATCCATACGGTATTCCTTTGGTACACCAATCTTCTTCCCTCTAATATCCCCAGTTAGAAAGCTTTCAAAATTTGGCACAGGGATATCAACACTTGTTGAGTCTTTAGCATCATGACCAGACATAACTTCTAACATTATTGCTGCATCCCTAACACACTTTGTCATTGGGCCAGCCTGGTCCAGGGATGATGCGAAGGCAACAACACCCCATCTAGAACATCTTCCATAAGTTGGCTTTAACCCTGTTATACCCACAAATGCTGCTGGTTGCCTAATAGAACCTCCTGTATCCGTACCGGTAGCAGCCAAGCACAAATCCGCAGAAACTGCTGCTGCTGAGCCCCCCGACGAGCCCCCGGGTGATAGTTTCTTAGTATTTTTTGTTTCTTGCCATGGGTTTACTACATCACCGTAGGCAGATGTCTCGTTTGATGAACCCATTGCGAATTCATCCATATTTAATTTCCCCAGCATTACTGCACCAGAATCCCATAACTTTTGCGTTATTGTACTTTCATACTCAGGTTTAAAACCTTGCAAGATTTTTGAAGCGGCCTGAGAGGCGACCCCTTTCGTACAAAATAGATCCTTTATGCCAATCGGTATACCACACATAGATGAGGTATCACCCTGACCAATAGCTTTATCTGCATCTGTCGCCTGTTTGATCGCTATCTCAGGCGTATCATGTACAAAAGCGTTTAATTCCTTTGCTTCTTGAATCGCATTTAAGCAGGAGTTTGTAAGCTCAGCCGAACTAAAAGCCTTCTTTTGGAGACCATCTCTTGCTTTTTCAATAGTAAGTTTTGCTAACTCTGTCATTACTCTACAACCTTTGGCACAGCAAAAAATCCTTCTTTTGTATCAGGAGCATTAGCTAAGACAGACTCTTGCTGGTTCCCGTCGGTTATTTCATCCCGCCGAAGCTTTAGTTCCATGGGTGTCACCGATGTCATTGGCTTAACATTGGTAACGTCAACTTCATTAAGACGCTCCATAAATGTTAGTATACCCGACAACTCTTTTGCCACCTTGGGCAATTCACTCTCAGGCACAGCTATTCTCGCCAGTTTTGCTACCTTGCGAGCGGTATCGACATCAATTGCCATTTTAAGCCTCCATGTTTACTCTTATATAGTTTAACTATCCAGATACTTACGCACAAGTTAAAGAACATACATTATCTATACCAACTATAAAATAAATCCTATAAGTGTTCATCTTAACGTTTTAAAGAACTCTTTCAAAATATCTTCACATTCCGTGGTATTTATTAAATCATACACTTCGGGTTTATGGTGGCACTGTGCCTGCTCAAACACGCGAGCTCCATGCACAACTCCTCCAGATTTTATGTCTGAGGCCCCAAAATATAATCTTCTTATTCTTGAACTAGAAATAATCCCAGCACACATTACACAAGGCTCTAAAGTCACATAAATATCATGCCCAGCCAATCGCTCTGACCGTAACTTTTTACACGCAAGCCTAATTGCTAATAATTCTGCATGAGCTGATGGGTCAGAAAGTTCTCTAGTCCGATTACCAGCCTGCGAAACAATAAACCCACTAGGGGATATCACAACAGCTCCAACTGGAACTTCACCTCGGACACCAGCTGCTTTCGCCTCATTTAAAGCTGTTTGCATATAGTTATTAAATTTCATATCCCACACCCTATCAAGTAGTATACTAACCAATCTTTCATAAAGCTTTCTTGTTAACCTAAAAGGTACCTAGATGACATCTAAAGTAAACCCAGGCGACCGAATAGCAAAAATACTTTCTAGAAAAGGAATAGCTTCAAGACGTGGGGCTGAAAAGTTAATACTGGAAGGTCGCGTAAAAGTTAATGGTATTATAATTGATAGCCCAGCTTTAAACTTAACTGACAAAGATATGATTATGGTTGATGGAAACCTTATAGGTGAGCAAGAGCCTACTCGGCTATGGAGGTATCATAAGCCCTTAAATTTGATTACCTCAACAAAAGATGACAAAGGCCGTACCACCGTATTCGATTCCTTACCTAAATCAATGCCCAAAGTTATGAGTGTTGGGCGTCTAGATATTAACTCGGAGGGCTTACTACTCTTGACAAATGACGGGGCTCTAAAACGAATGCTAGAACTGCCCTCTACCGGCTGGGTAAGAAAATACCGAGTCAGAGTGCAAGGCCGCCCCACTGAAAATACATTCAAAAGGTTAAGAACTGGTATGAAAGTGGGGGTTGAGGTTTTTAGACCTATGGAAGTAACTATTGATAGGCAACAGGGTGCTAATGCTTGGTTGACTATTGGTCTAAGAGAGGGAAAAAATAGGGAAATAAGGAGGGCATTGGAAGAAATTGGCCTTAGAGTAAGTCGATTAATCCGGATAAGCTACGGACCTTTCCAGTTGCTTGAATTGGGGCCAGGAGAAGTAGATGAAGTTAAAAAACGTGTTATGCGAGATCAACTAGGAGAATTGCTACCAGAATTAACTCCTAAGTAATTAATAATATAAAAAATTAGAACTCCACATTAATTACTAGACCTCTCTCAACAGCTTCTTTTACCACCTGACCGGCCACAGCTAAGTCTTGTAGGCCGACACCAGTACCATCAAACATGGTAATCTCTTTCTCAGACTTCCTTCCTGGATGAGTTCCATTTATCACAGAACCAATCTCAATAATATTTTCCTTAGATATAAGTCCTGAATTAAATGCATGCTGAGCTTCTCCGATTGTAATTGACTGCTCAATTTCATCAGTAAATAGCGATGCTCGAGCTACAAGATCGCTACCCACCTCTTGCTTTCCTTTTGTATCAGTACCCATGCAAGCAATATGCGTTCCAGGCCTTACTTGACATGATTTGAGTATCGCTGAGAAACTTGAAGTGATAGTTATAATAACATCACTTTCCGCCCCTAACCGGTCCAAACTTACTGTTTCATAGGGAATTCCTAGCTCCTCAGCCGTTTGCTTTAGTCGAGAGATCATTTCTGGGTGGTGGTTCCAACCTAATATTTTCTCAAAGCCTCTTTGCTGAACCGCTGCCCGCATTTGAAAGGCTGATTGGTGACCTGCTCCAATCATTCCTAAAACTTTTGAATCTTGTCTAGCTAAATGGTTTATAGAAATTGATGATGCCGCAGCAGTCCTAAAAGCCGTTAACAAATTTCCACCTACGATTGCGGAAATTTTACCTGTATTTGCATCAAAAAGGAATATTGTAGATTGGTGGTTTGGTATACCCATACTCTCGTTTTCAGGCCAATATCCACCGGCTTTGAGCCCTAGAGATAAACCCTCCTTATCAAAGCCAGACTTAAACCCGTACAAGGCATTCGAGTATCCTATTGATTCTCTTATCACTGGGAAATTATACGCCTTTTTTTTTGCCATTGCAGAAAAGACATCCTCAACTGCGGAATAACTAGTTTTCAATGATATTAATTCTGAAATTAACTTTTCTGGTACTATATACATTTAATGTTACCCATACATTTTTATAAAAATAACTTTTCAATCAATCTCTATACGAAATACTTTAAATTTCCCAGACTCAAGTAGCTCGTCTCTTTTACTACTATGTAATAAGTTACAAACCTCTTTAGCATCTTGCGCTGAAATGTTTTGATTTGGCTTAAGCATCCCAGCCTGATCTAGGAGGCTGTTAATAGAGTTTTCTGTCTTATCTCCCCAAACCCCATCCAGGGAGCCAGGCACAAAGACAGTTTTTTTTAAAAACTTCTGAAGGCAAAGTACACTAGTGTCAGCGTTCGAACTGGAAGCAAAGAAATAGGTATTTATAAACACTATTAATATTAACTTTATGAGCTTATCCAAAAATGTGTCCATAAGTACGAGGAATAGTTTTATCTAAGAATACTCTCTCTGAAATAACATCGTGATCCAACCCAAAGGCTGCTTCCAAACAAGCAGCACAAATAGATCGATAGTCAATAGTAGCATATAAGTCTCGTTTTTCATAAAGGTCTTTGTTAGAGAGACCCGGCCAATTTGCAACAACACTCGAACGATTTATTAACCCCCCTGCAAGCAAACCAACTGATCCATAACCATGATCAGTTCCGGCTGATCCATTCTCTTTTACGGTTCTTCCAAACTCCGTCATTGTTAGTACAATAGTATTTTTCCACTCTTCCTTGAGTTCACTCTTTAATTTCCCAAAGGTTCTGTCAACTAGTGTAAACAACTCAGGGTGATGACCAGTGTCTGTCCCAATTTCAGAGTGATCATCAAACTGAGGAATCTTTACAACTGCAACCCGTGGACCATCTTTTTCACGCATAGCCCGCCCAGCCTCAGCTGCCAAGCTAAGGGGATCACGTGCCTGCGAAACAACACCCATCTTCATAGAGTTTTTAGTTAATTTTCCAATTACTTTTGCGGCGTTATTAAGATGAGTGCTCTGAATTAATCTTAAAGTTTCAGAGGAAGGTAAACGAGAGTGTTTTATACGAGCAGGGTAAAAATTGTCCAAATCATTAGCACCTCTTATTATCAAAGGGGTTTCTAATGACATTGCTTTCCCTGCTGTTTTTGCAATGTCCATCGCTCTACCGAGCCAACCTGTTTTTATAGAAAAGGGTGCCAGCATACCCCCCTGTAATACATTTTGACCCTCAAAATGTGATCTTCCGACGTAAGGAAAAGAAGTTGCATGAATTATAGATGCTTCATCATTTAATAGCATTGACGAAAAGTTCTTAAAATTTGGGTGTATCCCAAAGAGAGGATTTAATTTTAAGGGATTTGATGCCACCAATGCTCTTCTTTGTTTAAATAGATTGTCATCTCCAATGGGTGGAACTGCAAGCAATCCATCCATACCACCTTCCAACAAAACTACGACTATTCTTCCCTTAATAGCATTCTTTGTAAAACCGTGCACTGGATAACCAGATAAAAATAAACCAGCCCCTGTTCCTGAAAGAAAGTGCCTACGCGTTAACATTAAACCTCCATAAAATCAGGGCTACAAAGAGCCACTATAAATTTGTCTCTCATGTTTGATGCCTTATCAATAGCTATTTTTGTATTGTCAGAAAAATCTAGTAGTTCAGCAATTTCTTCTCCCTGTCTATCAGGTTGAAAAGAGTAGATCCTTGATGCAACTTTAATTCTACGATCAAAATGTTCTGTTGAAACCCAGTCATCTTTTCTTTCAGAATAACCATCAGGCTGCCGCGACTCCCAAAAACTATTACCAAGTTCTTCCAAAATTTTCTTTGGCTCATAATTTAATTTACTTGGAACCGCTTTGTAAAAAGAAGCATTACCGTCTTCAAAACCAGGGAGGAAACTTGACCCAGAAAAGCGAATAGCTTGAAACATCCAGGTAGACGGCCAAAGGAACTTTCTTTCTTTAGAGCGGGCTGTAACGTTAAGAACCTCTTTATGAATCTCTTCCAGGTTGCCTTTGGAATCCTTCCAAACATTATAAATAAAATCTATTTCACTTTGGTTAACTGATTCACCAATAAAGTGAATTGCTAACTTTTTTGATAGATGGCGCGCCGTAAAATCATCATTAGCTAACATGTCTGTTAATTGCCTTAAGGATTTTTTACCTGAACGAAATTTGTTATCTAAAACTATCTTACGCCCTGGCTCTGCTCGATCTTTGAAGTACGGCTCATAGATGAATTTTCCTAGTGACCCAATTGCTGGATTGCCCCGTCTCCGTTCTCTGTAAAATTTACGAATAACAGAGTCAGTGTGCGCCCCCCAACCTGCTAATATCTTAGCGGAATTACGAATATCATCCTCAGTATACATTCTCTCTGGAGAAACGGAGTGCAACTCAAGCAGTTCACGCGCAAGATTGTCATTGAGGCCCTGCGTTTTTCCATTTCTTCGCGCCCATCTAGCGGACTCCGATCTCTCCCCAACACTTTCAGCGTTATCCAAGTAATCTAACATCCCAACATGAGTAGTGACTTTGTATAAAAGTTCGTCAAAGGATGCGTTCAAATTTCCATAGATAACTCTATAAATAAAATCACCGATAATATAGTTCCGACGACCACCACCTCCAACAGTAAAGTGATTTGTCCAAAAATGGGTTAATCTTTGCTTAACCATATCATCGCCGTATATCGCCGAGTTCCAAAACTTATATACATCAAATAATGCTACATCAGTTTGATCTCTAAGAGTTCTAACACGTTTTTTCTTTTCAACCGATGTTAACTTCTTCGAATTTTCAATTTCTTTCTTACCTTCATTATATTCACCCGCTCGCCTCAACCTGTCCTCAAATGAAAAGTTATATTCCTGAGGCCAAATTTCTACATCTGAATACCTTTTTGCCACACCAACTGACTTAAAATTACTGGTAAGTTGACTGTTATTCCAAGACTCAACATCGGTAGGCAGAAGTTCATTTGGTCCAAAACCAAATCCAACCTTCCTAGCCCACTTATGTTTATTATCGGACATATGTTCCCTAATCTTGTAAAATTACTATACACTCAGCATCACTTAATAAAACTACTAATTTATTTCTAAAAAATAAAATATAACAATTAATATTAATAAAAGTTAATGTTAGGAATCTAGTGATAGTAGTTACGTTTTCTTAAGGAGGTGTTAACCGCGAATGAAAAAAATTAGTGAAGATCTATTACTTATTGATAAGCTAGTAGAAAAAGCTCAAATAGCTCAACAAAAATATGAGAGTAATGGGTCTCAAAAAAAATTTGATACAGCTTCTCAAGCTGTGGCATGGGCTTTAATGGAACCAACCAATAATAGGTTACTATCTGAGCTGGCAGTATCTGAAACTGGATTAGGCAACGTTGAAGATAAGGTAATAAAAAATCACAACAAAACCTTAGGGTTAATGAGAGATCTGCAACAGCAGAAGACCTTTGGTCATATATCTGATGAGCCTTCAAAGGGTCTATCCACTTATCTAAGGCCTAAGGGAGTAATTGCAGCAGTTATACCCTCCACCAACCCTGTAGCAACACCCATGAATAATATTATAAATTCTATAAAAACTGGTAATGCAATAATCTTAGCACCCTCTCCAAAAGGAGCAAAACCACTTTCAGAATTATTAGAAAAAATTTATTTACAGTTCAATAAAATAGGAATGGATACCAATCTAATTCAAATGATTCCAAACCCTCCCTCAAAACTGAAAACAGAGCGTTTAATGCAATTAGCAGATCTAGTAATAGTAACGGGATCAAGAAGTAACGTACACGCTGGTTACTCTTCTGGAACACCTGCCATAGGGGTTGGAGTTGGAAACGTTGTAACCATCGTCGACGAGACAGCGGACATTAAAGATGCGAGTGAAAAAATTGCCAAATCTAAGATTTTCGATAATGCGACTTCTTGTTCTTCGGAAAATTCTATTGTTGCTGTTGAAGGGGTTTACAAGAAGTTAATCGAATCCCTTTCTAAGGAAGGTGGGATGCTGTTAAACTCAAAACAAACAGCTCTTTTAGAGCAAACTCATTGGCAAAAAGGTAAAATGACATCTACTTTACTTTCCAAAGATATGCCCAGGGTCCTTTCAGAGCTTAATCTAGAAGAAAGTGCTCCAACGGGTTGCAAGTTCTTAATTGTACCTCAGTCGAAAACAGGTCCAGATCACCCCCTATCAGGTGAAAAAATGGCGCTATTCATATCAATCTACAAGGTAGAAGATTTTAAAAGTGCTTTGGACAAAGCTATTGAAATTCAAAGCTATCAAGGTGCCGGTCACTCAATAGGAATACATACAAGTCAAGACCGAAGAAGTCACAGAATTGCTCTACTTGCCAAAACATGTAGGATTATCGTTAATCAGGCCCACTGCTTTGCTACGGGTGGTTTTTTTAACAATGGAAGTCCCTTTTCACTCTCCATGGGTTGCGGTAGCTGGGGCGGAAACTCAATTGATGATAACTTAAATTGGGAGCACTTTGTGAATAGAGTCAAGATCGTAAGAATTATTCCACAGAACAAGCCAAAACTGAGTGAAATTTTTTCTGATTATTGGAAAATATACGGTAAATGATTTCATCAATTAAAGATTTTGTTGACTACAATGCTCTTAATTACCCTGACAAGATTTGGATTACGTCACCGGAAACGAATACAGCAATAACTTGGTCTGAGCTTAAAATCTTTGCAGCGAATATTTCACTAGAAATCTCAAAAACTGGATTAAATAAAAATAAACCAATAGCAATAGCAAGCCATAACTCTATTGGAGCATGTCTGACATTCATAGGGATAACATACGGTGGATATCTTGCTACTCCGCTAAATTTAATATCCGGAACAAAAGCACTGTCGTATGTAATA
>Ga0114998_10003627_pt1 | contig 11415 bp, 5 predicted proteins | sample ArcticOcean_MG_C_5_FD_87044 | JGI IMG/M metagenome (GOLD analysis project Ga0114998, IMG submission 87044) | Marine microbial communities from western Arctic Ocean - ArcticOcean_MG_CB4_138 | ecosystem: Environmental > Aquatic > Marine > Oceanic | place: Arctic Ocean: Canada Basin | collected...
ACATCAATATCAAATCAATATCAATACTCCACAACAGAGAGCTCGTTAGCAAACGACATTAAAAAAGTTGAAGACAAGTTGTTAAACGAATTAGCTAAAGATCCAAAAAATAAAGAATTACAAGACCATTATAACAAAGCGTTAGAAATAAACCAAAAATTTCAAGAGATTGTAGACGATGCTACTTATGAAGACATGACTAGTTGGATTAAAGATGAAGACTCTAAGCTAGAAATTATAGAAAATATAGGTCAGCAAGTAGATGTAATGAAAGAGCTTGGTGTTTTAGAAAAAAGACTTTCAAACTATGAAGGACAAAGTTTTGAAGGTGATAAAGAAATAGAAAACCCTATAGTAACACAACAACAAGCAACGGTTAAAAAACAAATAGCAGAAAAACAAAAACAATTAGTTCAACTGCAAAGCGAAGTAAAATACGTTCAGCTGACTCAAGAGTATATGAACGACTTTAATAAAGAAGCTATTATAAACAATGGAGATAAAAACTCTGATTATGTGTTTTTAGCTTTTGAGAATAACAGTGAGATGATTACTTATTTAATTAATCAAGGTTTAGATCCAAACACTAGTGAAGGAGCTGCTTATATAAAAGCTGTTAAAGAAGGACGTAATTTTGGTAGTTTTTCAGAGCTTAAAGATGAAAATGGTAAAAACATTATGGTTATTAGTGAAGAAAACACTTTTGACTATATAAAAGAAAATGCTTTAACTAGTGGTTTTATTGCTGGTAACGTTATTTTTCATGAAAAACTTCATGCAAATTTAAGAAACTTAGACAGTAAAAAAATACAAGAAATATCTTTTAACTTACAAAGAATTTTAAACGAAAGCATTCCTGGTATTCATGATTTTGCTAAACAGCAAATTATCATGAGCAAATATGAAAAAGGTAAAGACTATAAAATAAATAAAAAAGGTGAATTTACATATCTTAGTCCGTTAGCCGCTGAAGAATATATTGCTAAAATATCTGATGGATTTGCTGGCTATACTTTAGAAAGCATGACAACACAAGGCATGCAGGCTTTAAGTGATTTTAAAGATGTTTTTAGTGAAATTTCTAAAGGAAAACTAACTGATGAAAACATATTAGCGTTTATTAAAACCTACAATAAAAACGATATGACTGGCCCAAGAACAGAATCAGACATTTGGGTTGATGAAAATGGTATACCATCAAATTTCTTTTACAATGACATTCCTATTGTTGGCGTTATAGACGATTTAAGAATGGCGGCTTCTTCAGAGTCTACTGTTACAATGTTTGTTGACACAAAAAACTTGATGTACAATAATCCTAGTAATGAAACAATACTTGCTAAGACTAAAGATATGATGGGTGATTTAATAAACGTTACAGATAATATTAGAAAAAGCAAATCTTTATTAGATGAGCTAACAATAATAAACTCTGGTAGTGTTGCAAAAATATTACAAAAATCTGGCTTTAGAAACGAGCTTGAGTATATACTTAACAGAGAAGATTTTGAACTATCAATGTTAAAAGAGTATGCTACTTTTATGCCACGATGGAATGAAGATAAAGGAAAGTGGGATGGTTACAAGCCAGTTTTAACAGAAGAAGAGTTTAACAAACTTGAAAATCCAGATTTTAAGAAAAAAGTAGGTGGAGATGGTAAGTTTGCTGAATACTATTTTAATCCAGTACCGTTTAATGCTTTTTTAAACGCAAAAACAGGTTTAGCAATTCGTGTATCAGGTATATATGACATGGCAATTAAAGCTTACAATCAAGGCTTAATTGATCAAGAAGCAGATACAAACAATGGTGGTAATGATGTAGATGATGTGCTTGACATGCAAGAATCTATAAGAGACAATAAAGAAATATCTCAATTAAGAGAATCATTAGAAATAAAAGAAGGTGGTGATTTATATAACAATACAATTAAAAATGCTGCAGTTATAACTACAGAAACAGCTGGTGTAATAGAAGACCCAAAGAAATTTGAAGCAGGGTTAGTTAAAAACTTTAAAAATGATTGGAAGTTTGTAAGAGATAATTATTTTCCATCAACACCAAAAACATCTACAGCTGCAAAAATACCTAGTTATAGAACTCAAAAGTATAAAGATTATATTACAAATAATATAGATCTTATTTACAGGACTATGCCTGTTTCTGAGCTAACTAAAATGAAGATGGGTCTTACTGAAGTTGAAGTGCTAGATGAAACTGGTAGAGTTAGAATGCGTGTTAAAGAGTCTGAGTTTGAAAAAAGTGCTAACGTTACAAACAAAACTGCTGGTAATACAAGAAGAAGTAAAGTAAAACTTACAGAAGAAAAAAGGCAAGAGTTAGTAGATTATTTTTTAAGTGAAGTACGACCTGACATGAAGTTTGAAAGCACTATGAAATATCTGACAAATCTTATATACAGAGACGCAGTGTTAACAGGTCTTCAATCAAAAGAGTATATAGATGAGTATGGAGAAGCAAAGTCTCTTATAGGTCAAGTTTCTCAAATAATAGGCAAAAACATAGACTTTGTATTTAGTGGAGTTGATGGTAAAAGCAACACAATATCTTCAAGTGAAATTAGCTCTGAGCAATTTAAATCAAAAGCAAATGCTCTTGTTAGAATAATTGAAAACAAAAACTTTGGATCTGATAACCTAGAAGGTGTTAAAACTACTCTTGCGGCTATAGATGAAGATATTGAAATAAAAGAGATTGTATTAAAACTATATGACAAAGGTTTTATTGAAACAGCTGACAAAAGACAATTTAAAGCAAAAGTTATAGCTATGAAAGATAAAAAGCTTAATGACTTTGTTACAAAAAGTTTTTCTAAAGGTGGTCAAGGAGCTTTAAGATTTAACGATAATAGTCTTAAGCGACTAAACAAAATGGCTGGCTTAATTGTAGATGAAATAGGACCACTGTTTGACGATATTGGTTATGATATTTTAGGTTATTTTGGTAGAGTAATGGATCCCGCACAATTTAAAACAGAAATTCAAAATGTTTTAGACCCTGTAACTAAAGAAGTAATTGGCACTAAGCGAGTTAATAAGCTAGATAATAACGGTAACACTATTGCTGGTGATTATTATGGAGATTTAGAAGAGCTGAAAGCTAAAGTAATGTCTGACGCTAAGGATATAGGAATAATAAGTGAAAATCTTAGACTTATGACTCCTACATCACCTCTTTGGAGAAAAATTAATAAAATAACTTCTGATGGTAGTTTAAGCAAAAAAGCTAAACTACAAGCTATAAAAGCACTTAACGAAGAAATACAAGAAGCAAACGTAGAAAATATAAAAGTTTGTAAATTAGTTGCAAAAACTGTATTTGATCTATATCAAGATGATAAAATATCAAAGCTAGATCTTTATAATTTTTATCAAATGCAAACTGGTATTGCAAAAGGTTTTAGAGGTTATTCGTCTTTAGATTACATTACTGTTTCAGAAGGCAAGTTTACAATAAACAAGAATGAGCACATAGATATAAACGGTAACACTATGTTTAAAGCTTATGAATCAACTGTTAATGGAAATTTAGTGGCGTTATATGATGCTTTTGACAATCATAGTTCTTGGGCTACAGACGTTACAACTTCTGATCAAATGGATATTAATCCTGTTACTGGTAAAAAAGATTTATTAACTTTAGAAGGTGGACCTGATAGATTTATTTTATTAAAACCAGAAGATAAAGCTAACGTAAGAACGCCAGGTGGAGAGACTGTTTCTGAAGTAATGGTAAGAAAAAAAGTTGAAGATTTAGTGGCAATGGAAAAAATTGACATTAAAATGATGGAGTCTAGCGGTATAACAGTGCTAGATTTTGATGATACGTTAGCCACTAGTAAATCTTTAATAGAATACACAAGAAAAGATGGTACTGAAGGAACTTTAACTCCAGCAGAGTATGCTAGAGACTATCAGTCTATGTTAGGTGAAGGAACTGTGTTTGATTTTTCACAATTCAATGAAGTTGTAGAAGGTAAATTAGCACCTTTGTTTAACAAAGCGTTAAAACTACAAGGTAAGTTTGGTACTAAGAACATGTTTATATTAACAGCTAGACCTGCAGAGGCACAAGCGGCTATACATGCTTTTTTAAATGCTCATGGTTTACATATACCTTTAGAAAATATAACTGGTTTAGGTAATTCTACTGCAGAAGCAAAAGCTTTGTGGGTTGCTGGTAAAGTTTCTGAAGGTTATGATAATTTTTACTTTGCTGACGATGCTCCGCAAAATGTTGATGCTGTAGAAGATATACTAGATCAAATGGGTGTTAAGAAGAAAACAACATTAGCAGATCCAGAGTTTGTAATATCAGAAAGTAGTTTATCACTTGAGTTTAACACTATACTTGAACAAACAGAAGGTGTATCTAAAGAAAAATTATTTTCAGATGCTCAAGGTAGAATGAGAGGTCAAGCTAAAGATAAATATAGAATACTACCTATAATGCCATCGGCACAAGATTTTAAAGGTTTATTGTACAGCTTTTTAGCAAAAAAAGAATTAGGCGATCAACAAATGCAGTTTTTTGAAGACAAGCTAATAAGACCATACGTAAGAGGTATAAATAGAATAAACGAAACAAGACAAGAGTTAAAAAAGAACTACAAAAATTTAATAGAAAAACTACCTAAAGTAAAAGTAAAACTTACTCAACAGATTGAAGGAACAACTTATACGATAGGACAAGCTGTTAGAGTTTACTTATGGAATAAAAATGGTATGACAATACCAGGTATATCTAAAAGAGATGAAAAGCTTTTAGTTGCAACAGTTAATAATGATCCTAGCTTGATTACGTTTGCTGATGGATTAAGCAAGATAACTCAACAAGAAAACGGTTATTTACAACCTTCGGAGTATTGGACTGTAGAGTCTATAGCTAGTGACTTGTACAGTTTAACAGGAAAAGTTGGTAGAAAAGAGTTTTTATCTGAGTGGATAGAAAATAGAAACGAAATATTTGGTGAGCTTGGTATAAATGGTAGACTGCAAGGACCTAACGTTGCTAAAATAGAAGCTATATACGGTAGCAAGTTTAGAGAGGCTTTAGAAGACATGATGTATCGTATGGAGTACGGAAGAAACAAAGGTAATAACGATAGAATAACTAGCAACTGGGATAATTGGGTTAATGGATCTGTAGGTGCAATAATGTTTTTCAACATAAGATCTGCGACGTTACAGCTTATATCAGCTACAAATTATATTGACATGGCAAATAATAATCCGTTTGCCGCTGGTACAGCTTTTCTTAACCAACCAAACTATTGGAAAACTGTTAGTATGCTTTGGAATAGTCCTTTTTTACAAGAAAGATTAGGTGGTGAATCAAGAACAATTAACGAAGCAGAATTAGCTGAGTTTGTTAGAGACAAAGATGATAAGTTTAGCGCGGCATTATCTTATTTATTAAAAATTGGTTTTACACCTACAAGACTTGCTGACGCAACGGCTATTACTATGGGTGGTGCTACATATTATATTAATCAAAAGAAAATGTATACAGCAGAAGGTATGTCAGAGAAAGATGCTGATGCTAGAGCAATGGAAGATTGGATCGCAAAATCACAAGAAGCTCAACAGTCTTCTGACCCTATGATGATTTCACAACAACAAGCAGGTGGTATGGGTAGATTATTACTAGCGTTTAAAAACACACCTATGCAGTATGCTAGATTAATAGAAAAAGCAGTAAAAGATTTAGCGGCTGGAAGAGGTGATACTAAATCTAATTTAGCTAAAATAGCTTACTACGGTGCAGTGCAGAATTATGTATTTAACTTCTTGCAAAACGCACTTTGGAAAGCAGAAGCTGAGGGTGAAGATCTTGGACTTACTGTTAAAGAAGAAAGAATGATAAATGGTATGTTAGATAGTTTATTATCAGGTTTAGGATTAGGTGGTAATGTTGTTGCAACTCTTAAAAATGGAGTATTAAAGTATAATCATGAAGAGAAAAAAGGTTGGAATGCAGATCATACATACACTATACTACAATTAGCAAACTTATCACCAACAATAGGTTCTAAGCTTAGAAAAATATATGGTTCTATACAATCAAAAAGATTCAACGAGGAAGTTATAAAAGAAATGCCTTATTGGAACTTAGGTAATCCTGCTTTTGACGTAATGGCTAATTTAGTTTCAGGTCTTACAAACATACCTTTAGACAGAGCTGTAAATAAAATACATAATTTAATGGTTGCAGCAGATTCTGAAACAGAGTTTTGGGATAGCTTTGCATTAGTACTAGGTTGGAACGTTTGGGATCTTGGTCTTAAAACAGAAGCTAAAAAAGTTAAAGAAGAGTTGAAAGAGAAAAAGAAAGTTTCTAAAAAGCAATGTACTGCTACAAAAACAAAAGGTGGAAGATGTAAAAACAAAACCTCAAACAAATCAGGCAAGTGCTATGCTCACGAAGGTATTGGCGCAAAAAATTTATAAAAATATGAAAAAACTAATAATAATAATATGTGTAATATTAGCAGCTTGTTCAACTCCTAAAAAGTGTTGCGCGCAGGTTGACTTTAAAAAGATATTTAAGTTTTCTACTTTTTATGCTTCTGTAAATGGTGGTAATTCCATATCAGACGTTGAAGTGTTTTCTGTTACTGATGGCTTGGAAACATTTACACTAGAAACACCTTATGATTACAACCTAGCTTTAGGTGTTCGTAAGATTGCTAGGTTTGGTTATGAAAACAAAGCTAAGACTTTTTATGATGGCACTGAAGACTCTTGGTCTGATGGTGCTAATATAGGTAAAGTATCTGGCTTAGAGTTTTTATTTGAATTAGATTACAAAAGACAGCAAGGAATAGATTACTTAGACCAACATCATTTTGTTAGATATGTAAATGACAAGTATATAATTAAAGGAGAATATTTAGAAGATGGTTTTGCAGATATTAAGTACTTTGAAACATCGGAAAGATACAGATATAAAGTTAATGACAAATTATCGTTTAACGCTGGTGCAGTACAGAGACTATCCGAACCTTATGGGTACGATCCTCTAGCCGAGTGGATCTTAGATAACGGTAATATACATTACACTTACCTAGCGCTACAGGAAGGTTATAATGTTGATGTAGCTGCTAGTGAGTATTTCTCTCCTGATGGAGAGCTTGTTGCTACAAGTAAAGAGGTTTGGGAAGAGGTTGTGATACCTACTATGCTTTCAAACTATACTAACAAGAAGAGAAGCGAGTTAGATAATACTATATTACACTCTGTTGTTTTTGGCTGTGATTATTATAAGTATACTAAAACCTTCTGGACACATATTTGGGCTAACGTTATGCCATATCATTTAGACGAGGGTAACGATTACTCTTATCATAAATACGAGGGTAAACAATGGCTAGATTACAGTGGTGGTTTAATATTTGGTTATAAGCTAAATAGACACCTAGGAACATTTGTTGAAGGCAAATATAACAAATACTGGAATCGTAAGTGGTATGACTTTAAATTTGGAGTAAACTACGTAATCTTTTAACTATACTGAAAACTAAGAAAATGGCAAAAGAATTAAATGAAAATACGGGTTTTAATATAAGCATAAAAACAATGATAGCTGTTGGTTTTGCTATGGCAGGTGTTATAGGAATGTGGTTTGCTTTGCAAGCTGATATAGCAGAAGCTAGAGAACTTCCAAAACCTGATGTTACTAAGATGGAGTTTATGATGAAGGATAAAAACATTAGACTATCTATAGAGAACACAGAAAAAGCTGTAGAAGATCTTAAAATAAACATTAGACGTATGGAAGACAAAATTGATCGACTAAACGAAAGATAAATGAAAAATATATTACTAATACTTTTTACAGCTTTTAGTTTCAATGCTACATCTCAGATTGTTGTAACACATTTCAACGCTGAGTGGAACGATCCTAACAAAGTAGCTTACATAGGAAAACTTACTGACTGTGATATAGTGTATGTGGATATAGCTAAGTCGCCAAAAATACAAGAGAAACATGAAATAGTTATAGTTCCAACTGTAGTTATATTCAAAGATGGAGAGGAGGTAAAAAGATTTCAAGCTGATATATCATTTAGTATGAAGGCAACTAGAAAAGATATGCAGGCTGTGATCGATGAGTTATTAATGAGTGACTTTTAGAGTATTTTTATTACTAATACTTTTATCTTGCTCTAAACATACTGACGACTTTGGTTATAGAACTTATGTTATACCTGAAGGTCAACATCGGTCAGGTAGTTTTTTTAGTCACCCAGATAACTCTAGAATAAAATTTCATTTCATACTAGACGAATCATCAGAATACATCTCTGAAATAGAAGAGAACCAGTCAGACGTTAACAAAATATATGGTTTTAGTGACTTTGGAAAATCACACCAAAAATACTCTATAAGAATAGGTTGGAGGTATTTAAACGGAGTAACAGAGCTTTGCTGGTTGAAAAGAGAAGATGGAAGATTAATTACTGGTTTGATAAGAGACATAGACATAAACACGCCATACGAGGCGATGATTGATATAGAAACGTTTTACTATACTATAACAATAGATGGAGACACAACGATGGTTAGAAGAAGACCTGATGGCTTTTGGGGAACAATCAGGAGGTATTATTTATACCCTTACTTTGGTGGAAACGAATTTGCACCCCATGACATAACAATTAAAATTAAAGAATGAAAAATTTAATATTATTACTACTTTTACCTTTTAGCATACTTGCTCAGGTAAACACAAGTCCACAAAACAAGAAAGTCTTGTTAGAAGAATTTACTGGTATACATTGCGGTTACTGTCCAGATGGGCATTTACTAGCTCAGAACCTTCACGACGCATATCCGGATGACGTGTTCTTAATAAACATACATACCGGTGGTTACGCGAGTCCTGGTCAAGGAGAGCCAGACTTTAGAACAAATTGGGGTAGCGGTATAGTTTCTCAGACTGATATAGCAGGATATCCAGCTGGAACTATTAATAGGTATTTTTACCAGTTTATGACTCAAGGCGGTGGAACTGCAATGAGTAGAGGTGATTGGCAAGATGCTGCTACAGATCAAATGTCTATGCTATCACCGGTTAACATTTGGGCACAAGCTAACTACAACAGCTTAACTAACGAGATTGATATTGACGTAGAGTATTACTACACTGCAGCACAAGCTTTTCCTTTATATGAAAACTATTTAAACGTGGCTATAGTTCAAAATGATATACCTGGTCCACAGTCTGGTGCTAATCAATTTAACCCAGATCAAATTATACCTGGTCCTTGGTCACCAACCTATAATCACCAACATATGTTACGTGATTTAGTTACTGGTCAATGGGGAGAACCTATACAAGCCCTAGACACAGGTGTTGTAAATAACATTTCTTTCTCTTGGCAAGTACCAGCAGATATTAATGATATATTTGTAGATGTATATGCTTTAGATGTTGTAGTATTTATGACAGAAAGCTATCAAAATGTTTTTACAGCAACACAAGTTCCGGTTGAGTTTGGGTCAAATACATTTGTAAAAGAAATAACATCAGTTTTAGATAACAATACAACTTATGATATTTTCGGTAGAGAGGTTGAGAGAGTAAACAAGAATACTATATATATAAAGAACAATAAGAAATTTATTAAATTTTAATAATGAAAAAATTACTACTACTTATATTATTACTACCAAGCTTATTATTTGCTCAAGGTTATTGTGAAAACACTTTAATAAACATAAACTTAGATCAATACCCATCAGAAACTACTTGGGATATTAAAGATTCTGTAGGTAACATTCTTATATCAGGAGGTCCTTATACTAATGTGCCTAACTACGAACCACAATTTATTGTTAACTGTTTACCTGTTGGTAGCATGACTTTTACTATATATGATACTTATGGAGATGGACTGGAAGGTAGTTTGTGGGGAGGACAAGATGGTTCTTACTACTTAATACAGTGTGATGACACTTTAGTTTATGGTGATAATCCTGCTTTTGGTCTTGACACTACACACGCTTTTGTTTCTGATCTTTGTCCACCACCACTACCAGTACCTGGTTGTTTAGATGATGACTACTTAGAATATAATCCACTAGCTAACATTAGTGATAGTAGTTGTAGTACATTGGTAGTATATGGCTGTACTGACAGCACTATGTATAATTATAATCCACTAGCAAACGCTATGGATAACATTGTTCAATGTACTTACGATCTTATACTACACGACTTAATAGGTAATGGTTGGGTTTTTGGAACTGTACTAGAGATATATCAAGACGGTGACACCACTGCTTTTTATATGACAAACGGTGGGTTTAATCAAGCTTTTACTATAGACTTATATGCAGGTGAAGTTAGCGCTAAACTTATCATTAGTCAACAAGCTCAATTCACAGCGGTAGAATGTGGGTTTACTTTAATAGCGCCGGACGGTGATACTTCTATAAGTGTTCAACCACCTTTCATACAACCGTTTTTATGTTATGAAGGACTCACTTATTGTGGTAACACTTGTGAAGAAAAAATATATGGTTGTATGGACTCAACAGCTTATAACTACATAGACACAGCTAACGTTAGTGAACCATGTTATTATTATCCTGGTTGTATATCTCCAGCTTACTTAGAATACCACGTAGATACTACGGTTGCTTACTACACAGATATAAACGTTCAAGACAGTTGTAACACTTTAGCTGTTTTTGGTTGCACTGACTCAATAGCATTTAACTATAATGATTTAGCCAACGTTGATAACGGTGGTTGCTTACCAGTAGTTATGGGTTGTATGGATGCTTTTGCTTTTAACTACAACATACTAGCAAACACACCAGATAATTGTATTCCATTTATCTATGGTTGTACAAGTGATATTGCTTTAAATTATGACTCATTAGCAAACACAGATGACAACAGTTGTGTGTTTCCTATTTTTGGGTGTATGGATCCTTCAGCACTTAATTTTATGCCACAAGCAAATGTTGATGATGGTAGTTGTATAGACGTTGTGTATGGTTGTACGGACGCTACAATGTTTAACTACGATCAATCAGCAAATGTTGACAATGGTAGTTGTATACCTTTTACGTATGGTTGTACAGATAGTACAGCTTTTAATTATAACCCAATAGCCAATGCTGATAACAGTTCTTGTGTTCCTTTTATATATGGTTGCACGGACCCTTCTGCTCTTAATTACTCCGCACAAGCAAACACGGAGGATTTTAGTTGTGTTTCTTATGTTTATGGGTGTATGGATAGTTTGGCTCTTAACTACGATTCATTGGCTAACACGGATAACGGTTCGTGCATCACTATCATTGTGGGTTGCATGGATCAATCGGCATATAACTTTAACGCAAATGCTAATACTAACGATTCTATATCTTGTAATTACA
>Ga0114998_10003628_pt1 | contig 11411 bp, 5 predicted proteins | sample ArcticOcean_MG_C_5_FD_87044 | JGI IMG/M metagenome (GOLD analysis project Ga0114998, IMG submission 87044) | Marine microbial communities from western Arctic Ocean - ArcticOcean_MG_CB4_138 | ecosystem: Environmental > Aquatic > Marine > Oceanic | place: Arctic Ocean: Canada Basin | collected...
ATTTAATTGAGAATAATCAATTGATTTTGTAATTGAATCACTTTTGTTATTAGTTTTCTTACAGGTAATAAATAAAAAAAAGATACTTAATAAACAGATAAACTTCTTCATAACAAGAAAATAATATTTCTAAATTACAAACTTTATTCTGTTTTAAAGAAATAAATAACTGAGTAACTAATGTTGGTTCCGTCCTATGTTTTCACTCTCCAGTAATACGTAGTAGCCGCATCTAATGCTACAGCTAATGTTTTGGATGATAGGTTGGTCTGCGCTGTGGGTGGTGTTTGTTTCCCGTCTGTTGCATCTACATAAAGTTTTTAGTAAAATTCATACTAACTTATTTCGTTAATTCAAATGTTTCTTGAAAACTAGCATTTGAGTCAGTTCCAATAAAAATATCAAAAAATCCGGATTCGGATTCCCAAACTTCGTTTGCTGAATAAAATTTTAATAAAGATTCAGATATTTCAAAAGAAACTACTTTACTCTCTCCTGGACTTAATTCAACCATTTCAAATCCTTTAAGCTCTCTAACAGGCCTCGTTACACTAGCAAATTTGTCTCTAATGTATAACTGAACTACTTCTTTTCCTTTAAATTCTCCTGAGTTTTCAAGGTTTACAGAAACATTTATTGAATTATTATTAGAAAGAGTTTTATTGTCAATTTTTAAATCAGAATATTTAAAAGAAGTATAACTTAATCCGTATCCAAAAGGATATAAAGGGGTATTAACTTCATCGTTGTAATGAGACCAAAAAACCGCATTAGCTGGCCCAGGTCTTCCTGTATTTTTATAATTATAATAAATAGGAATTTGTCCTACGCTTCTAGGAAAGCTCATGGGTAATTTTCCACTTGGGTTATAATCTCCATAAAGAACTTGAGCAACTGCATTTCCAGTTTGAGATCCTAATTGCCATGCTTCTACAATAGATGGTATATTATTATCTGCCCAATTAATATTTAATGGTCTTCCATTCATTAAGACCAAAACTATATTCTTATTTACTTTATAAACTTCCTCAAGTAATTCTTGTTGAACGCCGGGTAAGCCAATATCAGTTCTGCTTCTTCCTTCTCCAGACTGGAATCCATCCTCTCCAAGAACCATTATTACAACATCTGCATTTCTAGCTGCATTTTTAGCTGCATTAAAACCAGATTTATCATTTTCATTAATCTCAACTTTTTCATGAAATTTTACAATCCCACCTGCATTTAAATTTACATCCGCGCCCTTACTGTAAATCAAAGTATTGTTTGGATAAGCTTTCATTCCCTCTAAAACAGTAATGGCAGTATTGTTATCCGAATTCGTTCTCCAGTTTCCCAGTGGACTATTATTATCATTAGCTAAGGCTCCAATTAATGCTATGGTCTGATTTTTCTTTTTTAAAGGTAGAAGCTGATTGTCATTTTTTAGAAGAACTATAGATTTTTTTGCCATTTCTAAAACCCCTTTTTGATTATCAGGATGATATAAAACTTCTTTTTCTCTTTCTGCATCTAAATACCTGTAAGGATCCTCAAATAGTCCCAGTTCAAATTTTACTCTTAAAATTCTACTAACTGCATCATCAATTAGTTTTATATCTAATTTTTTAGATTCTATTAGTCCTTTAATTTTTTTAATATAAAGATGAGACTCCATGTCCATATCAGATCCTGCTTTAATCGCAAGTTCTGTTGCATGTTCCCCATCTCTTGCATAGCCGTGTGGAATCATTTCTTTAATAGAACCCCAATCTGAGATTACAAAACCATCAAATTTCCAATCTCCTTTCAAAATATCTCTTTGTAAAAATGAACTACCTGTAACTGGGACTCCGTCTAATTCGTTAAAGCCGTTCATAAAAGTTCTAACACCAGCATCCACTGTAGCCATGAAAGGAGGAAAAACAACATTATATAAAGTGTTTTTGCTTATATCAACTGTATTATAGTCTCTTCCTGATTCAGAGAAACCATATCCTGCAAAGTGTTTGGCAGTAGCGGCAATGGTATTATGTTTAGAAAGATCCTCCCCCTGAAAGCCTCTAACTCTTGCTGCTGCTATTAAACTTCCTAAAAAAGGATCCTCACCTGCTCCTTCCATCACTCTACCCCATCTGGCATCTCTTGAAATATCAACCATAGGAGCAAATGTCCAGTTTGTGCCAGCTGCAGATGCTTCTCTTGCTGCAATTCTTGCGGAATTTTCAATTTCTTTCAAATCCCAACTAGCGGCTTCAGCTAATGGAATAGGACTTAAAGTTTTATAACCGTGAATTACATCATTTCCAATTATTAAAGGAATTCCTAATCTAGTTTCTTCCACAGCTATTTTTTGAAGAGCAGTAATTTCTTTAACTCCTCTTACATTCAACATAGATCCTACTAAACCTTTTTTTAGATTATTAAACTTAAGTTTAGCATCTCCATTTTTTGGAGTTGGCCCAGTAACATCCCAAAAACCATTGTATTGATTCATTTGCCCAATTTTTTCATCAAGAGTCATGATCTTTAAAAGCGAATCAACCTTTTTATTTATAGCAATAGCACTATCTGTGAAATTGTTTGAATTTTTCTGACAACCATTTAATGTCAATATTATTGTAAGTATAATACAGTATTTTTTCATTATTATTTTTATTTATTGATAAATTCTAACATATTCTATTTCCATAGTATCACTAACAAAATCTGAGGAAATTTCTCCTCCCATTGTTCCACCCACGGCCACATTTAATATTATAAACTGATTCCAATTAAAGGGAAGGGCACATGAATTTCCCACTATATGATGAGGCTTATCATCTACATAAAATGTCAAAGCTTGCTTAGTCCAAACCAACGAATAAATATGAAATTTTTCTGTAATATCAGTGTATTCATTAGAGATATGACTATCTCCTTCCCCATAATTGTCAGGATGATGAACGGTAGATTGAACTCTAAAATTATTAGATTGTGCAGCTTCTAAAACGTCTATTTCTCCACACTTAGGCCATGTGACTGTTTTAAAATTAGAACCAAGTAACCATAAGGCTGGCCATGTTCCCTTGGTTCCAGGAATTTTTGCTTTGATGTCTACCCTTCCGTAAGTGAAATCCATTTTTGTATTAGAAATAATTCTTGCTGAAGTATAATTATTTCCATTGTATGATTCTTTTTTAGCAATGATTTTTAATTTTCCGTCCTCTACTTTAGAATTGTCTAATCTAGAAGTATAAGACTGGACCTCATTATTATACCATGAATCGCCAACTTCATGAACCCACTTATTTGAATCAAGAGCTCCTGGATTAGCAAACTCATCAGACCAAATTAGATTCGTAAACTGATCTATTGGATGAATTTCGGAAACTGTTTTTGCCGTAAGCCAAACATACCACGCTACATTCTCTTCATCGTCTTGAGCTCTTAAATATATATTATCAGAATCATAACACTCGATTGTGTAATTATGCTGGCCAATATAAAAACCAATAAAACCTTTTCCGTTTATTTCTAATTTATTTAAATCTCCATCTTTCTTAGCTACAAAAGTAGTTTGATAATCGTCTAATGGATAGTTCTCAATTTCACCAGCTGAATTGGCAGATTGAGATGTGGAACCAAAATCATTTGTAAGATGACCTGCTTTTCCATAAATAGTTTTATTAGTCTTGTGTTTATAAGTACCGTCCACATTAAAGATATATTCGTCATCATAAAAACCAGAATTACTTTTAGAAAAAGCAGACGCTTCCCAATAGGTTGAATATTTTTTATCTGGAGTTCCATTTGAAAAATGTGCGTCTTGAGCTGCATTAATTTTCCAAGTTTTGGAAGAACTTCCAGCGAGCAGTTCTAATAAACCTTGCTCAGAGTCAGGCTTTACATAAACAGTTATTTTTTTATCTATGGTGGTGTAATTATTAGTACTTGAATATGCCAAAACCTTTATGTCGTAAGTCTTAGTTCCCACGTCAGTATAAGTATATTTGGTTTTTCCCGAAGTATTTTTAGAATCCCCTGTCCCAAATCTGAAGCTATATGAAACTGCATTAGTTGCATTTGCAGTAAATTCTACTACACCAAAGCCATCTCCGTTTGGATGGCTATCATCTTTCCCAGTTATATTAATAGATAAAGATAAATCAGAGGGAATAATCTCTACTGGATCAACAGGTCCCAAACCTTCTTCTTCAGATGAACTTCCAGAACATGAGATTAAAAGAATAACTAAAACTACAAGCTTAGTTTTGGATAATTTAAAAAAATTAAAGAATTTATGCATTGAAGTTATTAAAATTTAGATGCTAAAATAGGATTGAAAATTTCTATTAAAAAAATAAAATTGAATTATGCTTAAAAAAGCCTGGAAAATAACGATATGACATCATTTTTTCCAGGCTTTAATAAAATTAAACAAACTTTATTCAACTGCAATTAATTTATAATACCACTTTCTTCCATTGGCATCAACTGTCGTAAGTTCCATAGTGTTACTGGTTGGAAAAACAATCGTATAATCATGAGTTCCTGTATACAGTGAAAAGAAACCATAACCCGTCAAAGATATTGTTTCAATACCTCCTGGAGCTGTTACATTCCATTTTTCAGTATAATTTTCTAAAACGAAATTTTTATGTGTATCATCGACTGGATTATCAATTCCACCTGGAAGATCTCCAGCATATTCAAACTTTACAGCAGTACCACCATTTGTCACATGTCTAAAACTTTTATCACCTAAAGTAAAAGTCCATGTATCATCATCAGCGCCAGTGTCAGCTCTTGAATTAGGATCTGCAGTATACCAAATAGGAGCATCACCTCCTGCTGGCCCCACACCAACGTATCCTCCAACATCTGTATTTTGTTTCCAAGTTCTAGATGAATTACTAGTCAAATTTGTCAAAAATACTGGTTGAGGGGAATAGTTTGCAAAAACTGTAACATCAATAGATTTGGTTGACGTAGACCCACCCGAACCAATTGCTACAGCAGTCACTATGTAAGTATGCGTTCCTGTAACACTAAAATTAATTGTATGTTTTCCAGAGGGAACTAAAGTCTCAACGCCATCAAATATATATTTATATGTTATTGCATCATTAGCACTAAAGTTAAAGTGAACGGTTCCACTGCCATCTCCATTAGGATTATCTTGATCAACTCCAACTATTTCAGCGGAAATTTCGAGATTTGAAGGAGCCACTATATTACCTAATACATAATTTTCTTCTTCGCAGCCTATAAAAGAAAGTATAGATAGAATTAGAATTGATCGATATATAATTTTTATTTTTTTCATAATTAATAAAGTTTAATATTTTATTTTTTAACAAAGTATAAATTATCTATATAAACGTCTCCATTACCATCCCATACTAATTGCATGAATTTAGAAGCATCATTAGTATAGTCTGAAAGTGGAATTTCAACGCTTACCCATTTACCTTTAGATATTGCAGAAACACTTGCTAAAGCTTCTTTTTTAGGATCACCATCCTCATAGCTAGTATTAACTAATTTTAAACCCAGTTTAGTGGTATCTAAAGTCCAATAATCGAAACGAACATGGGTCATTCCGCTAATATCAGTTCCAGGATCATAATTTGTAACAATTCCTGAATAATTCAAACTAGAATATTTTAAGATACTATTACCAGAAATAGTTACAGTCTCCATTGTTGTTGTTTGTCCCCAATTTGGATTCCATGCTTCAATAGAAACATCTGTGTAACTGTCACTATATATAGAAACAACATCAGCAGCAGCAGCTGTTGGTGCTGCAGGAGCAACTGTAGGTTTATTATCAAAGAAATATAAATTATCTATATAAACTGTTCCATCGCCATCCAATACTAGTTGCATGAATTTTGATGTATCATTCGTATAATCTGAAAGTGGAATGTCTACACTTACCCATCCACCTTTTACAATGGAAGACACTGATGCAAGAGCTTCTTTTTTAGGATCACCATCTGCATAGCTAGTATTAACTAATTTTAAACCAAGTTTTGTAGCATCATTAGTCCAATAATCAAAATGAACATAGGTCATCCCACTAATATCAGTTCCAGGATCATAATTTGTAACAATTCCTGAATAATTCAAATTAGAATATTTTAAGATACTATTACCAGAAATAGTTACAGTCTCCATTGTTGTTGTTTGTCCCCAGTTTGGATTCCATGCTTCAATAGAAACATCTGTGTAACTGTCACTATATATTGAAACAACATCAGCGGCAGCAGCTGTTGGAGCTGTAGGAGCAGCTACAGGAGCATCACCTGGTTCATTATAAAAATAAAGATTATCAATCCAAATTTTTCCAGCAGCACCATCCCAAACCAATTGCATGAATTTAGATGTATCATTAGTGTATTCTGTTAAGGGTATATCTACGCTTACCCATTCACCTTTTGTAATAGATGAAACATTTACTATAGCTTCTTTTTTAGAATCACCATCTCCATAACTAGTATTAACTAATTTTAAACCAAGTTTAGTGGCATCTAAAGTCCAATAATCAAAATGGACGTATGTTTTTCCAGCTAATGAAGTTCCTGGGTCGTAATTAGTTACAATACCACTATAGTTTAGGTTTTGATACAATAGAGTTTCATTACCATTGATTTTCACAGTCTCCATTGTCGTTGATTGTCCCCAATTTGGATTCCATGCTTCAATAGAAACATCTGTGTAACTGTCACTATATATAGAAACAACATTGTCAGGGTGAGCAATAGGCGCTGGTGCAGCAGCCAAAGGTTCAGTAACTTTAGCAGTTTGTGAAAAATCGTCTACATAAAAAGTCCATGCATCACCGCCTTCACCTTGAGTACCTAAATCAAAAAACCATACGATTTTTCTATATTCCTTGCTGGAATCAATTGCGCTCATATCAAAAACTACTTCTTCCCAAGCACTATTGCCAACAACAGGAACAGTGATTTCTCCACTGTTAATATTAGCATCATCAATATTTTCTAACTTCATAGTCATAGTGCTTCCAGCTCTTGATGACCACACTTTTAACTTTACTTGATTTTTAACAGCAAGATCAGCAATAGGATTTGTTGTAGTTATAACATTCCCAGCCCAAACTTCGCCAGCACCTTTTGTTACTTTTCCAACTGTAGCTGAAGTATTTCCCGTTGTATCAGGATTAGCAATTACATCATTGCTTGTTCCTCCGAAACTAATAAAAACACTTTTATCAAAACTTTCAAAATCAATCGGCAAAATAGTTTCAGTGAACATAGTCACAGTTTCAGTTTTCTCAGTTGTTGCAGTTCCACCACTAAATGCGATTACTTTAACATCATAATCTCCACCTGTTGAATAAGTGTTACTAACAGATCCATCAACAGCTAATTCAACTGGATCTTCTCCATCTATTCCAAAATATACATGAAAGTACGCTGCAAAATCTGCAGTTGCTGAAACTGTAAGAGTTAAAGCATCAGTAACTAGTTTTAATTCTAAATTTTCAGGAGCTTTAAAAGATACTTGCAAAGGAACAGTACTAGATGTTTTTAAATTATTTAATCCAGTTGCTGTAATTTGAATGTCATATGAACCTTCAGCAAATGTATGTTGTACACTAGCACCTGGTTTTATTCCTTCAACTCCGTCAGAACCGTCTCCAAAAGAAGTAATATCGTAATGAAGAACACCATCTGCCTGAGGGGTAATGGTAACTAAACCTGTATTATCTTGAGTTATTACAAAATTAGCCGAAACGTTTGAAGGAGCAACTATTCCAAAGTCTGTTTCTTCTAGAAAATCTTCCTGACAGCCAATAAATGCTATTAAAAAGAAAAGTGATGTAAATATTTTATATATAGTTTTCATATTTATTATGTTTTAGTATCCAGAATTTTGAGTTAATCCAGAAATATCAATTTCAGTTTGTGGTATTGGAAAAACTTCATGTTTTCCTGTGACAAATCCAGCGATTGTAGCAGCAGCTTCTCCAGTTCTAACCAAGTCAAAAAATCTATGACCTTCCATAGCTAACTCTAATCTTCTTTCATCCCATATTTCTTTAGTCAAAACTGGACCAATAGATGAGGAAGCATTAGATTCCCCTGCGAAAGCTCTAGCTCTAACTTGATTCAAATAATTTTGAGCCTTTGTATCATTTGCGGAAGATTTTCTATTATTAGCTTCAGCAGCCATTAATAAAACATCTGCATATCGAATGGCTCTAAAATTAATTCCATAATTTAACTCTTGTTGAGCGCCACTTAAACCAGCTCTAGGAATATATTTGTGATTAAAGTATCCTGTGTGCTCATATCCTTTAGAATATTCAGCACCAGTACTTTCAGCCCAAGCCTCAATATCTAAAATAGCAACACCTCTTCTTGTATCGGTTACATCATATGAATCATAAAGATCCTGAGTTGGTACATTAAAACTCCAACCAGAGGCATAAACAGACCCATTATATCCTCTTGGTCCGTGATGAATTATAGCAAAGCTACCTTCTGACCCTTGTGGGAATCCCCAGTCGTACCAGTTAGAATTTTTTGAATGCTGGACTTCAAAGACTGACTCTGGACCATTTTGTCCGGAATTATAAAATACAGATTGCAGGCTTGACGGTAACGTATAAAGGCCAATTAATGGTTCCAAAATATCAGCAGCTTCTGTAAATTTATCTTGATACAAGTAAACCTTGCCTAATAAAGCATGACTAGTAAAAGCTGTTGCTCTTCCATCTGTACTTTTTTCAGCAGGAAGTGCTGCAATTGCAGCTTTAAGATCTGTTTCTATTTGAGCGTACACTGAAGCTTTAGGAGCTCTTGTTAAAGTATTCGAATCAGACGCAGTTAATCTTGAATCAGTAAACAATGGTACGTCACCAAAAATTTTAACTAACTCAAAATAGTAATAAGCTCTTAAAAAATGTACCTCACCATAAAGTTCAGCTTTTCTTGAAAAATCAAGTTTATCTTTATTTTCAATCATGTAGTTGGCTCTATTAATACCTTCATACAACCATTTCCATGTGCTTGTTAACTGATCGTTATTAGGAACATGAATCATGTCATCAATTTTTTGCATTCCTATAACGTCAGTAGCACTCTCTCCTCCACAGAATGAATTATCAGAAGCAATATCTCCTATCATTACGCTGTATATGTTCCATTGAAGAACATCGTAAGTTCCAACTAATGCCGCTTCATAATCCGCAGAAGTTTTAAAATAATCATCTGCAACAATAGTGTATCCTTCAGATGCTTCGTAATCAACATAATCTTCACACCCAATAAAGCCAAGAGATAGAACGGTTAATAATAAGTTATTAAAAAATTTATTTTTCATTTTATATATATTTAAAATTTAAGATTTAAACCAAGTGAAATAATTCTAGGAGAAGGGTAGGTTCCTCTGTCAACTCCTGTATCTAGTACTGGACTACCACCGTTTGAAATTTCAGGATCGTAACCAGTATAGTCAGTAAATGTAAAAGGATTTTTTGCTAATGCATAAATTCTAACACTAGTAAAAGAACTTGCCTCACTCAGTGGCATGTCATATCCTAATTGAATATTTTTTATTTTAAGGAAACTTCCATCTTCAACATATCTATCAGAAACTCTTGTATTATTATTTGAGTCTACAAAAGAATATCTAGGCTCTGAATTACTAGTTCCTGCACCTTTCCACCTGTTTAATACAGATGCAAATTTATTAGTATAATTTAGATTTCTTTCATAACCTCTAAAAATATCATTTCCAACAGATGCGTATGAGAATACTGATAAATCAAAATTATGCACATTTAATGCAAAATTCCATCCTATAGTATAATCTGCAAATGGATCTCCTATTTTAGTTCTATCATCAGCATTGATAACATTGTCCCCATTAACATCAACAAACTTAATATCTCCAGGCTGTGCATTATCTTGAGTTGCATGATTACTTATATCGGACTGATTTTGAAATATTCCATTTGTTTTATATCCCCAAAAAATTCCAGGAGACTCACCTTGTCTAAACTGTGTTAAATTTTTAAAAGGAATCCCATATCCACTTCCCCAAATATATTTATCACCATTATTAATTTCTTTAACTAAGTTATCAGCTGATGTAAAATTAAAAGTAGTGTCAAAACTTATTTTGTCTGAAATATCTGTTCCATATGAAAGGCTAATTTCATAACCTTTAGTTTCAGTTTTGCCAATATTAGCAACAGGGTAACTAGGAATACCTAAATAAAGAGATAACGTAGGACTAAATAATAAGTCATCTACAGTCTTAATAAAATAATCTGCTGTAAATCTTAATTTAGAGTCATACATAGATAGATCAATTCCAATATTTGTTTGGATTTGATTTTCCCAAGAAACATTATTGTTTGGAATACCTAACAAGGTAGATCCAGAGACTATATCATCACCAAAAGTATATTTCGGAAAAGTAGAAATAGTTCCAAACTGTGGAGAAGCATTGTCGTTTCCAACAGAGCCATAACTAGCTCTTAATTTTAAAAAATTAATTGCTGTAGAATTAAAAAACTCCTCATTTGAAGCAACCCACCCAATTGAAGCAGATGGAAATATAGCGAACTTGTTGTTTTTTCCAAAATTAGTTGAACCATCTCTTCTAACAGTAAATGACGCTAAATACTTTTCTTGAAAATCATACTCAACCCTAGACATAAGAGAAACACTTCTACTAACATATTGCCATGATCCTGTAGACTGATCAGCAACACCACCAGATGCCGAACTTAAGTCAGCATACAACCATGAGTTAAATGGAACATCCACATTACTTCCGTTTAGTCCATTTTGAGTGTTTTTACCAATAGTAAACCCTGCAAAGACATTGAAATTATGTTCCTCATTTATATTGAAGTTATAATTTCCAAATATTTCATAGGTATAATTAAACCAATTTTGTTTCATTTCGGATACTCTGTTGTGATCGTCATCAGTTCTAGGAGACAAATCTGCATTTGCATTAGTACTATTGTGACCCACTCCATAAAATTGAAGAGGAGTAAAACTTTTCTGCTGCTGCCAAACACTTGTATAGCCTAATCTAGATGTGATTTTAAGATTATCCATTAATTGGTATTGTAATTCAATTTTTCCAATTAATTTATCCGTCTTATTATCACTGTAAGAATTAGAAGCACCAGCAATAGGGTTAATTACCTCTTGGGTAATAGTGCTACTAATTCCGTAAGCATCATTAACCATAACTGGAATCATTGGATCAAAATTTAAGGCATTAAATATTTGATTTCCACCGTGGCCATTTCCTTGAATATTTGAATATTTCGTGTGAAAAATAGCTTTTAATTTATCCGATAAATCGGTTGTGAAATTTGCTGTTAAAGCAGCTCTATCATTAAAATCTTTATCCCCGCCAACAGCTACACCCTCTTGAGCAGTATATCCAACTGA